>Ga0157369_10004521_pt1 | contig 16369 bp, 13 predicted proteins | sample C25metaG_FD_113461 | JGI IMG/M metagenome (GOLD analysis project Ga0157369, IMG submission 113461) | Corn rhizosphere microbial communities from Kellogg Biological Station, Michigan, USA - C2-5 metaG | ecosystem: Host-associated > Plants > Roots > Rhizosphere > Soil | place: USA: Michigan... | reverse complement strand
CTTGATGTTGCGCGAGATCGTTGTTTTGTCGAGTGCCAGTTCGCTTGCAATCTCGTTGTACGTAGCCGAACCCAACCGGTCGAGGCCACGCAACAGCGTGAGCTGTGTGATTTTCAGGCCGACGGGGCGCAAAGCGTCGTCATAGACGCTTGTCAAAGCATTGGCCGAGCGTCGGAACTGCGTGCAATAGCATTCAGTAAACATTGTCAATCCTCTGAAGATTGAGAAGTGCATATGCAACTATCGTAACACTGCTCGCAAGGGGGGCGTTGGATCGCGCCGAAGCCGGTCTCGCCGACCTTCGAGATGCGGCGCAGTTTATCGTTGGTACCAGTGTTGGCGATGTTCTGCAGAGAAAGCATTCGTACGGGTACGCACCAGGTTGAAGAGCTATCGATCTTTACTAGACTGATGCATATACATCAGTTGTAGATGCATCTCTCAGCCGACAGGACCTGAAGAAGAGCGAGTCAAGAAAGAAGTGGTTTCAGTTGTAGGACCATTGACTGTAACTAACCAATCCTCTTACTTATAGATGCATATACAACAAATGTTCGGCTTGGCGGCAATTTTGTCACATGTGGATTTTCAATAGCTGCATACGTATTCACGTGGTTCGTGGATACCACTACGACGGATTTCTAAAGGAGTTCTTTGCAATGCCCATCATCGTTTGCAACACACGCGCCGGTCTCGATGTTGATATCAAGCGAAAGATCGCTAAAGCCATCACCATCGCGGTCAATGAAACCATCAAGTCTCCGCTCGAAATCATCAGCGTGATCTTCAACGATCTCGCGTCTGAAAGCAGCTATGTAGGTGGAGAGCCGGGCGGTGACACGCTCATCATGTGCAACATTCGCGCGGGTCGATCCGACGAAGCGAAGCTCGCCTTGGTCAAGAAGGTGAGCGCCATCTTCAGCGACTTCGCCGGCATTTCCGAAGAGCGTATCGAGACAGGGTTGCTGGAATACGTTCCAAAATTCATCATTCGCGGTGGCAAGCAGTTGCCTGACCCACCTTACGCGTAATCCACAGCATCGTAGTTTCGAGCTGTAGATCAGGCCATAAATACTTGCATACCTATGCATTAGGAGACGGGTTTGAATACGAAGCGTTCGACCGCGGCAGGGAAATCGTCACCGAAGATGTTGACGATTGCCATCGCCAGTTTTATTGGAAGTGCCATCGAGTGGTTTGATTTCTTTCTGTACGGGATCACATCGGCACTCGTATTTGGAAAGCTGTATTTTCCTGGCGGGAATCCGTTGACAGGAACGCTTCTCGCTTTCGGCACGTTCGCCGTTGGATTTATCGCGCGGCCATTCGGAGGGATTGTCGCTGGACACCTTGGCGACCGTGTCGGGCGCAAGTTCGTTTTGGTCTCGACGCTGCTGGCGATGGGAATGTCAACAACGCTCATCGGTCTCGTCCCGTCGTACGGCCACATCGGGCTAGCCGCCCCCGTTCTGCTGGTCCTGCTGCGCATTGTGCAAGGGTTGGCGGTGGGTGGGGAGTGGGGTGGGGCCGCGCTGATTGCGGTTGAGCACGCGAAATCAAACAGGCGAGGTCTCTACGGCAGTTTTCCGCAGATGGGCCTGCCTGCGGGACTGTGTATGGCCGTCGGCGGGATGGAACTTGCAAGCAGGTTGCCGGAGGCGGAGTTTCTGGCATGGGGCTGGCGCATCCCGTTCCTGTTCAGTGCTGTACTCGTCGCTGTCGGACTTGTAATCCGACTCCGCATCGAAGAGCCACCTGCGTTCAAGAAGGTCCTCGACACCGATGCGACCGTCAAACTGCCGATCGTTGAAGCGGTTCGTCGTTTTCCGAGGGCAATTCTGCTGTCAGCTGGCCTCCGCTTTGCGGACAACATCCTGTACTACGTATTCACGACTTTCGGCCTGACTTACATGACAAGCCATCTCGGCGTGCCTCGAAAGACCGTTCTCGTCGCAATCCTGATCGCGGCCGCGCTTGAACTGCTGACGAATCCATTCTTTGGTGCGCTATCTGACAAGGTCGGTCGCAAACAGGTGGTTGTATTCGGTGCGCTGGTTGCTGTGGTGGCGCCTTTTCCATTTTTCCAGCTCGTAGGGACTGGAAATCCGACGCTCATCGTGCTCGCCGAGATCATGGTATTGAGCATCGCACATGCGGCAGTCTTCTCTCCCTTGGCGGCGTGGTTCGCGGAGATGTTTAGCCCCGAGGTGCGCTATAGCGGCGTGACGATAGGCTTCCAGTTGGGCGCGTTGATCGCGGGTGCCCCTACGCCACTGATCGCCACTGCGTTGCTTGCAAAATATGCCGATTACACCCCGGTGGCAATCTTCGCGATGGTTGCGGCCGGCATCACGCTCGTGTGTGCTCTGTTCGCGCGCGTCGCCAATGATCCAAAAGCTCCGTCAACGCACAGTTTTGTGCCGGCGACGAGCGGGAACGAGGGCTAAGCGTTCGTCGTAAAGAATTCACGCCACCGCGTCGAGGCAAGCTCACTCGCCTCGACGAAATGCGCCGGTTGAAAAAATCGACAACGTAAAGTACTTCGCCTCGAGCACTAACGAATGCTTACATCAGTTCGAAATGAAATGCTCTGTGAAAGGTGACATTCCCCAGAACACGCAACCACGGGAGCTTCAGCGCCGTGTGACGGCTCACGAGGTTGCTCGTTTTGCTGGCGTATCTCAGTCGGCGGTCTCCAGGGTTTTCACGCCTGGCGCGAGCGTCTCAGAGCAGACACGCGTGAAAGTCGTGGCCGCTGCGACTGCGCTGCGGTATCGGCCAAATCTGATCGCAAGCTCCCTGATCACAGGAAAGTCGAAAATTGTTGGTGTCGTCGTGCCCGGCTTGACGAATCCGTTCTATGCCGCGATTGTCGATGCTTTGTCCGAGTCGCTGTCCGAGCAGGACTATCGTGTGATGCTGTTCACGGCACGATACGGAACGTCCGCCGATCCCATACTCGAAGAAATCCTTCGGTATCGACTCGATGCGCTGGTCCTGGTCTCGGCGCAGTTGTCGTCGCGCCTGGCGGAGGACTGTGCAGACGTCGGCTTGCCCGTCGTAATGGTCAACCGAAAGACAGATAGCGACGCCGTATCGAGCGTGACGGGGGACAACAGGGCAGGGGCGGCTTGCATTGCATCTTTTCTGGTCGGCGGATCGCACCGCTGCTTCGCCTTCATGGCTGGCCTGGACTCGTCGTCAACAAGCCGTGATAGGGAAATGGGATTCGTTGGGCGACTCTATCAGGAAGGCGTCAGGTCGCCTCTCAAGGTGCATGGGAACTACTCTGTTGATGATGCGTCGCGCGCCACAAGGGGCCTATTGAAGGCAGCTACTCGCCCCGATGCTATTTTTTGCGCTAATGACCTGATGGCGATGGCCGCAATTGATGTCGCTCGTAGCGAGTTTGGACTGGAAGTGGGGAGGCAGATTTCAATTGTGGGATTTGATGACATCCAACTCGCCGCTTCGGCTGCCTTTCGCCTGACGACATTTTCACAACCGTTGGACGAGATGGTCGGAGACACAGTCTCGCTCTTGCTTGACGCTTGCAATACACGCGACCGGCTGGCTGTATCGCGCATCGTGACGGGGCAACTCGTGGTACGGGAATCCGCGCGTCTTCCCCAACGTGGGCTTTCGGAGGTGGGAGGACGCACGGTGTGGACACAGCCAGCCTCTAGTTAATCAATCCAACCTGAACCATAGAGAGAAATATGTCGAACGGACTTTTTAGGCTTGATGGAAAGACCGCGGTCGTGACCGGTGCAAGCCGTGGACTGGGAGCGGACATTGCTTCTGTACTTGCAGAATCTGGTGCGCATGTTTATTTGCTGAGCAGAGGGGCTGTGGAACTGGAAGAGGTGGCTGTTGGCATCCAACAGAAGGGCGGTATGTGCACGCCACTAGTGTGCGATCTTTTAAAAGACGACCAACTGGAGCGCACGTTCTCTGACCTTCCCGCGCTGGACATCCTTGTTAACAATGCCGGCACCAACATTCCCTCACGGCTTGCGGATGTCGAGACTTCAGATCTTGACTTTGTTCTGAGTCTGAATGTAAGGGCGACGTACCTGACAACACGTGCAGCCGTCCGCAAGATGCTTGAACCGGATGATGCGAGTGACCGCTCCATCATCAATATCTCATCCCAAATGGGGCATGTAGGTGCGCCTAATCGATCCGTGTACTGCATGACGAAGCACGCAATGGAAGGCTTGACAAAGGCTGCCGCAATTGAGCTTGCACCGAAAATACGCGTCAATTCCGTTGCCCCTACCTTCGCTGATACGCCAATGACCCGCCCGTTCTTTGAGAACGAGCAATTCAAGCGTTGGGTCTTTGACCGGATTCCAATGGGTCGTTTGCTCCAAAGCGATCAGGTCGCTGCAGCAGTGCTGTACCTGGCGTCTCCTGCTGCTGCAATGATCACCGGCACGAGTCTTCGCATCGACGGCGGATGGACGGCACAGTGAACGCTGATATCAGCAAAGTGGGGGAGGACGACGGTTTCCGGTTCAGCGCAACCTGCGGTTTCCTTGTCTGGCGACGACCAGGCCAGGCGCCGGATGGCATGAATCATTGCGTATACGTCATTGTGCGGGCCGGTCGATACAGAGAAAATTGACTCGTTGCTCGGAACGCATGGAGACGCTGAGCACACGGGCTTCCCTTCTTTCTAATACCTAGGATTAGTAGGCAACCGAATCGACTCATGCGTTCGGGTCGGTTCAGTGTCGTCGGACGCGCTCGGAGTGAACGCCCAAGAGGATCGGGCAGGGGCGCGGCACGATCATCATATAGTTGTTTTGTCTAAGTGCTATCGCAGATAGCTACCAAAACGCGATGGGACTTTTACGGCGACTGAGGTCGCAGCCATCTGGCGACCGTGAGCGATGTCCGAAGGCTTTTTAGTTTCGTAAGGCTATTTTGCATGTGTGATAGATGACCTGAAATCCATGCCTATTTGACATGGATCTGACGGTTTGCGTCAGTTATCGTAGACGGGTCATCGTCGCGGTGCTGCCTTGGATGATGATTGAATCGATTTGTATGTCTGCCGGCGCATCGCGGTGGCGGACGTTTCCCCACGACTGGAAAAGGTGAGATGTCCAGAGGAAAAAATGTCCTGCCAGAAGCAGGGCCGACGTCGTCACGTTCGGCGGGCAGTCGAGTGAAGCGTGCCATCGCTGGTGTGGTGGCTGTGGCTGTTGTTGGCATCTGCGCTTTTCTGGCGTTCGCTTGGCGGCCCGCTATCAAAGAAGTGCCTACACCTGAGGCGTCGAGCTTCTCGCCAGTTCTTATTCAGCAAGGTGCGCGCCTTGCGGCGGCTGGCTTCTGCGCCAGCTGTCATAGCGTCACCGGTGGCAAACCTTTCGCGGGTGGCTACGCGATGAAGACCGGCTTCGGCACCATCTACTCAACCAATATTTCACCCGACCGCGAAACCGGAATCGGCACGTGGTCCGAGGAAGCGTTCCTGCGCGCGATGCATGAAGGCGTGGCGCGGGACGGATCGCATCTTTTCCCTGCTTTCCCGTACGACCACTTTACCAAGTTGTCGAATGCAGACGTGCATGCGCTATACGCGTACATCATGACGCAACCTGCGGTACATGCTGAGAATCACCCCAACGAAATGCCGTTTCCGTTCGGATATCGACCACTACAGGCAGGATGGAAGTTGTTGTTCTTTCATCCGGGCCGATTTGAGCCGCAAACCGATAAATCACAAGTCTGGAACCGCGGCGCATACCTCGCAGAGAGTTTGAGCCATTGCTCCGCATGTCATACCCCGCGAGGGCCGCTTGGCGAGGAGTTGACGAACCGTTTATATCAGGGTGCAGCCGTGGATGGGTGGTATGCGCCGCCGCTGACCGATGCTAATCCGTCGCCAGCACCGTGGACTTCAGCAGAATTATCCGACTATCTGACGACGGGTATGAGCCGTTATCACGGTCCGGCCGCTGGTCCAATGTCGCCAGTGACGCACGAGCTGTCTACTCTTGGTGCCGAAGACCAGAAGGCAATCGTGACTTATGTCGAGTCGCTCGGCGGAGGTGATGCGAGGGGTAGCCATGCTCAGGCGGCGGTGACATCTGCTCTTGCCATCGATGCGCAGGATCGGACACAGATCAGGAGCGAGGGAGGGCGTCTGTTCGTGTCGGCGTGCGCTTCATGCCATTACAACAGATTGCCGGATGTCAACCCGAACAGGCCGGAGTTGGGTCTTAATAGCGCGGTCTTTCTTGATGATCCATCGAATCTGATTCGCGTGATCCTCTACGGAGTCAGCGCGAAAGAAGGCAGTGGAGGCATTGTAATGCCCGGGTTTGCGCACGGTATGAGTGACGCAGACGTAGCGAGCATCGCCACGTATTTGAGAAACACACGTACTGACAAACAGCCTTGGCCGGATCTTCCGAAGCAGGTCGCAACGATTCGCGCCGCGGGACCAGGAGAAATTCGATGACTCGCTTACGTATTAATGGTCGCGCCGTCACTATCAATGCGGATGAGCAAACGCCTCTGCTATGGGTGATCAGAGACGAGATCGGACTCAAGGGAACCAAATTCGGCTGTGGTATCGGAATGTGCGGTGCCTGCACGGTCCACGTCGGCGGTCGCCCCACACGGTCCTGCGTTACGCAACTTGGCGCAGTCGAGGGCGCGGACATCACGACGATCGAAGGGCTGGATCCTCAGGGTGATCATCCCGTTCAGCGCGTTTGGCGAGAGATCCAGGTTCCTCAGTGCGGATACTGCCAGTCAGGGCAGATCATGCAAGCGGCTGCGATGCTGAAGGATTTCCCTGAGCCGACCGACGCAGATATCGATGCAGTGATGACGGGCAATCTTTGTCGTTGCATGACGTACTCCCGTATTCGGCAGGCAATCAAACAGGCGGCAAGCGCAATGGCGGAGAGCAAGGCATGAGTCGGATACAGCGAGACTTCGAAGGCGAGACCGTCAATCATTCGCGACGTTCCTTTCTCGTTGCAACGGTGGCGACAGGCGCTCTCTTTGGGTTTTCTAACACAGCCTCTGCGTTGAACGCGTTCAGTAGCGCACAGCCGGATTCTGTTAAATCGCCGGGGCCGAATTTCGAACCCACAGTCTGGTTTGGAATCGACCACAACGGGATCGTTTCAGTGAACGTGCCCAAAGCAGAAATGGGGCAGCACATCGGTACCGCCATTGCGCGGATACTGGCTGATGAACTCGAAGCCGACTGGGAAATGGTCAGGATCGTGGGAGTGGATACCGATCCGAAATGGGGTTTCATGGTGACGGGCGGGAGCACCTCCGTATGGGCGACCTTTCCGGTCTTCAGCCGGGCCGGTGCGGCAGGACGGATCGCGCTGATCGAGCAGGGCGCAAAGCTGCTGGGTGTCCCCGTCGCAGCGTGTACCGCTCGCGGTGGTGCGGTTCACTCAGGTACGCGCTCGATTGACTACGGCCAGATCGTAAGTCGCGGGAACCTGGGGCGACGTTTTTCGGCCGATGAGTTGAAAGCATTGCCGATCAAGCCGGCGTCAACTCGCACTTTGATCGGAAAACAAACCCGAGCGCTCGACGTTCCACACAAGACGACAGGCGCAGCCGTCTATGGTATAGATGTTGACATTTCGGGCATGGTTTACGGGCGCCCCAAGCTGCCCCCGACCCGCTATGGATCGAAGGTTGTTTCAATCGACGATAGTGCTGCGCGAAGCGTCAAGGGCTATATTCGAAGCATTGCTCTTGATGACGCCTCTGACACGGTCCCCGGTTGGGTAATGGTTTTGGCCGACTCGTACTATGCGGCGCTACGAGCTACGAACCTTGTCAAGGTCACGTGGCAGAGCGGAGACACCTCCACGGTGTCTGAGAAGCAGCTTTTCGACCACGCGGCCGCGCTGATTGCCGACAGCAGTCAGGGTGCGCTTCTTGATACGGGCGCGGGTGATGTGGACGGCGGGTTCAAGAATGCCAAGCGGACACTTCAAGGGGTCTATACGACCACTGGCGTCCTCCATTTCCAACTCGAGCCGGTCAACGCGGTTGCGTTGGAGAAAGACGGTGTGTTTGAGATTCACACTGGCAATCAGGCGCAGGGGTTTATCCTTCCCGTCCTTGCAAAGGCTCTTCGGGTTCCGGTCGAGCGCATCGTCATGCGAACCTATCTTATCGGTGGAGGTTTCGGCCGCCGACTGAACGGCGACTACGCGGTGCCTGCGGCTCTCGCCGCGCAAAAGATCGGCCGTCCGGTCAAGATGGTGCTGACCCGTGAAGACGATACACAGCTCGATTCTCTTCGCTCCCCCACGTTGCAGCAGCTACGTTTGGGATGGGATGACAATGGCAAAACGTTGGCGATGGAGCATGTCGCAGTCGCCGGCTGGCCCAGTCTGACCATGTTTCCGGGCAATCTTAAGAAGGGTACCAATGGCGCGCCCTATGATCCATTTTCGATCTCAGGAGCTGACCACTGGTACGAGGTGGGCGCATTGCGCGTTCGCGCCATCAACAACGACTTGGCGCAAAAGAGCTTCCGTCCGGGCTGGTTGCGCGCAGTGGCCCCCGGATGGACAAACTGGGCGCTTGAGTCCTTCATGGATGAGGTCTCTCACGTGCAGCGGATCGATCCAGTTACTTTTCGCGTGAAACATCTCAATGCCACTGGCCGGAATGCGGGCGCGAAGCCGAATGCAGTTGGGGGCGCGCTGCGGCAGGCCAATGTGGTTCGTCGTGTTGCGGCGCGCGCCGGATGGGGCAGGACGATGCCACCGGATACCGGGCTTGGTCTCGCCAGTTCGTTCGGACAGGAGCGCGACATGCCGACGTGGTGTGCGTGCGTTGCTCAGGTCAAGGTGGATCGACAGACGGGTGTCGTCACGGTTGAGAAACTCTGGATGGAGATCGACGCCGGGTCCATCATTGACCCCGACGGGGCAATGGCACAGGCTCAGGGCGGCACCTTGTGGGGATTGAGCATGGCGCTTTATGAAGGAACGGAGTTTGTGAACGGAAACGTCAAGGATAAGAATCTGGACACGTACACACCGTTACGCATGGCAGATGTTCCCGAAATGGATATTGCTTTCGTGGAGAGCGCTGAAGTGCCCGTCGGGCTTGGCGAGCCGCCAACAACTGTTGTTGCTCCGGCAATCGGCAACGCGATTTTCGCCGCCGTTGGAGTGCGAATGCGCCACTTACCGATACGGGCTTCGGCTGTCAAGCTGGCACTTGATCAGGCGGGGACGACCAAAGCTGGCTAGGGACTCAGCGCTCACAGGGCGATGAAAATGCGTATAAGAGAACGAAGAGTTACTCTAACATCGAGTAACCGGAGTAGGTGAAGTCGGCTAGGATCAATTTGTGACTGGCAGCGATGTGGTGCTCGAAGAATGAAAGGCGGTGTTGAACCCTTTGTGGAATACCACTCCGATAGAAAGAGCTGGAGCGGGGGCAAATAGCAAAGTCCGTCGCGATGCAGACGCCAATTCACCCGTATCAGCTAAAGTTTTCTTCGATATGTCGCCCAGCACAAAATTATCTTCGATCGTATTCCCAGCGCACGGTACGCCACGTCGTCAGGAGATGCCGGCTAGCACGAGGCGGCTCCCTAACACGAAGAGTCAGGACTTGTCGTTTGCTGACGAGGTCTGCATGTCACTCTTTGACGGATGGTGTGAACGGCGGAACGTTACTGCGTTGGCATATCTCATGCATGCGTGGCCAATGATTGACGATGACGTGTTTTTGATTAGACGCTTGCTACAGTCATTGCGAGAGCTTGAAAAATACCACCAGGATGCTTTGCTGGAAAGTGAAGCCGTTCTGATAGCCCTGCTTTGGAAGAGTTTGTCCGATTTGGATTAACTTCTTCATCTCATGAGGGCGGCCAAACTATCCAGTTGATTTTGGGATGATGCCGATCGGGGCGGCTGGCATATATCGGAGAGGCTGGCGGATGTCACCCTTGCTACTCAGATTCTCAATCTCTAAACGGATATGATGATGCTCTCGCGCGAAGCGGACTAGTTGAGGGGCTAGCTCTAAGTTCCTAATCAGCGGCAGATTGCAGACTCGCAAGTCGTTCTTCGATCATTTTGCTATCTGCAATTTCAGTGCCGATCAGAAATGTACATACCCCCCCGGTCAGGTCTACGCGCGTCATTATCGTTGGCAACGAGTGCGAGAGCAACGATGTCAGGTCTGGCGGCGTAAGGGTGAGTTTGTCAGAGCCGTCCAACATCGCCCATAAGATTACATATGGCTGAAGGCTTTGCCGCCAAAAATCGACCGCTTCAGTCCTGATTTGCACGTTGAAATCCGATTGTTGGTCAATCCGCTCAATTAGTTTTTTTGCCGCGTCAGACCGATCAAGTACGATCGCATATGACTGCATCATTGAGGAAGGTGCAGGCGTAGTAAGCGTTTCTGGCCTGATATCGGTGCGCTCCGTAACATGCGCGTTCCCGGCCTCAGCCATCGCGAAGTGGTCGCCAGGCTTCCTGATGAGTTCAGCCAGATGGTCGATTGACGCCTCATATCCGTCCGGGTCCTTAGCTTTACGTAAGGCCCGGCGTTCATCGAATTTCTCATACTCTTCGGGACTCAGTTGCCGCCATCCTAGAGGGGGCACAATTGTGTCTTGACATCGCCCGTCCGGCGAGACTGAACGGACAAGCAGCGAGCCATCCGATCGCGGATAGCCCTGCATCAACGCCTGCTCGAACTCCTGTTCGGTTGGCGGTTTATCAAGCCTGGCATATTCCCGCATTACGATCAATACGCACTCGTTTACTCTGCGAAACGAATCCATATCGAGAAATTGAATTCGTTCCATATCAATAGGGTTCGACGTTTGATCCGGTTTTCGTTCTTCCGGGGTGTCAGGCCTTTTCGTTTCGTTCATGCTCATTTCCTGAGTTTTCGATCGACACGTTTAATCCGTCAAAAAATTCGCGATTGTGTCAAATCGTTTAGAAATCGACACGTAAATCTCGTCGAAAGAACTGTGTAAAGGGTGAGCTCCTTGCGCTTCCAACTTTGGATAATGCACGCATCTGGCTTCAAAAAAGGACGGTGCTCAAAAACTGATTCGGGCTTCCATCGACGTCCCGATATGCTACGGCAAGCCGCTCGGTGGAGAAGTAAATTGATGTTATACGCAAATTATTGGGGAAGCATCGGCCAACCGAAATGACGTCAAACGCAATCTCAAGTTAATACAACTTCGGACGCTATTTGAATGGGTAGACGTGCGCATACGATTATGTGCTGCCTCCTTCAGATTGCGTTTGCGTTTGACGTCGTCCACGTCGTCTTGCTTTGGCTGTTGAATGCGGTTGATCACGCTGGCTCGATGTCATCCCATCAGCCTGTACGAGGCGCTGCGATTGGCGCGTCTTGCGCTTAACGGCGCAGCCGATCGAGAAGTGCCGCTGTAAGGTTGCATCGACAGCAGAGGTCTGGTCCCACTGGCCGAACGGCAGATTGCTGGTTAGGCTGGGACGGCCGGTTTCGTATCGTTAGCGACCACCAAGCAGAGCAAGTTCGCCTGCTACCGGCCTGCGGGTGGGTCTCGCGTCTCGTCAATAATCAGCAGCATGTAGGGCTTCGTACTCCGGTTGAAAGCTTTCTCCACGTGATTACGTCGCAGCGCTGTCGTCAATTGCATCAGCAGAGCGGCGGCAGTGATGAAGCGGGTGCGAAACCCGCTCGCGTTGCGGGATATCCAAGCGCAACAGCTAGATGGGTTTTGCCAGCGCTACTGGGACCGGGGAACACGACATATCCGCACGCTCAAAAAAGGGAAGACTGCCGGATTCGAGAGCCAGCGCTTTCGGTACGCCGAGCGCGAATTCGAAGTCGGATTCATCGAGCGTCTTAATTGTCGGGAAGCTCGACTTCCTGGAAGAGGCCCTGAAGGATGAAGCCATGGCACGCGCGTTACGAATGCACAGGATGCCGACACTACTCGCCGATACATTCGTTCATACGTTCGGCCTTACCCTGCGTCTTCGTTCGGTACGGCTTGCCTGTGCCAGGCACAACCCTTGGTGTTTGGCGACGTCAGCGAACCCGGGATGGTAGGGGCACTGCTTCCTGCCATAGGCACCTCGCTTCAGGATCCTCGTTTTCACATTGCCAAATGATTCCCTCTGTTACACCGCCGAATGCCATGAATTTCCTTACTTGGCAAGCCAGCAGCGTTCGGACGCCATGTCGCTGACAAACCCCGCATAGCGGAAGCGGCTGTATCCAAACGTCGTAACGAACGCCGCGAGCATACCGAGCTTGAGCTCAGGCTTACGAAACTCATTGCAGTCCATCTGCATCTGATGTCCCGGGTCTGTTTCGAATCTGACCAGTGAGTTGGGGCGTGCAAACGTGCAAAGCTGCTGCAGATACTCCTGCACTCCGCGCAACCCGTCCGTGTAACCGCGCTCCTCTACCGCCCGCTTGAGCACCGTGCCTTGAATCCGGTCCGGCTAAGCTGCTTCAACGCGCTCCTGCAGATACACCTCGAGCGGCGCTCGCTTGCCGACGACAGGCGGACGGGCCTTACGTTGCGGTGAACCCGATGCCAGATACTCCCGGATTGCGTTGCCTGCCATACCGGTCTCGACAACGATGTCCCGAAGGCTATTTCCCTGGCGACGCGTGTGCCAATTCCTGGCGGCGCGGCCGTACAATTTACAACTGCGTGCGACAGTGACGCTTGTCGTCACTCCTCGTGCTTCGGTGCCGGTACGTCAGATAGGCCATTGGGGAAAAGCATTCGCGCGGTGGCGATTACGTTTAGATATTCGCGTAGCAGTTTTATCTTTCCATGCTCCTCCAGAAGAACGGTCACATAGTCTTGGGCGTACACGCGGTCCGTATCATTTATAAACCCATCTGTGTGATATTCCGTAATCAGGCCGTTGCCCTCTTTCAATTCGTAAATGGTGACATGCGATACCGTAAGCGAGGAGAAGCGCGAGCGGATGAGATTAAGGACCTCCCGAATAGCTGCTTTGCCCTCGAATCGTGTGTTCATGCCAAGGGTGGAAAAATATGGAAATTCGAAAACTCCATCATCGGCAAAGAGATCGACGCATCGGTCAACCGATGTACTGAGGTTTCTCAGGCAATCGAAGAATTCTCCGATCAGTTCGTTAGGGGATAACATAAGGGTGTTTTCCTGTTGCCTAGACGAGGCCACGCGCAGCGCGTATTTCTGCGGTTCGGTACGTGGCAACTCGCATGAACGGTTTGTGGTCAGATTTGAGCAATCCCGCCGTCGACGAAGAATTCGCTTCCAGTTACGAAGCTGCTATCGTCGGACGCGAGAAAAGCAGCGACCTTCGCTACTTCCTCGTCGCGACCGATGCGTCCGAGTGGCGTGACGCCGGCTGCGAATTGGAAGAAGCCGCTAACCTCATCCTTCGTGACGCCCATCTTGTCGTGGCCGGGGGTCTCGATAACACCGGGGCTCACGACGTTCACGCGAATATTTCGGCCCTTAAGGTCCGATGCCCAGGTTCGAGCGAAGGAGCGGACAGCTGCCTTGGTGGCGCTGTAGATGCTCCAGCCGCCAAAACCTTTACTGCCGACGATCGAACCGGTGAGAATGATCGAGCCACCGGCACGAATCAAAGGAAGGGTCTTCTGAACAGTCCAGACTACACCTTTGACATTGGTATTCAGCAGTTCGTCGATATGTTGTTCTGTCAGATTGCCTAGCGGAGCAGGCTTCGCAAACCCCGCATTCGCGAACACGACGTCAACGTGCCCAACTTCAGACTGCACAACATTATGAAGGCGATCGAGATCGGCCGGATTGGTTACGTCTCCGGGAACGGCGACCGCGCGCGCTCCTAAGGCGCCTACTGCGTCTTCCAGCTCGGCCTTTCTCCTCCCGGTGAGGTAGACGCGTGCCGCGCCTTCATCGAGAAATGCTTTGGCCGTGGCGAGGCCGATTCCTGAGTTTGCGCCAGTAATGATGGCGGTTTTGTCTTTAAGACGAGACATTGAAATTCTCCATTCGTCAAAACATAGCAGCGCGCCAACTGTCGACGATTCCCTCATCGTATTCAGCCGTTCGCGTCCCTTAACGGGGGATGCCCGATATCAATAGTCTGGGGCTTGCTTGGTCTGGCGACAATGTCATAATTGCCACCATTCTCGCCATGGATTGTCAGCTATGCATAAGATCGGTTTTATCGTTTATCCTGGCTTCCAGCTCGTCTGTCTCGCGGCGAGTTCAGTGTTTGAGGTCGCTAATCGCGTGCTCGAGACACGACACTATGACGTCTCGATCCATTCCGAAGCGGGCGGCACCGTTCGAGGGACCGCTGCGGTCTCAGTACAGAGCGAGCCGCTCGGGGACGAGTCCTTCGACAGCATAATTGTTTGCGGCGGCGACGCGCTTCCCGCAGCGTCAGCCGGCTTGGTGGACTACTTGCGCGGAGCAATCGCGAGTACATCGAGGGTCGCCGCCATATGCACGGGTGCGTTTATTCTGGCCCAGGCAGGGCTTCTGGCGGGGCGCCGGGCAACGACTCATTGGATGATGGCTCGAGAACTGGGGCGTCGCTATCCTGAGGTTCATGTAGACGCGGACCGCATCTTCGTTCAGGACGGTCAGATCTGGACATCAGCTGGAATGAGTGCCGGAATCGATATGGCGTTGGCAATGGTGGAGTACGACCACGGCATTGAGGTCGCCCGTGACGCCGCGCGCCAACTTGTCCTCTACCATCGCCGTGCTGGCGGGCAGTCCCAGTTTTCGACGCTTCTTGAGTTGTCTCCGAAATCCGACCGGATTCAAGATGCGCTCAACTATGCACGATCCCACTTGAAAAACCCGTTGTCGTTGGAAGAGCTGGCTGAAGCGGCACGCTTAAGTTCACGGCAGTTCAGCCGCGCGTTTCGAGATGAGACGGGTCAGACTCCTGCGAAGGCGGTGGAGCGCCTCAGAGTGGAGGCCGCGCGCCAGATGCTCGAGCAGGGGCGCCACACAGTCGAGACCATCGCCTACGAGACAGGTTTCGCTGATCGTGAGCGTATGCGGCGCGCTTTTTTGCGCACATTGGGGCTGCCGCCGATGACCGTGCGCCGCAATGCGTCCTAGAGCGTCGGTTTCGCTGCCATGGGAGATCTCCGTTGTTGAGAGTCGCCCGTCTCTGCCTTTCGCGGCGGAGATTTCGTGTTGCGGGGTACTCGTGCAGCAGCGCGTCATAACGAGGCGCAAAAGGGCATTCTTTCACAAAGGTGTCGCAAGCCCCACCCTTAAGGATCGAGCTTGCGCGAAAGTTCCTCCGGTCAAGAAGAGGTGACTTTGAAGATCGTTACCGCTTCACGAAGACGCAAAGCTTGGTCTGACATGGAGCACGCCGCAGCGGCAGCTTGTTCCACCAGAGCTGCGTTCTGTTGAGTGACGTCGTCCATCTGGCTTACCGCCTGATTGATCTGTTCGATTCCCAGGCTCTGTTCGCGGGAGGCAGCGGAGATGTCAATAACCAGTTCGTTCATCTTCTTAACAGAAGTGACAACCTGTTCAATCGTTTGTCCCGCGATTTCGACGAGTCGCGAACCGTCTTTGACACGACTTGTCGACTCGGCAATGAGGTCCCTTATCTCACGCGCTGCCGCCGCGCTGCGTTGAGCGAGCGTTCGCACCTCGGAGGCGACCACTGCGAAACCTCGGCCTTGTTCGCCGGCGCGGGCCGCTTCGACCGCAGCATTCAAAGCAAGGATATTGGTCTGGAAGGCAATACCTTCGATGACACTGATGATTTCCGCCATTTTGTCGGAACTGTCGGAGATTGTGCTCATCGTCTGGACAACGTCTCGAGCAGCGCGACCGCCTTGCTCGGCCACTGCTGAGGTAGCTAACGCCAGTTCAGTAGCCTGCTCAGCGTGTTCGGCAGTGTTCCGCACCATGGCTGTCAGTTGCTCCATGCTCGCTGCAGTCTGCTGTAGCGAGCTTGCCTGTTCTTCCGTGCGCTGTGAAAGGTCGGTGTTCCCTTGGGCAATCTCATCGGCTGCCATGCCAATCGATTCGCTGGACTCCTTGATTCCCCTTACAATCGTTCCCAGACGTTCTTTCATCGTAGCGAGGTATGCAAGCAGGCTGGAATCATCGCCTGTTTTGAGGTGGATCTGTACGGTCAGATCGCCTTGGGCGATTTTTCCCACTAACTGCATTGCTGTGCGGGGCTCACCGCCGAGCTGTCCTGTAATGTCGCGCCCGAAGGCAACAGCTATACCCATGCCCAGTAGCACAGACGCGGACACAAACGCTGCGACGAACCAGATAGTGCTGGTGTAAGCGCTATTCGCCCGTTCGCCGGTCTCGACCGTATCTCCGAAATTGATGTCCGAGATG
>Ga0157369_10004520_pt1 | contig 16370 bp, 17 predicted proteins | sample C25metaG_FD_113461 | JGI IMG/M metagenome (GOLD analysis project Ga0157369, IMG submission 113461) | Corn rhizosphere microbial communities from Kellogg Biological Station, Michigan, USA - C2-5 metaG | ecosystem: Host-associated > Plants > Roots > Rhizosphere > Soil | place: USA: Michigan... | reverse complement strand
GCCACCTTCAGCTAAGTGGAATCGACTCACCTTAGGACCTAGGCCGAAGACTTAGCCATAAGATGAACGGGGCGGTAAGCATCGGGAAACCACTGTTCAGAGGTTTCCGGGACGACTTCCACCAGGAACCCGTAGTCGTCCTGTGAACAATCGCTGACTTTAGCGTGCACGGGTCCCGCAGGAGCGGCCAGTGTCACTACTACATCTTTAGGAATAGCCGCGTCTGTCTGAAGAATAGCTCCGGAGCGCCAGATCTCCATGACAATAGCGCATTCGGACGAGGCCGTAACCGCGCCATTGCTCCAGCTGACACAGAGCATGTCCAGGCACAAGAACCGTTCATCCGAAGGCACACCGGGCACGCCCACACTATAGCAATTCAGACGCCAGAGACGGCAGGGCCGGACTCGGTCTAGTCGAAGGTACCTTTCCAGGACCAGCCGTCCGACGGACGCTTGATGTCGATCATGCGGAGGCGGTGGTCTTCGGGATTTCGTCCCGGCGAGCCGATCACGATTACGTGGTCCCCCGGCCTCAGCGTGTCGCGCTGGACACCCTTGCTTCCCAGCTGCGCGCCGGCACCCCATTCCACGGCCCAGGTGATGGCATTGCCTTTCGCGTCCTTGGTTTGCAGTTGCAGGAACGAATGTGGGTTCCGGTATAGGAATTGCAGCACGTCTGCCTCGATGGTCATCTTTTGATCCTCAAGGTAGGTGGACGCAAACGAGTGATGGGCGTAAGCCCGAACGCCGAGCATGCTCAATCCTGCGACGACGAGAACGAATAGTTTGCTTTTCAAGCTGCCTCCTAAACGATTGAATTATATCTCAACTGTGCCCTGATGGTTGACTTGCCGGACTTCCCGCCTAGTTGCCGCCTGCATTCGCGCAGTTCTTGACGCACTTGGCCGGAAGTTTGAACTTATCCTTGATTTTCTCGCGGAACTCCGGATACATGGTCTCGGCGCCGCCCAAAGCGGCTTCCTCGGGAATACCGTACAGCTTGGTCATTTCGTCAACGAAGGGGTTCTTCCCCGGAAGATAGTGTGGAACCCTGCCCGACTCTACGCCTTCATCGCCGACGATGCAGGGCGGCCCCCCAATGGCGACCGGGTTGGTGGACAGATTGTAGGAACGCGTCAGGATGTAGGGCTCTGTCAGGTATACCGGGTCGTCCATGAACAACGCTACGGTCAGTAAATCTCCGTGCCGTAAGAAATGCGTTGTGATGGTGGCCTGGTCGCTGCTGGCTGCTCCATTGCGACGAATGTACCCGGTCTTAATATGGGTGGTGGTCGCGATCAGCTCGTTGCCGTTCCATACGCCCGTCGTGAAGCCGGTTTGATCGTGGGGAGCATTTTTGCCGGGATGCGGACGGCCATCCATATAGATGGTCATGGGCGCGCGTGTTTCCCACGCACCCACTACCCAGGCCTGGACTTTGCCGGTTATGGGATCGGGCACAGCCCACATCCTGAGGCTGAACGGCCCGGCTGCGATATGCCACTGGGTTTGGAACCAGCAGATGCGCTCGGGCATGGAAATGATCGATTGCGAAAAGCTCAAGGCTTTTGCGCGTCCCGCTTCGTTGAAGGGAAGTCCCGCCCAATCGACTGGGTTCGGACCGCCGCCGCGCTCCAAGGAGTCCTCATGGTTGATGGCGGCCCAGGATCCGGACAGGTCGATCTCCGCCAAGGCGGGGAAGCTTACGCACAATAATGCCGCTAAACCGAAAGAGAGTTTATTAGAGGTCATATGAGTGTCCTTATTACCACCTGGCGGAGCATGCCGTTGGATTCCATTTAGCATCACTCGACTCTTTTTTGTACTGGGAAGTGATCACAAAGGGCTGGGTCAGATACGTCGGATCGGTGGTGATGATGGTGACCACCATTAACGGATCCCCGTTAGGCGCCTTGATCAGATCGTAGTATTCCGTGAGCGTGGTCTTCTCGCTATACGGAACACCGTTCTTTCGCAGAAAACCAGCCTTGAGGTTGGAGGTCGCGACTTTCAACGATCCATCGGTCGCGCCGCGGCCGCCGCCCCGTTCCCACTGAGCAATCGACTCCCCCTGCAGCGTCGGCGGAGCCGCGGCTGCGGGCTTCCAATCGCCAAAATGAAAGATGCGAGTCTGCTTGCCGGCATCGCTGTCCATACGCAAGGTTTGATCGTCCTGCCATGTGATGTGAAGGCGGTTTGGGACGCGCAACAGCGCCGGCGCGCCGTAAGACTTGCACAGATCGCCCGAGGCTTCCTCTTTCGCGGGATCCCAAGCGCTGGCGACTTTGCGCGCTTCCGGCGTCATCGGAACTCCTTGGTAATCGCCAGGCGAGGGCGTGACCATGCGGTAACGCCAGTCTTCGGTGATCACCGATACCCAATAGCCGGTCGGGTCAAAGACAGCAGCAGCCTTGGCGTTCTGGGGCTGCGCCGCCCCTCCGCCTCGCCCGCCCCGGCCTTGCGCATAAAGCCCAGACTGCGTCATCAGTAATCCGGCCAGCGATCCCACCATGAACCACGTGAGCGTCAGTATTTTTCTTTGCATGGGGTGATTATTTCTTTGCAGTCAGACTCTTGTAGATGCTCTCGATGAACGAGTTCGTGACGCCCGGCTGCGTACCGTATCGTGTCTCATAGGGCAGGGCCGGACGCGCGGCCTTGATTTGATCCAGCGTCTTTCCCTGCTTGATGTAATCGGCGACCACATCCCTGATGAGCACAACCATGTCGCGGTAGTCCACTACTTCCATCTGCTCGGACAAACGTCCGTGACCGGGGATCACGTACGTCCCCACATCCTTGTAGATGTAAGGAGTAGGCGCGATCGTCAAATCGATCAACTTGTTCAGGGCGTCGATTTCTCCCTGAATGCTGCCGCCATTGGCCAGATCGATCACCGGAAAGCGCGTGGTATCCATCACATCCCCCGCCACCACGACGTCGGAGCGGCGGAACAAGACGAAACTGTCGGCATCGCTGTGGGCCGCCGGTTGGTACAAGATCTCAATTCCCTCGTCGTTCATGCGCAGCGCTTTGCGGTTTTGGAGGAAAGCCTCCGTGGGCCAGGCGTCGCCGGGATAAGACGGTTTGGCGTCACGGGCGCTCATCCTGTTCAGGATGCTTTGATGAGCCAGAATCGACGCAGCGCCTCCATTGGTCATGGTCCCTGCTACACCGTTGTTGCCGAGCGCATTGGTGAAAATAGTAAATCCGGATTTGGCCAGTTTTTCGTTGCCACCCACGAAATCGGCGTCCGCGTTGATGTCGATGACGTAGCGGATCGGCAGATTGGTCAGTTTCTTGATGGCGGCCGACACCTCGCCGGTTTTGGCTGCGGCGCCCGCGCTCACCAGCACGACGCCATCGGAGCCGATCTGGACACCGATGTTCCCACCGGCCCCCGCGATCATGTAGAAGTTGGGCCGAACCTGCACAACATCAAGCTCGCCATTTTCCGGTTCGGCTGCTCGCGTGGAAAGAGCCCCGCACACGACCAATCCAAAAGCCGTGGCGACGGTCCAGCATTTTAGCGCGCTTGGGAGAATTCGCTTCACCGTTTTAACTCCATCCTGTTCTCAAACTCCTCAAAGCCATGAGGATTCAGGCCAATTTTGGGCCGACGGCATCGTACCATATCGTCCGCTCACCCAGCAAGAGACGTCTCCCGGGCCTAGTCAGGTAACAGGCTCCGGCTCAGTCATCGAACTGTAACGTGTCATTCATTACAACGCCACGGGCACCCCGTAGGCTTAGGACTTCCGTGCTCCCACGGTGCTCTGCGTGTCGCGGAGGGCATACAGCTGGGCCGGGGGCTCGGAAAATCACTAACAGGAGTGACTTGATGTTCATGAGAACAATCGGACGGCGCGGGATCAAGCCGTTCATCGTCTGTGCTTTGACCCTTGCGGCGCCGTTGGCTAACGGTCAGGCGCCCGTATCGGCTTCCCAAGCACCAGCCTCGAGTTCCGAAATCGAACAACTGCGCCAGATGATCCTGGAACAACAACGCCAGATCGACGAGCTAAAGCGTACGATTGGGACTGCAAAACCGGATGCATCTGTGGCGCTAGTGCCTTCCCGAGGCGTCGGACAGATCGCATCGACCGCGCCCGTTTTGCCGCCGTTACCGGCCGTAACAACTTTGGGAACACCCCTTCCCGTGCCGCAGGCGGCCGCGGCAGAACCACCCTCGCCACTTCAGATTAAGCTTGGCGAGGCAACCATCACCCCGGTCGGGTTCATGGATCTGACCAATACCTATCGCAGCACTAATGCCGGAAGCAGCCTGCAAACGAACTTCGGCAGCATACCCTACAACAACACAGTGGCTGGCCGACTGAGCGAAGACAAACTCAGTGCGGCGAATTCGCGCATCGGCTTCCGGGTGGACGCCAAAGTTAAGGGTCTCAACGTACTGGGATATTACGAAGGCGATTTCGTGGGTGGCGTAGCCGGAAATAATACCCAAGTGTCCAGCAATAGTCTGCTGTACCGCATTCGTCTCTATTGGATAGACGTGCGTAAGGGTAAACTTGAGTTCCTGGCCGGGCAGTCTTGGAGTATGTTGACTCCCAATCGCAAACAGATTTCGGCTTTGCCTGGAGACCTGTTCTACTCCCAGGTGGTGGATGTGAATTACATGAACGGGCTGACCTGGGGCCGCATTCCGGGAGCTCGCTTCCTGTATCATCCGACCGAGAAAATAACTTTTGGTCTGTCGCTTGAAAACTCCGCTCAGTACTTCGGCGGTTCCGGCGGTGGCGGCACACCCACGCTTCCGGCGGCACTGTCAACGCCGATAGCCGGCGAACTTGACCAAAACGTCGCTAATGGCGTCGCGACTCCGAACGTTCATCCCGATATCATTGCGCAATTGGCCTTCGATCCGAGTTCCAAAGTCCACTTCGAAGTCGCGGGTGTCGAGAGCACAGTGAAGCTCTTCAATCCCATCACGCAGCAGTACTTTACTAAAGCCGGCGGCGGCGGATCGATCAACGCGAACGTGGAGCTGTTTCCCGGCCTGCGTCTGGTGACTAACAACTTCTGGAGCGACGGCGAAGGCCGGTATCTGTTTGGCGTAGTGCCGAATTTCATCGTCCGAGCGGATGGCAGTCCCTCGCTGATTCATGCCGGCTCGACAGTTTCCGGCTTCGAATATGCGCGCAAGAACTCGCAATTCTACGCTTACTACGGCGGGATCTATGCCGGCCGTAACACTGCATTAGACGCCAACGGTACGACACGCATCGGGTACGGCTATCAGGGGTCCGGCAACGGTCAGAACAAGACCACTCAAGAAGGAACATTCGGGTGGACGCAAACCTGGTGGCGAGACGGCAAGTACGGTGCGTTTCAAACCATGTTCCAATACGCCTACTTCTTCCGGGATCCGTGGTTTGTGGCTCCGGGAGCTCCCAAAAACACGCACGAAAACGCGGTCTGGTTCAATATTCGCTACGTCCTGCCGGGCTCAGCTCCGACAATCAAGTATTAGGCGAGTTTCTGCGATGGGTCTCCATAGTGTCGAGACTGACGCAGAGCACATCCTAGACTGTTACTCCTACGGTCGGACAAAACGGCGATAATAGTTTAGTCCCCAGTGGCGATTAGGAGAATGAATGCGAAATAAAGAACTTTTGGGCGCAGCTTTGATGATGGCGGCGACCCTGGTGACAACCGGCCTGTTGGCCCAGGGTCCTGCGGGCGGCGGACGAGGCGGCGCGAAGGCGGGAGCCACAGTTGAAAAGATTCGACTTCTGAAGCCTAACCTATATATGATCACCGGAGGCGGGGCGAACACGCTGATTCGCGTTACACCCGAAGGATTGATCTTGGTCGACACCAAGAATCCCGGCGACGACAACTACAACCGGGTCATGGAAGAGATCAAATCGGTCTCGCCGCTTCCGGTCAAGTACGTCCTCAATACCCACCATCACCCCGATCACGTTGGCACCAATCAGAAGTTCATCGATGCGGGCGCCACGGTCATCGCGCTTGATGCTCTGAAGACCAATATGGGCACCGACGGTCGCACAAAAGACATCCCCGGCCGGCCGACACAGACGTTCGCGAAAGACTACGTCTTGAAATTCGGCGGCGCGGAGGTTGACGCGCATTTCTATGGACGCGGGCACACCGGTGACGACACCATGGTGTACTTCCCCGATCTCAAAGTCGTCATGGTCAGCGACCAGATGTCCGACACTACACCCATCGTCGATTTTGCCAACGGCGGCAGTGCGGTAGAGTTCACCAGATCGCTCGATGGCGTGCTGAAGCTGGATTTCGAAATGGCGATTCCCGGACGCGGCGAGCCGAAAACCAGGGCCGATGTTCAGGCATTTCGGGATAGGTTCGCGTCCGTGGTCACTCGCGCGTCGGATGCGATCAAAGCGGGCGCCACCAGAGAAACTCTGGCCATGCAGGTGAAAACCGATGATCTCGGCTTTACATTCCAGCCAGCATTTTACGGTTCGCTGTACGACGAGCTCACGAAAAAGTAGCCTACGGCAAAGGCCGATCGGTCTCAAAGTACTTCTTATAGGCGGCGATCCAATCGGACGAAATGTCTCGTTGCGCCGTGGCGAGGTCCAGCCGGCCGTCACAAACCAAATCGTGTAAACGATCTTCCAGCGCGTCTTTCACCCGGGCGTTCCACACTGCCGACGAATTCGACTGTGGCCATAAGTTTCGGATGTCGTCGGCGCCCCCTAGGGCGGGGGTAATCAGATAGTCCACTTCGTAGGCTCGCGGCTCCGCGCCCGAGATGCCGTATTCCTCAAACACCCGGCGCTGCAACGATGCCGGGACGATACGGTTCTTGGGCGGTACCGAATGGCAGATCTGATCGCGATTTACGCCTGCCGCAACCCCTGGCGTGAGACTCGGTTCCGGAAACGATACCGGCACAACATGAAACGCCCCGCGCGATTCGAATGCCGGACGCAAGTAAACGAACAGCACAAGAACGGCCAAGAACAAGGCTGCCCCGGCATAGCGAGGATACGGCCCGTGCAACCATTTGGTGCGCCCGTTTGGCGGCGCCCCAGCCCGCTCGGCCGTCATTGCCGCAAGTTGAGCTTTGAGCAACGCCCGTGGCCCTGCGGGCGACGGCAGCAATGGATCGAGATCCCCTCGATAGGCGTGAACAAAATCACCAATCGACGCTTCAATCTCCCCTTTGCGGACGCGGCAGGTCCAGCACTCGGTCAGATGCGATGCAACTTGCCCGGCGCGGGCGGGAGGCAATTCTCCATCGGCCGCCAGCAGAAGTTCCTGATCGGATAAATGAGCATTGTCAGACAACATATTACCGTTCCTCCGCGCGTGTAAAACGCGCGAGTGATCTTCCTAAGGAAAGGGCAACCGCGCCCAAGGACATATCCAGGATCTGTCCGATCTCACGATACGTAAGGCCTTCCGCGCGCAGCGAAAGGCAGCGCCGGTCCTGCTCCGGCAGCGCTCGCAGGACACTCTGCAATCGCGCGTGACTTTGATTTCGCATCAACTGATCCTCTGGATTCGGAGTCCGATCGACGAACGAATCCGCGTCCTGCACCGCACCCGGTTCCACCCTGTGTTTCCGGTTTCGCAGCTTCGCGACGTAATATTTCACTGAGAGATTGTGAGCCACCTGAAACACCCAGGCGCGAAGGTTGCGGCGCGATTTGCCACGCTGCAAATGCCGAAACAGCGCCAGAAACACTTCCTGAACGATCTCTTCCCCGTCCTGGACCGGCACGCCGGTGCTCAGCAAATAGCGCAGCAGTCTGTCCTGCATCTGGTCGAACAGGGCGACCACTTCTTCTTCGAGCAGAGTCGGCTTGGCCTCTCCCGTCGACGAAACGGTGGCGGCCGCGAGATCCGGGATGGTCTTGTCGTTGAACATCTTTAGAAACTGATCGTCACCCCTCCCGATGCGCCGATAGGCGCGCCTGGCGCGAAGAACGTCGAGGTTCGGAGTGGGAATTCGCCACCCACCGACGGGAACGGCCGGGCGATGAAATTCTGGTTATTGTCGTACGGCGAGGGGCCCAACTGCGCGGCCGTATAGTATCGATGATTGAGCAGATTGTTGATGTCCACGAAAATCTGCGTGCGCTTCCGGACCTGATAACGCGCTCCTAGATTTATCACAGCATACCCGGGAGAAAACCCCTGTCCGAGGTAGTGGATGCCATCGGGCTGATCCAGATTGTTCTCGTTGCCGCGCGCAAAAGAACGCCCGACCGCATCGAAATCCAGATCCGCGGAGATTTTCGTGGTGGCCTGATACTCGACGAACGCCTTGAAAATATGCCGCGGAATCTGCGGAATTCGGTCGCCGGGTTGCACCGCTATGTTGCCATCCAGTCCCAAACCTCCATCATTGGCGCTATTACTGCCGCCGTCAACCGTCTGGGGACTCTGATACGTGGTGTCCAAAAACGTGTAATTGCCGCCGATGCTGAAATGCCGGATCCGGCCGCTGACGTTGACTTCCATTCCCTGGCGGCGCGTCTGTCCGAAGTTGGTGAAATAGCCAAAACCTGTCTGCTGGGATGCGACGAAGAGAAGATCGTTGAAGTTTTGCCCCCGGAACCAACCGGCGCTCCAACGTACATTGTTCTCCATAATGCCGCGTACACCGGCTTCGAGCGTCCTGGTAACAACCTGCTTCAGCGGCGGATCGCTGACCAAGGCGTTGGGAAAGTTGCACGGCTCATTGGGATCGGCGCAACCCAGTTCGATGGACGTCGGCGCGCGGCTCGATTCGCTGTAGCTGAAGTACGCGGTAGCGAAGCGTGAGGCGATGTAGGTGAGTCCTGCTGCCGGATTAAAGCGGCTAAATACATTCTGACCATTGAGTGACCCCCGCGACCCATCTGTCACCAGAGGCAGACGATCGGTATTTTCGAGGGATGTCCGGTTGTAGCGGCCCGACGCCGTGATCGCCAACGATTTTCCCAGTGAGACCGTGTCAGAGGCGTACATGCTGTAGGTGTTAATGAGACCGTGAAGATCGACGCGAGTATCCAGGGGAACGCCGTTCTGAGTGGTGCTACCGTTGGCAAATGCGTTGATCGGCGTGATGGTGAGATGGTCGGAACCCAGGTAGCCGAATTGCGAGCCCTGCTGGAAGACCGTGCTGCTGCGATCCCAGGCCGCACCCGCGGTGACACGATTGTGCGCGACCATCCAGCTCGCCTGTCCCGACAGACCGTAGTTGTGTTGCTTGTTAAACGTGTGCGTGATCAGGCCGGTGCATGTCTCGATCGGCTCCCTATTTTGGAGGCCTTGGGCAATGCACCGCCAGAACGGGAACGGCTCGGTGGCTGGGTTGCCAGTCGTCGGAAAGCCCGTGTAACCCGCGGCGGTAAGCGCGGCAATATCGGCAGCGTTCAGGTTGTAGAGCGATTCGCTGAACGAGTTCGAATTGATATCGCCGTTGGTAGTGTCCGCACGAATATAGCGAAAGTAGGCGTTCCCGGAGAATGTCAGGTGACTACTCGCATCATGGCGCAGGCTCAGGTTCAGCGAAGGGGAGCGATTCCAGGTGATATCCGGCTTACTGTACACGCTGGAATAATTTTGCGCGAGAAAGCGCGTGTCCTGGAGGCCATTCCCGGTGAGCCAATTGTCCGCATATGCACCACTGAGATAAATAGACGTCTTGGCGTGCTGCCATCCGAGCTTGGCGAAAGACTGACGAACCTCGGAGGGCGAGAACTGACGCCACCCGTCCTCGCGAAATAAATTGCCGGCGACGTACCAGCTCAGCCCTTTGCGATTCGACCAGCCATGTTCGAATTCCCCTGCCCTGCGACCGAAGCTGCCACCGCTGATTTGAACCGTCGTGCCGGGCTGACTCAAACCGTTCTTGGTGTCGATCGAGATGGCTCCCCCCAGCGTGTTGAGCCCGAACAGCGGATTCGATCCCGGCATCAGGGCCAGCTCCGAGATCGCGATCTTGGGAATCAGATCCCACGCGACGATATCGCCGAAGGGCTGGTTCTGCCTGACTCCGTCCATATAGATCGAGATACCTTGCGGCGTACCCAGCAGCGGCGAGGCCGTGTAGCCGCGATAGCTCACGTCGGGCTGGTAAGGATTCTCCTGATTCTGATTGATGTGGACGCCGCTTAGGCGCTGATTCAACAGATCCGAAAGATCCAACGCCCCGGTTTGCTGCAGGTCGCGAGCGCTGGCGGTCTGGACCGGCGCGGGAATCTCGTCGATCGGCAGATCGGTTCCGGGAAGCGGAGTGGACGCCACCACATCGATCCTGGAAGCCTGCGTCGCAAGCGCCATCGTCACCGTGCGCGAGACGGGCGTACCGGGTGGCACATCAATCAATAAAGACTGGGTGGCGAAGCCGATTTTCAAAACTTCCAGCCGATAGCGCCCAGGAGGAAGATTCGAAAAAGTATACGCGCCCTGGGGGTTGGTCTGAAAACTGAGGTCTGTATTACTCGCGGGACTTTCCAGTTTGCCCGAGGCTTCCGTGGCGAGGCCTGATGAGTCCTGGACCTGGATCCGGATTTCGCCCGGCTGAGATTGGCCGCATAACAAGATGGACATGAGGAACAGCGGCAGCCGGCGAAGCATATACGTTAATCCCATTGCCTAGGGTTTTGTTCAGTCTTTTTTTACGTGCATGCGAAATCTGATATCCTCCCCGGCATGAGCCGGACGACTCGTGTCCGCAGTTCGGCCGCCTTACTCGGGCTGCTGGGAGCTTGGGTTGCCTACACCCAAACTCAGACTACCCCTCGCCCTGCGACCACCCAGAGGGTCAAGGAGGGCCTCTACATGATCTCGGGCGAGGGTGGGAACGTCGCCGCGCTCGTCACCGATGAAGGCGTGATTCTGGTCGACGATATGTACGACCGCAACTACGCCGCCGTGATGGGGCAGGTGAAAGCGCTCAGCGACAAGCCCGTGCGCTACGTGCTCAACACCCACCAGCACGACGATCACTCTGGCAGTAACGCCCAGATGCTGGCGGCCTCAGTGGAAGTGATCGCGCACCGCAATGCCCGCATCAACATGATCGCGCTGAAGCAGCCTGGGGCGCCGCGCATCACGTTCGACGATGAAATGGATGTGCACCTGGGCGGTAAGGAAGTCCGCGCGCGGCACTATGGACGCGGCCACACCGGTGGCGACGCCGTCATCTATTTCCCCGATCTCAAGACTATCCATACAGGCGACCTGTTTCTCACGCGGCCCACGCAGCCTTATATCGATTACGCCAACGGCGGCAGCGCCCTCGAATGGACCAAGGCCCTGGACGAAGTCCTGAAGCTCGATTTCGACACCATCATTCCCGGCCATGGTCCTCTCTCCGATCGGGCCGGGTTAGTGAAATGGCGCGCCGACTTCGAGACCATGCGGAACCGGATCCAACGCATGGTTCGTCAGGGCAAGAGGAAAGAGGATGTTTCTCAAACGCTGACTAAGGATTTCGGCTGGCCCGTCGGAGGCCTCGCCATCGGGCAGGTGGACGCCTTCATCGCTGAAATGAAGTAATAGCAGCATCCCGCAACGTTGCCGCAGCGACCGCTCCCGGCAATTAGGCTCGAAGGACGCGATAGAATACTGCGGGAGGGGACTCCTCATGAAGACCTTACTGAATCCGTTCGCGGCGATGATCGTGCTTGCTGCGCTACCGATCGCCGCCCAGTGGCCAAATTACCCTGCGGCCGGCGTTCCCCGCGAGTCCGATGGCAAGGTGAAGCTCGACGCTCCCGCTCCCAAAGCGCCCGACGGCCATCCCGATCTCTCAGGTATTTGGGATCTTCGCGGAACCGGCGGCCGCGGCGGACCGGGTGGTCCAGGAGGCGGTCCCGGCGGTGCAAAAGGCAAAGCTCCAGAACTGCCCCCTGGCACTCCTCCCAATGCCACGTTTAAGAATATCGGTTCCGGATTCAAAGAAGGCTTGCCGATGCTGCCATGGGCCGCGGATCTCGTAAAGGCTCGGCGGGCGGAGAACAGCAAGGATAATCCCGACGCGCATTGTCTGCCGCTCGGTCTGATGCAGCTTCACATGCATCCCCAACCGCGTAAAATCATCCAGACGCCCGGCTTGATCGTCATGCTTTACGAAGCGCAAGGAGGTATCCGGCAGATCTTCACCGATGGCCGCCCATTGCCGAAAGATGCTGAGCCATGGTGGTACGGCTACTCAATCGGGCATTGGGAAGGTGACACTCTGGTCGTCGAAACCACCGGCTTCCGCAACGATGTATGGCTGGATATCGACGGCAGCCCGCTCACCGAATCCGGCAAAATGACCGAGCGGATGAAGCGACTAAACTACGGAACGCTGCAGACCGACGTAACTATCGAGGATCCGAAGGCGTACACCAAGCCATTCACCGTTCGCGTGATCCATCGCCTTCTGCCCGACACTGATTTAATCGAGTTTATTTGCACGGAAAATGATCGTAGCGGGCCACACCTGGTCGGGAAAGATCGCACCCGAATCCAGTCAGGACCTCACTTTTTCGCCGATTCGGCCGAGCGTGCGCCGCTCAGGATGTCGCTCATCGCGTAGTTACCTTCGTGACAGGCATACTCGATCATCCGATAGTCGTCGTTCTTTTCGAGCTGGATGAGGATGGTCCACGGCTTCACCCAGGTCTTCTCGTCAACCACCGTGATCCGATAATCTATGGTCCTGTCGCTGGTTCGCGTGAAGCGCTCAATCACCTTGAGCTGGTCGCTGTGATACCCGGGGTCGCCCGGATAGCCTGCGCCATTCGAGCCGATAGCGTCCTTGTCGGTGAAGTTCGTGGTCTCCACCACCAGATCGTTGCCCTCCCAGTGACCGCGTGAATCTCCCATCACCATCGTGATCTTGGGGCTCACGTGCGGGCGACCGTCCAGCGGAATCACCCGGCTCTCATGGATCATTTCGTTGCGGAATGCCACGTATCCCGGGCCCTGCACGATCTGGTTACCGTTGTTGTACACCACAGGAATCACCGATCCCAGAAGGCCGCGTGAAATGCAGCGATAGTAGATGTTCAGGTCGTCGTAGCTGTCCGCTTCGCCCTTCCACTCACCCGGCAGTCCCTTGCCGCCGCGAGCCTCTTTGCGATACTTCACCGCCGCAGCTGTCAGGTCCGGCAATCGGCCGTCCGGGGGATCGACGATCAGGGATGCCTGTCGCGACGGCTTCCCACGCTCGGTCCAATAAGACGGAGGGCCGATGTCGACTCGAGTGTCGCTGGTAACGACGGATTCGCTGTCTGCCTGCGCTTGTTTTTTCGCCGTCGCCTCTTTCGCGGCAAATTCTTCATCCGTTAACGTCGTGCGTTCGCCGAGGTTGGCTGGTCGCTGCATGGGAACACCCATGTTGCCGGGCCAGATGCCCTCCAGATCCGGATCGCCCCACGCAGTTTTCGGGGGCGTATAAGACTTGCCCGTTTTGGATTGTTTGGCAGTTGACGACGTGGGTGCCTGTCCGGCGATAGCAACATTCATCAATCCAATCGTGCATGTGAACGCACTGAGAATAGGGAGATAATGGGAGCTCATTTTGCCTCCTCGACTACTGGCACTAATATATACCGCCAGCAATCGCTCCGACCACCAGAAAAGGCTCCGCTCCCGATGCTACCGCATCCGGTAACGGAGCATCCGGCGAGTCGTGCGATAGATCCTCCTGGCAGGCGAAGAATCGTACGAATGCCCGGCGTTCCTTCGTGACGTGGTCGCGGATAGTGCCCTGAAGCATCGGGTAACGAGCCTCCAGTGCATCGAGGATCGACCGTGATGTGACCGGTCCCGCGACGTCGAGCTGTACCTCACCGCTGACCTGTGCAAGCGTCCGCAGGTGTGCCGGAAGCACTACCCGTATCATGCCAGTGTTTGTACTTCGACGGACAGTACCGCGGGAAGATCCCGGACAATGGGCATCCAGCTATCGCCCGCGTCGGCCGAAGCGTACACCTGCCCGCCGGTAGTACCAAAGTACACGCCGCATGAATCGAGCGAGTCGATCGCCATCGCATCCCGCAGCACGTTCACATAACAGTTGCTTTGGGGCAGGCCCTTCGTGAGCGGCTCCCACTCGTCTCCACCGGTTTTGCTGCGATATACGCGCAGCTTCCCCTCATGTGGAAAATGCTGCGAGTCGCTCTTGATCGGGACGACGTAAATGGTTTCCGGCTCGTGCGCGTGAACGTCGATCACGAAGCCGAACCCGCGTTTGCCCACGTCGTCGGGCAGGTTGCCGTTGACTTCTTTCCACAAATCCCCGGCATTATCGCTGCGCAGGACGTCCCAGTGTTTCTGCATAAACAACACTCCCGGACGCGAAGGGTGCATCGCCATGTGATGCACGCAGTGGCCAACCTCCGCATTCGGGTCAGGAATGTATTCCGACCTCAGGCCCCGGTTGATCGCCTTCCACGTCGCGCCCGCGTCGTCGGAGCGGAAAGCGCCCGCGGCCGAGATGGCAATGAAGATCCGCTTCGGGTCCTTCGGATCGAGGATGATGGTGTGCAAGCCTAGCCCGCCCGCTCCCGGCTGCCAGCCGGATCCAGTACCGTGGCCTCTTAGTCCGGCTAGCTCATTCCACGATTTTCCGCCGTCGGTGGTGCGAAACAATGCGGCGTCCTCCACTCCGGCGTAGACCGTGTCCGGATCCGTGAGTGACGGTTCCAGATGCCAGACTCGTTTGAACTCCCATGGGTGCGGTGTGCCGTCGTACCACTTATGCGTGCCGGGAACGCCGTCGTACACGAATTTGTTGTCCACCGGTTCCCAGGTCTTGCCGCCGTCATTCGAGCGCTGCATCAACTGCCCGAACCAGCCGCTGGACTGCGACGCATACAAACGATTCGGATCGACCGGCGATCCCTTCACGTGATACAGCTCCCACCCCGCGAAATGCGGACCGCTGACGTCCCACTTTTGCCGCTTGCCGTCCGACTCCAGAATGAATGCGCCTTTGCGCGTCCCCACTAATACCCGTACCTTACTCATCGTCTTCTCCTTCCGGTCTCCTTCTTAGCCTTGAATTCGGGGAGCAGCGGCGTCAAGTCCCGTTCCAGCCATCTCCGCCGGGCTTCCGCGAGAACCTGTTCGCGGTTTTTCTCTATGTTGTCGATGACGGCGCACGGGGCGCCCGTTTCCTCGTGCCGCGCCGCCCAAATCAGCAAGTCCAAAAGCACGGGCGCCAGATCGATGCCCTTCTCTGTTAGCCGGTAGTTGATCCTTCGGGCGTCCGTCCCCTCCAGCTCAGCACTGATCATCCCGGCAGCCTCCAGCTTCCGCAGCCGGTCCGCCAGGATATTCGAGGCAATCCTCTCAGAGGAGCCTTGAAAGTCCTTGAATGTGCGATATCCACGGACCATCAGATCGCGAATGATAAGCAGCGACCAGCGGTCTCCCAAGATTTCGAGGGAGATGCTGACGGGGCAGCCTGACCGGCGTTTTACCTTGGACTTCCCGGCCACATTGGATACCTTACAACTATTGCTTGCACAATGCAAGTGATTATGGACGGCTAAGGAGTGACGTCGCTGAGTCTGAGAGTTGCTGACACGCCTACGTAGGACTGGTTTCCGTACGGTTCTAAGGAAGAATCATGCGCACTCTGCGTTTGTTGCGCCAGCTGCCTAGGGTATTCGGAAGGGATGATGTGAGCGCACCCTTATGAAAAACGGGCCTAGTACCGTGGTTTTCTTAAAAAAACAGAGTACTAAGAGCTTGAAGGCTCATGCGTATCGTGTTCTCATGGCGCAGGAGGAAATCAGGCAATGGAAAAAACATTAGTGCGATTTATCGGAAGCGCGGTGATGGTCTGTGGTACCTGGCTGGGGTTGCCAAGCAGCGCGCACGCGCAGGCGGTTACCTTGTTCATCTACGCCGACACCGTTCCCGGTGCGGCCCGTCAGACTGTGGGACCACAGGTCATCCACGTAGTCAATCAAGGGTCGGCTGAAGCCACCGGCGTAGCCGTGACTTTCACGCCACCCAAAGGGGCTAAAGTAGACTCTGCCTGCCAGGTCGACCACTTACCTGGGGGAATTCGCTCATACACCTGTTTGGTGGGCGCGCTCGGACCTGGGCAAAAAGCAGACGTCACCTTCTCCATTTCGATGACTAAGAGTGGCACTGCGGACGTTGGTGTGGACGCGACCTGTGATCAGGGAACCTCCGGGGCGCTGCTATCGATCACGATTTTCTAGTTCGATGGTGAATGGCGCGGACTCACAGATCGCGCAGCGCTTGCCAGGAGCGTTAAGTAATGGTGCGGTCGAGAGGACTTGAACCTCCACGAGCTTGCGCCCGCTAGCACCTCAAGCTAGTGCGTCTGCCAATTCCGCCACGACCGCACATCTTAAAATCCAACCGTTAGCAGATCCGTTG
>Ga0157369_10004518_pt1 | contig 16371 bp, 14 predicted proteins | sample C25metaG_FD_113461 | JGI IMG/M metagenome (GOLD analysis project Ga0157369, IMG submission 113461) | Corn rhizosphere microbial communities from Kellogg Biological Station, Michigan, USA - C2-5 metaG | ecosystem: Host-associated > Plants > Roots > Rhizosphere > Soil | place: USA: Michigan... | reverse complement strand
CGTAATCAAGTTTGTCGGGGTAGAGATCGAAGAGGACCCGATATATATCAGCGGCTTTGCCGCGTTCGCCGAGGGCCTCATCGTAGGTTGCCTCGATCTGCATGCGCTGTTCACGAGTCAACCCGGAAGAAAGGTCGACGCCGCGTTTTGCTTCTGTCCGCGCCGTATCGAAGTGACCCATGAAGAGATCTGCTCGCGAGAGCATCGCGTGGGCGAAGGGGAAGCCGGGTTCCGCTGCTGTTGCCTGTTCAAACAGACCGCGCGCGGCTGGGAAGTCGTTCGCTCGCAACTTGGCAAGACCGAGAGAGTAAAAACGCGCGGCCTCAGCATTGGATGGGAGGCTGGCCTGTGCTGCGATCTGATCGTCATCGGCAGCGGCCTTGATACCGAGCCGGGTGCGAAGCTTTTCGCCCGCGCGCGAGACGATGCCGAAGAGATCTTCGACTTCGCCGCGTTCTGCTATCTCACTGAGGACCTCTCCTGAGGCGCAGTCCTGAAGCCGAAGATCGAGGCGCAACTGGCCATGCCCAGCGGCGCCAAACCTTGTGTAGGAGCCGAGAACGATCAGATCGGCACCGAGTGCGTTGCGAATGCGAGATGTCGTCGACTTATTAAGCGAGTTGGTTTTGGCCCACGGAGAATATGCATTCAGATTGGCAACATCCTCAGCGGAGACGAGACGGAGCTCGTCGCCGCCGGCCAACTCGGTGCTCAACATCTCGGAGATGGCTGTACCGAGCCAGGTGTCCGTGGGAGATGGGGAGAGGTTCTGGAAGCCCAGAACCGCGATAGATCTGCGGAGATGAACCTGAGAGACAGGAGAGAAACTAGACGCAATCGCTGCGGATTTGACGTGAGTGTATTGCTGCCAGCCGACTGCGGCGGAGACGATGAGGAGCAGGGTCACTGCGGAATAGAAGATAGCCGAGAGCAGATGACTACGTTTAAGGGCCGGAGGAGGCTGGACTTCGACGTGGGCCGCAGGAAGCGGATTGATGAACTCCGCGGATTGGGGTGGTTGCTCGCGTACTGCAATGACTGGCGCGATGAAGCGGTAGCCGTGGCGGGGAACAGTTTCGATGAATCGGGGATTTTCAGGGCTGTCATCGAGAGCGGCGCGAAGTTTCTTGAGGATCACATTAAGGCTGCCATCGAAGTCGACAAACGTGCCTTCCGGCCAAAGATGAGTTCTCAGCTCATCGCGGCTGACGATTTCACCGGGACGTTGAAGCAAGACTAATAGGACGCGAAAAGGCTGATCCTGGATTTTGATGCGAACGCCGCTACGGGTCAGAGTGTTGTGAGCGACGTCTGCTTCAAACAAGCCGAATCGGAAGCTGCGGGCAGGGGAAGTTGCTGATTGCATCGCGGACCGACCGAGAAGAGATGGGCCATAGTAGCACGAGAAAACTCAGCTGGTCAGCAAACGGAATAAAGCGAAGCTTGGCAAGAACTTAGCAAGTCAGCTTCGTTTCAGCCTCGATTCTTTTGACCCGGCTCCGAAACCGACGTATATCTGGGGCGCATCGGATCTCAGCACCGGTTAAGTCTGACGATCCAGACAGAGCTGACCGTTTGAATCTCGGAAATACCGGATGCCTGGGAATCTCGTACGAAAATTCCAAACGAATGAAACGTTCGTCGTGAAGACTTCACCAGATGGTGTGAATTGATACCGGCTCTACGGGGGCCAGGTTGCCTTGTTTGCACAAAGAGATTGGTTTTGGGAGGAGCAAAAGATGTCGAACCGTCGTTCACGATGGCCGAACCTGATTTGCTGTTCAAGCCTCGTTCTGTTGTTCGTGAGCGGCGGGCTAGCCCAGTCGGGCAAGACGCTGACGAACGCGGATGTCATGGAGATGGTGAAGAAGAAGCTGCCGGAATCGGTGATCGTTACGGCGATTAAAACCACGCCGGGAAACTACGACACGTCTGCGGGCGAGCTTATTCGACTCAATGGAGCTGGCGTAACGGAGAACGAACTGAATGCCATGCTGGCGGTTGGCCACAAAGAAGGAGAAGCGCGTCCCGCAAGCACGAGTACGGATGCTTCGAGTGGCGGCGGTTCTGTGAAGTCGAAGATGCCCAGCGTGGTGGTGAACGAGGGGAAACGATCGTCGGAACTGAAGCTGGAGAGGACCCAACTGGCGCAGACGAAAAACAAGCCAACATCGATGGGCAGCCTGGCGGGAGATTCCGCGGTGACGCATGCGATGCAGGCAGGGATCAACACCGCCAGCTGGGATGCCGCAATGCATATGAATTCGGCGGTGGGCGGAACGGGGATGCTGGAGGGCGGAAGCATCGTCTCAGGGATGCTGGCGCACCGTACGCCGACGGTGACGTATGTGTGGGGCGTGTCAGGCGTGGCGTCAGGAAACGTGGTGCATAGCGCATCGCCGAGTTTCGATGTTGACTTTTCGCGCACACCGGGGGTGAGCCCGGATGACTATGAACCGGCGATTGTGAAGCTCACTCCAGCCCAGAATTCCTGCCGCATTGTGGGAGCGACGCAGGCGAAGGCGGATGCGAGCGCGAGTGCGGCGGCGGACTGGCAAGTCTATTCGCACTACCTGGAGGAGCGAGTGACTACGACTCCGCAAAAGCTGGGTGCGGGCCGGTTCAAGGTCGCGGTTTCGCAGCTGCTGCCCGGAGAGTATGGAGTGGTGCTGCGACCGGTCTCGAAGACGAAGAAGTTTTCGGGCGGCGATGTGGCTCGTGGCCAGGGCGATGGGCTGATGTTCGACTCAATCTGGACGTTTCGGGTGGCTGATGACGCGCAGTGATCGGCGACGGGAACCCAAGAGGATGCGTGTGAACCGCGTTTGGTCGAGGCATGGTGCGGCGTTCGTGACGGCTGTGCTGTTGTTTGGCGCGGGATGCAAGCAGGAAGTTCCGAAGGGAACCGTTCAGGTTTCGTCGCAAACGCAGAGCGGGATAGCGGCAGCGGGGCAAGGGAAAAGCACGCCGATGGCTTCGCATGCGTCGGGATATGCGCATGTGACGTATCGGCCGAACGTTCGCACGATGGAGAAGGAGGAAGGGAAGAAAGCGCTCATCGGAATCAGCAGCAATGGCGCAAGCTTGTTGTTTGATTCGGCAAATGCGACGGCGCGGTCATTGCGTGCAGGAGATGTACTGCTGATCAAAGGGCTGATGGCGCGCAGCGTACTTGGGGCAGAGACGACTCCGGAGGGAGTGGTGGTGCTGACGCAGCATGCGCTGCTGACGGACGTGGTGCAGGACGGGGAGATCAAAATTCAAGCTCCGGTGCATTTTGGCGCGCTGCAGCGGGCTCAACTGAAGGAGCCGGCGCAGCCGCTGCCGCAATGGCTGGACTTGCTGGCTACACCAGCGTATGCGCAGAGCCCCACGGGCGAGATGGCGAAGAGCGCCGAGGCAAAAGGCACGATGGACGCGTACGGAAACATGGTGAAGGGCGCGTTCAAGTCGGTAGTGAGCGGATGGGATACCGAGTTTAGGGCCACGCCCAGCGAGGGCCGGACGGATCTGGATATCACGCTGACGAGAAATGTGGGCGGTTTTATCGCGCTGATCACGGGGAAAGGCTTCATTTCGAATTTTCAGTTTGATTCACAGATTGATATCAAGCAGAGCGTGTTGCAGAACATGGACACGAACTTCAGCAATCTGAACGGGAGGATGGATTTCCAGTGGCAGGTTGCGAAGAATACGGGCGGCGTAATGGCAGAGGAGAGCAGGATCAAGCTGCCTGGAGCGATCGAGGTTCCGCTGTCTGAGTTTCTTGAGGGGCTTCCGCTGTATCTCGAAGTGAGCGGGGCAATCCTGATTCATCCGGCGATTACGGGAGGGAGCGAGATCTCGAAGGGGAATTTCCGAATCGACTACGACGGAAGCCAGCACTTCACGATTAGTCGCGGAACGGTGAACGCAAATGGCACGATGGGCGGCGATGTACAGCTAGGCGATCACCAGGATATTTCGCCAACCGCGCCGTTGGGGCTGGTGGTGGCGTTTGCGGCGCCGAGGGTTGAGCTGACTTTTGGATTGAACAAAATCTACGACGAGAGCGAGATCAAGAAAGCAGCGGAGATCGTGGATAACCTTGCCGACGTTGTTGCCAAGCATCTGCTGAGCCCGGAGAAGTATGCGGACTACCAGAAGAACGGGCTGCACCTTGGCGATGTCTTTAAGAACGCCTTGTCGACGGATGGAGCGGCTTTCTTCCAGATGGTCGGCACTTCGGCGTCGAGCTTCACGGGGTTTTCGGCCATCAGCCCGTGTTCGCGCTACGACCTGAGCCTTGTTGGCGTGGTAGGCGCCTCTGCCGAAGTGTGGGGTAAGAACGTAGGGACGCTCTCCAAAGAGATCTTCAAGAAGAGTATGAGCAGGGTGGATCCGCCCGGGATGCGGCTCTGCGAGGACATCGGGAAAAGCTGAGAAAAGGAGCGAGAGACATGGCGTTTTGCGGGAATTGCGGGGCAACACTGAAAGAGGGAAGCGGCTTCTGCGGCGGATGCGGAAAGCCAGCCGGCGTGAGTGCTCAGCCATCTGTTGCAGCGATGGCGGAGCCGCCGGCTCCACAAGCGTCGATACAAGCTGCGGGGAACGCCGGTCAGACAGGCTGGACGCCAGTGAATGCGCCGCAGCCGATGCAGACGGCTTCTCCGCGGCCCGATTCGATGGCGTGGTCATCAGTGCCGAACCAGATGCCGCCGACACAGAATGCGGGATGGAGTTCAGTACAAGCGCAGCCCGCGGCAGCGCCATCTGGTGCGGGACAGAGTTGGAGTCCTGCTCCACAGGGCGTGGCGGCTGCTCCGGCAGGTGCGGCGGTTGCGAGCACGGGGTTGACGCGCAACATGGCCGGGGCGCTGGCCTATTCGCTCGGAATCATCACGGGCATTCTCTTCATGGTTCTTGAGCCGTACAAGCGAGATCGCTTTGTACGGTTCCACGCGATGCAGTCGATTTTGTATTTCGTGTTTGCAGTGGCATTCAGCATTGCGTGGAGCATCGTGGTGGGAATCCTGATGCACCTCAGCGGCTGGTTCTTCTTTGTCGCGTTTCCGATCAGGCTGATCATTTCGCTGGCAATGTTCGGGCTGTGGCTCTACGTGATGTTCCAGGCCTACAACGAGCGCGAGTTTCGCATACCAATTCTTGGGGCGATTGCGAGCAAGCAGGCTGGAGTTTGAGGAAAGGGGATCGCATGGGCGTTGGCAAGAAGGTGTTGGCGAGTTTTCTATTGGCGGCGCTTGTTGCTGCCGGTTGCAAATCGCATGGAAAGGTAAAGGCTGAGTCGGAAAGGGCCGCGAATGTGAATGCGCAGTCTCAACCGTCGAAGCCGATTGGCGGTACCTACTGCCTGGAAACCTATGCAGAAAGCGCGGCTCAGGCGAACAAGGTTCATTTTTCCTATAAAGAGAACAAGAGTGATGGCTCGTTTAAGGACTACGAGGGAGACCTCGCCGGCGACAGCCTGGACTCGAGTGTGCACGAGAAGCGAGTGGCGAGCGATATGGACCGGGAGATGGCAAAAGATCCGAAACTCGGCGCCCCGCCGGTTGTAGACGGGTTTGTCGAGAACACGAGGACACTGCACTCGACACGGAGCGATCGTTCGGGATGGGTGATGGGATCTGGCGGGCAGGTGCAGGCATTTACGCCGTGGAGCCTCTTCATCGCCAAGCCAACTGTAAAGCAGGTTGGGAACGAGAGCGTCGCAGGCGCGGATGCGGTGAAGTATGCGGTGGATACCGACGGGCAGGGACAACTCGAGAAGATGCCCCTGACGATGACGGGCGCGATCAAGGATTACTCAATCAAGGGAAGTGCGTGGGTGGACAGCAAACAGGATTGCATTCTTCAGTACAACATCGACTACAACGAGGTGCTGAAGGATGGGAGCGAGCGGAAGACGCACTACGAGGGAAGTACAACGAAGCAGTGAAGTCGAGAACGACGACAAATGCGGTCGGGAGTGTTGCTGTGAATGGTGACCCCGGGAAGATTCGAACTTCCGACACGCAGTTTAGGAAACTGCTGCTCTATCCACCTGAGCTACGGGGCCACTTTAGAATGAAGTATTTACGATAGCCGCGAACTTTTCGCACTCACTTTCACTCACATTTCGTAAAATGGTCAAGTGCCGGTCAGCACAAGCCAAATACGAGGAGCGCGAGAGTGAAAGCGAAACGTTCACGGTACCAACAGGGTAGCATCAGGCGCGTTCGCAGAGCGAACGGTTACAAGTGGGAAGTCCGGTTCAGTGAGTGGAAGGATGGCAAGCGTCACCAGAGAACTTTGCTCTACGATGCTGCCCAATATCCCACGAAGAAAAAGGTGCAGGAAGCGATTGAACTGCAGGTGTCACAGGTCAATGCTGGGACAGGTGCCGTAAGAGCTGATGCGAAGTGGATGGATATTTGCGCTCTGTACCGGAAGGAACATCTTCTAACGCTCGATCACTCGACTCAGTACACGAATGCTTATCTTCTCGACGACTACATCGAAGCTCACTTCGGTCATACGTCGATCAGGGAGATGAAGCCGCTCGTCATCGACAAATGGATTCAAGGTCTCTCTCTCTCCGCGACAACGAAAGCTTCCATCCGTTCAATCATGAGTGTTTGCTTCCGTCTTGCCGCACTCCACGAGTACATACCAGCCTTCGATGCCAATCCAATGAGCCTTATCAAGATCAAGGGTGTGACGAAGAGGCAAAAGAAAAAGGTCGAGATTACCGTCGCTGATTTCCAGAAGTTGCTTGGCAAGCTGCCGGAACCCTTGAACATAATTGTGCTGGTGGCTGGTGCATACGGGCTTCGCATTAGCGAGGTGCTGGCGTTGAAGTGGGAAGACATTGACAGCAAAAAGCAAACTATTCATATACGTCGAAAATTCACACGCGGAAAGCTTGGTACAACGAAGACGGCCTCTTCTGAGGCACCACTTCCACTTGCGAAGCCGCTCATGAATGTCCTACTTGGTTGGAAGCCGAAGACATATGAGAGCGAGTGGCTTTTTCCTTCGCCTCGCACCGGTGGCCCACGGAGTGCATCCATGCTTCTGCAGAAAGGATTGAAGCCAGTTGCTGATGAGCTTGGACTCGGAAGCATCGGGTTTCATTCGCTGCGTCATGCTTGTCGCTCGTGGCTGAGTTCTCTGGGAACAGATCTCAGCACTACTAAGGATCTACTCCGACACGCTGATATCAGTACCACCATGAACATCTACGGCAGCTCGCTGACAGACGACATGAGGAAAGCTCACGAGCAACTTGTGAGCAAACTCATTCAGCAGTAGTGTCCGAACTCTGAACCCACTCATGGAGCCTCTGACGTGAGAACCGCCAGAGGCTTCCGATTCTGCGAGCGGGAATTTTTCCTGCTGCTGCCATCTTCCGTGCTGTCTTTACATGACACCGCAAGAATTCCGCTGCTTCCTGAAGTGTCATTACGTCGTCGAAGTGATCTATAGAAGTATTCAAGCTAATTTTCCTTTAGTGTTCTTTGTGAAATGAAGAGCAAACCCACCCCAGTAGCCAGAGAATGGCGACAGAGATGGGTTCAGGTTTGATATCAGATTGTGTCGTTGACGCTGATGGCTGTCAGCAATCTTCACGCAATGTTTATTGGAGCATTGCTAAGGTCGGAACAAGCCGTGCTCAGACGTCGTGTGCGGCCTACGTCATCATTGGGACCCCTGCAGTTTTTCCTGAGGCTGCAGGGGCTTTTTATGTCAGCTCATCATTCGCTCTTTATTTCAATCTGGTATCCATTCAGGTTCGGCCCCCACGCGCTGCCAGTTGTCGGATCAGTCGTGAAGTACTCCTCAACAGGGCTGAAGCCGCTGCCCAGAGTGTGAACGCCGCCTTCTGCAACTGTGGCGTTGTTCGTGTTATTGAACCCGAGCTTCAGGCCGGTTGCTGTTGATCCTGCCGTCGCTTGAGCACGCGCAATCACCTTCACAGCTTTGATCTGGTAGGTGCCTGCTGGGGTATTGTTTGTCGTCAGCTGCTCATCCTGCCCAACAGTGTTGGTGTACGTAGCGTTGGCATCGTTGATGGTCGTCGGGTTGACGTTCGTGTAACCAGGGTTTGACCACTGCTGTGTTGCGCCGTTTCCATTCGGTGCCAGTGTCGCTAGACCTTGGAAGCCAAGTGTGGACTCGTTTGCAACGATCACCTCGCTGACGTAAAACGAGGTAAAGCGATTGGTGAATCCTGCGACAACGCAGTCAAGATTGGCTGCCCCAGTGAGCGATACGTTTCCTGTGTAGGACACGTAGAAGGTGCCGTTGATGTAGAGGTTTAGTGTCGCAGCAGATCCATAGTTGATGACTTGCAAATCATACTTTGATAATCCACCTGGTATTCCGAGAGGGGATGTAGCCAGCGTTGTCATCACTCCACCCACCACTGACATCAAGACGGCATAACCAGGTGCGCTGCAGCCAAAGCCCAACCAGTTGCCAGAAGCGAGGTTCCCAAGTCCAGCAAGTGCCGATGCAGAACCTCCAAAGCCAAGACTGCCACGCATAGTTAACCATGCGCTAGTCACACCACCTCCGGGGAAGGTCATGCTCTTGATAGCCCATCCAGGTGCATCCTGATTACCGATGGAGCACCGAGCGAATGTAGAGCGGAATGTGGATGTGTTCGTATTTATTACAGGAACAGCCGCGTTCGGGAAGTCTATGTCTTCACCGCCGCACCATAAAATAGACATTTCTTAAATCTCCTTTGTTGTTTCTCTATTTGTTCAACGTGGCTGATATCTGTTCGAATTCGAGCCGCTGTAAAAATGATGTGGATACTGCTGCCATCCGTAGTGCTTGGGTCTGAGTGGTGTCGCCTCCTCAACAAAGAGTTGTCGCCACTGATGATGTATTTTTGCCTCTTCGCTACGAGCTTTGATGAGTAGTTTCTTGTTCGCTCTCTTGGCTGCCTGATACAGGGGTGATTCAATTAGCTCGCTTCTTACACGTGACATATTCTCTGTCCTCTACTTGTGATCAATAAAAAGCAGGTGTGCAGAAACGGCCACGAGGACCGCTCTTGCACACCATTGTTGCGATTAAGCTGCTGCCTGTTTCAGACTGACGATTGGGTGCGTTCCAGCATCGACACTGATACCACCCGCACGCACGAAGCAAAGCATTCCAACTTCGAGAGTATCTGCGAAACGCTCGTTCAGCCGCAGTATTGAAGGAGCGCCATCGGTGCGGAGCACAAATCCTTCGCTGAAGTCTCCGAACAGGATTGGGGTCCCGTTAGCAGCACCCATGTTCGGCATCGACTGGTTCAACACCACGTCGTAACCGAGCATCTTGCTGAACGGAGCCGCAGCCGAAGGATCGGGAACCCAGAACGGACGACCGAAGCCATCCTTCAACCCGAGCAGATACGTGCGGGTCGCTGCATTGAAGGTCCATGCAGTGTTCGGCCCGAGGTACGCCGGATCGAGTGCGCCATAGGTGTTCACGATGTCGCTCCAGCCGATTCCAGCAGCCAGCGTGCCAGTCGTGGTACCGACCGTCGCGATGCCGAGCAACCCGCCACCAGTCTGGTTCGGCAGAGCAGTTCCAGCCGAGTCCTTACCGGTCGTAACAATCGTCTCCAGACCGCGACCGTACCGCTTTCCGAACGCGTTGCGAATGAACGCATCCAGATCAAACGCGCTGTCCTCAAGCTCCTGAAAACTCACTCGAATCAGACCAGCCGTGAGTGTATCGACGCTGAGAATCTTGCTTTGAAACGACATGTCTGTTTCTTGGGGAGCCGAGGTGCCTTCCGTGGGCAGCAAGACCAGCCCGTTATTCGTATCGTTCGTCAGGCTGATCTTCATCGGTGCGCCATTGTTGTTGGTGACCCTCTGAGAAACATAGTTCGCGATTCCGCCATAGAACTTCTTGGCCTCGCGAAGCACGCCTTCGAACTCCTGAGGGATCAAAGCTCCACCGGTCGCATCCGAAGTCGTGAGCAAAGCTCTCTGCTCCTCGTTCAGTGCTCCCAGGCCGTAGCGACCATATTTACGGAATGCTGCTCCCCACGCGGCCTTGCGCTCCTCAATCGATTTGTTCTCGAAGTGAGCACTGCCAACACTAGGGCGGGGGCTGCGTTCAAATGAACGCTGTTCTGATTCAAACTTGGCCAAAGTTTCAGCGCGGCTAAGGTCAGCCTCAACTTCCAGGACGGCTGTGTTCATGCGGTCGAACGCGCTACGGGACTCCGTATTGAATCCCTTGAGGGCAATTGCCTGCATGTCGAGCAGGAGTTTGTTGCGCTTATCTTTCAGTTGCTGCAATGAAATCAAAGTGATGTATAGCTTTCTGCCATTCAATGGCTTATTAGTGCGACAAGGCGCACGTGTGCGCGTGGCTGGCAGCTCAAATGCTGTCGCCAATTTGTCTCGTCGAGTTGTGGGGAGATGACTCTCATCCGGCATCACAGGCCGAAGAAAGTCGTAGAAATGGAAAAGGCCGAACCCCGAATGAGGCTCAGCCTAAACAGCTGTTTGGCAGGTTTGCCTTCACCAGCTGGTGGTTCTCAAATTGTCGTTAACACAATCTAATCTTCTAGGCGTTCATCTGATGTGAGAACAACGAACGGATTCGCAAGACGTCTCGACGAAGATCGTCGTCTTCATCTTCCTCGTCATCGTCGTTGTCATCTTCATCATCAAAGTCTTCTGAATCAAACTCGCTGTCATCATGGGACACGTTGCTGAGAGCTGAGGGATCAACCCCTGCCCCAAGTTCGGCAAGCACAGCGCCGAGACTGTTGATTTCATCTGCCATCCCCGCCGCCACAGCATCTTCTGCCAACAGCATTCTGCCCTGACCGAAGTCAGATAGAACCGCAGCGAGCGAGACACCGCGACCTTTCGCAACACCACGCGTGAACATGTCGTAGAACTTGTCTACCCCATCCTGCATGTCCGCTTGTGCTTCGTCTGACAGCGGCTCGTAAGGATTTCCGTCTGTCTTGTGTTCACCTGCTTGGATGAACGTGACCTTCACGCCCTCGTTCTTGAGCATCTGGGAAATATCCTGATGCATGGTGTACACACCAATGGAACCGACTTCTCCGCTGGGTGTGACAACAAGCTTGTCTGCTGCTGACGCAATCCAGTAGGCTGCCGAAGCTGCCATTCCATTCGCGACCGCGATGATCGGTTTCTTTCCACGAGCTGCAAAGATCTCAGCAGCGAGTTCAGGAACACCAGTGACAGTTCCACCAGGCGAGTCAATATCGAGAACGATGCTGCTCACTGAGTCATCTGCCAAGGCTGCACGAAGGCTGTTTGTAATTGCCTCACATGACGCTCCACCACAGATGTCATCAAACATCCCCATCCGCTGAGCAATTGGTCCGTATACCGGAATGACTGCAACGCTGGGTGCCTGTGGTGTCTCACCATGCTGGCTCTCGACTGCACTGCGAATCTCTTCAGCAGTTGCTTCCTTACCGGAGGCGCGATCATTCAGCAGTCGTTCAATGGTTGCAAGCATCTCGGGGAGGATGGCCCACTTCTGGGCTGCAACCGTTCCGAGGATCTTGCGATAACGTTTTTCTCCGTCTGCCCTCTTTCTCATCTCAGCCTGCTTTGCCCGGACTTCAGACCGCACCTGCACCGATGCGTCTGGGTAGGCTGGATAGGCCACAGGAGAGACATCGTAGATATCAACATCCATCAGTCTGCGAACAATGATGCCATCAGCCTCATCGATGTACCACTGATCCTTCTGTGCGTGGAAGCCAAAGGAAGAATTGTCCACCAGACCGCTTCCAATCAGCGTCAAGGCATCGCGTCCAGCCTGCGTGTCAGGTACTGGGCTGATCGTGTAGTGCAGACCTTGATCATCGACCTGAAGGGTGAGATTTGCTCCAACCCTGCCGAGGACATGGTCATCATTGTGATTCCACAATGCACGGCAATCCTGCTTCTCTCGAAGCGCACGATCAAATGCTTTGGGATCGATCTCCTCAACGAAGCCGCCGAGATCGGAGCTACGAACATTAAAACGAGCAGCGTAGCCTGTAATCACTGGCCCCTCTGCACTTTTGCGAACTTGAAATGAAGCACCTGCTTGAACGCGTGCTTCCCTGACACCCTCTGGAGAGGGCTTAGCTGGTTTCATCAATGTTGTCCTTTGATTCTGGAGCGACTAGGTGTCGGGATAGAGATCTTTTTCTGCTTCTAAATCACCGTCTGGCCAGCTGTAATCGGGTTCGTCATCGCGCTCTGCATGTGTCACCGCTTTATCTATCGGGCTGGCTTCCAACCGTGGCCTATCGAGCGGATTCAAACCGAACTTCACAGCGGCACGCATCATTGCTGATTGGTAAAGAATCTCGCTGCGTACACTGGGATTGATCACTGGCTTCGTCGTGATGCCTGTTCGCGTCTGACTCGTCACCGTGACTGTTAATCCGTTCTTTTCCACATCAGCTGCAGCTTCCCGCCAGCGTGCATACAAGACACAGTACGAAGACAACAGGCTGATATCTGTTGCCCGTAGAATTCCTTCAGCTGCCAAGAGTGGGAACACTGCCTTCCACTCTGCATGGGCCAGTTTGTTTTGTCTGACGTATGCAGGGGCTTTGCTGTCGATTGCGTCCACGAACTGTGGTGCTCTTTTGTCGCGGCTTGCGCGATAAGTGCCGACCATTTTCTTTTCGGCTGCGCTCTTGCGTCTCATGTCTTATTCGGTGTCCTTGGGTGGTGAATTCACTGATATTAGGTAAGAAACTGATTGATTTAGGCGGGATTCCGGGCTATTCTAAGGTTGAATAAATCACTACAACTTGCTGACTCTAATATGGTTGCCGAATACAAAGATGGCAGCCAATTCTGATTCTTGCGTGAGAAGTATTGCACGTACGCGTGCGCGACTGGCCGACGTTCCGCAGGGGTCAAAAAGTTCAAATCTCTAACACCCCCTATCCCCTTCACGCCTCACCGCGATCTTGACGCGGCAGCGTCTGGATTTAGGAGCTAGGGTTTCCCCGAGGTTTACTAACTCGCAAACTAAAGCGTAGGTTCGTGGCATCAGCTTCTGAAAAGATGAAGCCCTTGAAATGAGGCCCTCTGTGGCCAAGATGATTGCCTTTCCCCACCGCCCAAACAGGGACGGTACGTTTGATTCGATCTGCCCCTACTGCTTCATGACAGTTGCTTCCCATGTCGCCGAATGCAGACTCCCGATGATTGAAGAGAGACATCAATGCTTCGGTGACTTTGCAACTCGTAAGAAAGAGATCGAGAGTGCACATCTCGCGGAGAGAAAGGCGAGACCTGAAACGAAACAGAGTGGGGCGTGAGTCAGGGGATAAAAATGGGCTGCCTCTGGTTCCCAATACCGGTGAGCAGCCCTTGCAGATCATGGCTGACTGACGATCTACCATGCCGCCTTTCAAAACTTGCCAGGGACTGGGCAAGTTGAAACCCAGCCCCTGTCACCAGCACGAGAGCCTCAGCTCGGATCATGCTGGGTGCGGGTGATAAAACCAGGACGATACAAGAATCCCGGCCATGTCTCGCCCCGCTAACTTGTGATTCAGACTTGCTGAGGCCGCGGCTTCCAGAACAGCTGGCTCACTGCAGCCGGTGTCAGAATGGGTTCAAGCGATTGTTTCGGATCGCGAACCTGATCACGCATCCACTTGCGGAGTGACTTGAAAATGCTCTGTTCTTCCTGCTCTGTCTCGAAGATCATTTCGAACTTGGCCATGTGCTTGGGAAGCAGTCCTAAGAAATTCTTCCCGCAGCGCAGAGGCGTCGCTTCCAACTGCTGCATGTCTCTTTTCACCAGTGCATTCATCGCTTGACAGAAGGTGACGCTGTCTGTGGTCACTCGCACTACCTCGCGTTTACCAAGCTCACGAGGCAGTGACTTCAAGCTGGAAGCAAGCGCGAGGACGCAGAGACTGTGAGATGTAGCGCATGTCTGCGTCTGTGCAGCAATCCTCGCGGAACTCCGAGTCGTGCGTCCGTTCGAGCGCACAACTTCTGCTGCCCAGAGGCCCCGTTTGCGGTCCGTTGCAATCCTGATGATGTTCTCTGTCATTGTGCTGTGCCAACCTTGGCGAAGGCGCGGAGATCATCTGAGAAAACGCGCCGGCAACCACGGACTTTGACGCTTGGTAGCTCCCCGGACGCGATCAAACTGAATACAGTTCTTTCACTGACTCCAAGTGCTTCAGAGACTTGTTTTGTCGTGAGCAAGAGCAGCTGAATCGGCTCTGCCACGGTGGTGCTTTGCGATTGTTCAGACATAGTTTCCTTTCCGGGCGGAGCACGCCGGTTTGATGGCACGTTGGTGCCGATGGGGTTTGTTTTTCTCTAGCTAATGGGGAAGGAGAGCTATTCTCCGTCTATACTCATAGATCTTTTTTGAGTGGCAAAAAGTAACGAACTGTCGAACTTTATTTTCAGCGACTCGCAGCTTGGTACAGCCCCGGTCAACTACTCGCGCTGCCAAGAGTGCTCATCTCCGTCTATACTCATAGATCATTTTCAACTGGCAAAAAACGCCATGGCTGACAATTATTTTTTTGGCACTGCACATTCTGATACATAGGGGAGCAGATGCTCGCAGGATGGTGCAGGCTTATCTCCGTCTATACTCATAGATCATTTTCAAGTGGCAAAAAGTGACATTGCCAGAGGTTTATTTTCACGTTGCTCTTTCGCGACTGCACACTCTGCACTCTGTCAGTACTCCTAGGTTTCAAACCAGGTGTCCGGTTTCTACCCAAACTGGATTTTCGCTCCAGCATCCAAATTGGCTGTCCGGTTTCTACCAAACGCCTTATCTGACGCGGCTTTTCGTGTGTTGTAGTCAGCGAAAAAGAGTGTCCGGTTTCACCAATAACAATATGGAAGGTTCGGCTCCCTATCGGTCGCCTCACGGCTTGCCGTTTCTGCCCTCGACGAGTTCTGCCCTTGACTTGTGACAACATCGGCGATTTTTCAGTTTGTTGACTTGGGGAATAACAACCCAGAGACGTCTCGCTCTTCCGTTCGGCCTAAGGGCCTCACTTCACTGACGCTCGCCTACAAGTTCTGTCAGATCCATGTTGCCTTCGGCTCGTTTTCTCAAAAACTCTTGAACCTCATCCGAATTTTCAAGTTTGTTCTTCAGAATGGGATTTCTGAGAATGTCACTGACTGTCGAAGATGGCATGGTGGTTAGTCTTGCAAGCTCCCGCACGCTTGCTGTTGGGTGATTGTGTTTGGCATTCAGCACCAAGGCTTGCCGTTCCTCGCTTGTGAGTTGCAGAGTTTTAGGATGAACTTTATCTTTGTTGAAGGTGCTGGAAACTTTACCTTCAGAATTCGTTTGCAATTTCAACCCTCGGCAGTCTGGGCAGAATCCGCGAACCAGGAGACGGACTTCTTTCTTGCTCTCGCAGTCACGGTTTTTGGAACAGTAGCCGAACCGTGCCGCATCGGACAAACCCGCAAGTCGCAGATCGTCTTTAGCAGTCCTAGCTTTTTGAAGAGAGAACGCATCCTTGGCCTGCTGCTCTTCTTTGGGGAGGATGTTCATCTCTCGAAGGCAGTCGCGCCAGATCTCGTCTAGGATGCCGTCATCTATGAAGGTTTTGTCTTTGCGAAACTTGTCCAGAAGACGCCTGATGATTGGCATTTCGGCTAACAGAGTGGCTTTGCGTTCGTACACATCGATGCCAGTCTCCTGACGAATGCGTTCAGAATACTCAGCGAAGATCAGGGCAGAATGACGCTCGGCTCCTGAGAGTTGAAGTGCGTCAGGCAATTCTGAAAACAAAAATGGTTCTCCTTCTCCGCCGTTGAAGGCAGGGTTGTGGGCGGACGTGTAAACACACGTGCAGCCGGTGAATTAAAACGAGGGAAGCCGACACCAGGAATGTGAAGGAAGCGGATGCTCGCGGAATGCGGTCGCGCTTTCAAACAGGTATTGGTGCTGGTTTGCAGTTCTTGTGGTTTAGCGGTTTAAAGGCTCGTGGGCAAAATCAGGTAGGCTACCCCGCCTTGAGAACCTGTCGCGAGCACCTTGAGCCGTTTCCATTGCAGGAATGATGTATTTGGCCGAGCTTAACGAGAAGTATTTAGGTGATCTACAGAAAGAAAAGTAACAAATCGAGCCTGCCGATGTCAACATGTTTCTTCTCTGTCGCAGGATTTGGTGCCACTGTCATGCCGCAATGTGCGTCGTAAGTGTATGCATATAAATATGTTACCACGAAAGTTCGGTTGCCTTCTTCCACGGATCAGAGTATCTTTCACTCATTCAAGACAAGCTCTTCCCCCAAGAGTCGAGCGCATTGACCGGGTGCTGATAGCAGGCCCGGTTATGCGATCAGTACCTGTGTGCCTGCCGAAGTCTGGCCAGTAT
>Ga0157369_10004516_pt1 | contig 16375 bp, 12 predicted proteins | sample C25metaG_FD_113461 | JGI IMG/M metagenome (GOLD analysis project Ga0157369, IMG submission 113461) | Corn rhizosphere microbial communities from Kellogg Biological Station, Michigan, USA - C2-5 metaG | ecosystem: Host-associated > Plants > Roots > Rhizosphere > Soil | place: USA: Michigan... | reverse complement strand
TGTGATCAAGGACAGTGTGATCAAGGACAGTGTGATCAAGGACACTGTGATTGGACAGGGGACCGCCCTTGACGGAAGGCCAGCTCCCGGCGCCGAGCTAAGGGGCGCTGCACCAGTGGCCGCGCACAGGCTTCCCTCCTCGTCCGCGCCCGGCGTGTTGCCGTCGGGCGCTTTCCTCACCGCCGAGCCGGGCGGGCAGCTGGAGCTGAGCTCGCTGCCCGCGGACTCCCTCGCCGAATGCGTCGCCGCCACCAGCGGCGATCTCGCCGCACTGCGCGCGGCGGGCGCCCGCGCGGGCCTTGAGCTCGCCGGGTACGGGATCGATCCCATCCGGCCGCCACGGCGGCTGCTGGATCAGCCCCGGTACCGCGCGATGGAGGCGTTCTTCGACCGCGACGGCCCCTGGGGCCGGCGGATGATGTGCTCCACCGCCTCCGTCCAGGTATGCCTGGACGCCGGGGATGACGGGGACGGTTTCGCCGGGTACCGGTACCGCTGGCGGCTGGTGCACGCGATCGGGCCGGTGCTGGTCGCCGCCTTCGCGAACTCGCCGCTGCGCGCCGGGCGGGCGACCGGCTGGCGATCATCCAGGCAGCAGGCGTGGGCGCACATGGACCCGGGCCGGACCCGGCCGCCGCGCGTGGCCGACGGTCATGACCCGCGCGACGCCTGGACCCGGTACGCGCTGGATGCCCAGCTCATGTGCGTGCGCGGGCCCGAGACGGCGGACTGGGCCGCGCCGCCGGGCGTGACCCTGCGCGACTGGGTGCGGGGCGACTGGGCCAGCCAGGACGGGCGCCGCGGCGCCGTCAACGGCGGGCTGCGCCCGCCGACGGCCGAAGACCTGGGATATCACCTGTCCACGCTGTTCCCGCCGGTGCGGCCGCGCGGGCACCTGGAGCTGCGGATGATCGACGCGCAGCCCGGCGACGGCTGGATCGTGCCGCTCGCGGTCGCCACCGCGTTGCTCGACGATCCGCGGGCAGCAGAAGCGGCGATGGCGGCCACCGAGCCGCTGACCGCGAACGGCGGCGACCCGTGGCTGCGCGCGGCGTGGCTCGGGCCGGTCGATCCCGCGATCGGCCGCGCCAGCCGGGAGTGCTTCGCCGCCGCGCGGGGCGCGCTGGACCGGATGGGCGTGCCCGCCGTGATCACCACGGCGGTGGACGCCTTCATCGAGGACTACGTGAGCAGGGATCGATGCCCGGCCGACGACACGGAGTACGCGGCGAACACGACGGAGGATGCCGGATGACCGAGACACCCACGACGGGCGAGGCGCTGCGGGATCGCATCGCGGCCGAGCTGATCGCCGCGCGGGAGCGCACCACGCTGCTGACCAGCGCGGTGGACGAGCCGGACCTCATCCGGCAGCACTCACCGCTGATGTCGCCGCTGGTGTGGGACCTGGCTCACATCGCCAACCAGGAGGAGCTGTGGCTGCTGCGCGAGGTCGGCGGCCGCGACCCGATGCACCCGGAGATCGACCCGTTGTACGACGCGTTCGAGCATCCGCGGGCGCAGCGGCCCTCGCTCCCGCTCCTGGCGCCGGGCGAGGCGCGCGCCTATGGTCATGAGGTTCGCGGGCGGGTCCTTGACCTCCTGGAGAAGGCCCGGTTCGGGGACACGCGGCTAACCACGGGCGGCTTCGGGTTCGGGATGGTCGCCCAGCACGAGGTCCAGCATGACGAGACGATGCTCGCCACCCACCAGCTGCGGGCGGGCGCACCCGCGCTGACCGCCCCGCCGCCCCCGCCCGCCCCGGCTGACGCGGCCACGCTGCCGGCTGAGGTGCTGGTCCCCGGGGGGCCGTTCACGATGGGGACCTCGACCGAGCCATGGGCGCTGGATAATGAGCGGCCCGCGCACCAGGTCCACGTTCCCGCGTTCTACCTGGACACCGCGCCCGTCACCAACGAGGCGTACGCCGGCTTCATCGCCGGCGGCGGCTATGACGACCCCCGCTGGTGGACCGCGGACGGCTGGGCGCACCGGCAGCGGGCCGGGCTGTTCGCCCCGCTGTTCTGGCAGCGCGATGGCGGCCAGTGGCTGCGGACGTCGTTCGGGGTGACCGCGCCGGTCGTGGCGGACGAGCCGGTCATGCACGTGTCCTGGTATGAGGCCGACGCGTACGCGCGGTGGGCGGGTCGCCGGCTGCCGACCGAGGCGGAGTGGGAGAAGGCGGCCCGGGTCCATCCGGCCTCCGGTGAGTCCCGGCGCTACCCGTGGGGCAACGCCGACCCGACGCCGGAGGTGGCCAACCTCGGCCAGCGGCACCTGCGCCCCGCGCCCGCGGGGTCCTACCCGGCCGGCGCCGCGCCCTGCGGCGCGCGGCAGCTCATCGGCGACGTGTGGGAGTGGACCAGCTCGGACTTCGCGCCGTACCCCGGCTTCGAGGCGTGGCCATACAAGGAGTACTCGCTGGTGTTCTTCGGCCCGGAGTACAAGGTGCTGCGCGGCGGCTCGTTCGGCGTCTCCCCGGTCGCCTGCCGGGGAACGTTCCGCAACTGGGACTACCCCGTCCGGCGGCAGATCTTCGCCGGGTTCCGGACAGCGCGGTCAGCCCCCGAGCGCCCCGCGGAGCTTGCCTGATGTGTCGGCACCTGGCCTACCTCGGGCCGGCCCGGGCGCTGCGGTCACTGCTCATCGACCCGCCGCACGGGCTGTACCGGCAGTCGTGGGCGCCGCGCAGGCAGCGGCACGGGACGGTGAACGCCGACGGGTTCGGCGTCGGCTGGTACGCCGACGGGGATCCCGTTCCCGCCCGGTACCGGCGTGGCACGCCGATCTGGGGTGACGCGTCGCTGCCGGACATCGCGCGGGTGACCCGGTCAGGTGCCGTGCTGGCGGCCGTGCGGTCGGCCACGCCCGGGATGGCGCTCGGCGAGGCGGCCGCCGCGCCGTTCGCCGCGGATACCTGGCTGTTCAGCCACAACGGCGTGCTCGACGGCTGGCCCGGCAGCGCCGCGCGGGCGCCGGCTCCGGCTGACGTCCTCGCGTCCATGGAGGCGATGAGCGACTCGGCGCTGCTGTGGGCGCTGGTCCTGGACCGCCTGCGGGCAGGGGCCGCGCCCGGCGCGGCACTGGCCGCGACCATCGCGGCGATCGAGTCGGCCGGGGGCACCGGGCGGTTCAACTTCCTGCTCACCGACGGGGCGACGATCGCCGCCACCGCGTGCGGGGACACCCTCTGGTACCGGGCCGGGGCACTTCGTCCCGCCGAGGACACGCTGCCCGCCGTCGGCGGGGACATGGCCGTGGTGGTCGCGTCCGAGCCGTCCGACGACGCTCCCGGCTGGACCGAGGTCCCCGGCCGGCACGTGCTCAGCGCCGTTCCCGGCCGCGTCGACGTCCGCCCCCTAGCGGCCCCCGCCACCCCCCCGATCCTGCCCCAGACGACCCCACTGCCCCAGATGACCCCACTGCCTCAGACAGCCCCACTGCCCAACGCAGAGAGGACGCCAACCCGATGACGACCATCGAGCGACTGCTGCCCGTCGGATTCCTGGACGAGGCGCTGCGCCACGACGCCCGCGCCGGGCTGACCGCCACGCCGAAGTCGCTGCCACCCAAGTGGTTCTACGACGCGCAGGGCAGCGCGCTGTTCGACAAGATCACCGAACTGCCGGAGTACTACCCGACCCGCGCCGAGCGGTCCATCCTGCGCGAGGTGGCCCGGTCGGTCGCCGGGCTGACCGGTGCCCGCACGCTGGTGGAGCTCGGCGGCGGCTCGTCGGACAAGACCCGGCTGCTGCTCGACGCGCTGCGCTCGTGGGGCACGCTGGGCAGCTACGTTAGCGTGGACGTCAGCGAGTCCGCGCTGCGGGCGGCCGGGGACGCGCTCGCGGTGGAGTATCCGGGGCTGGAGGTGCACGCCGTCGTCTCGGACTTCGAGGAGCGCCTCGGCCTGCCCGCGGCCGCGGCGGGCCCGCGGCTGGTCGCCTTCCTCGGGTCCACGATCGGCAACATGACCCCGGCGCAGCGGGAGGAGTTCCTCGCGCGGGTCCGGGCGCAGCTGCGGCCGGGCGACGCGTTCCTGCTCGGCACCGACCTCGTCAAGGAGCCGGCGACGCTGGTGGCCGCCTATGACGACGTGGCGGGGGTGACCGCCGCGTTCAACAAGAACGTCCTGGCGGTGCTCAACGCGCAGCTCGGCGCGGACTTCGACCTGGACGCGTTCGACCACGTCTCGGCGTGGAACGCCGAGGCCGAGTGGATCGAGATGCGGCTGCGCTCAGCCGCCGACCAGGATGTCCGGCTGCCCGGCATCGGCCTGACGGTGCACTTCGCCGCGGGCGAGGAGATGCGCACCGAGATCTCCGCCAAGTTCCGCCGCGACGGCGTGGAACGCGAGCTAGCGGCCGCCGGCCTCGCTATGCGCTCCTGGTGGACCGACCCGGAGGGCCAGTTCGGCCTGTCCCTGTCCGTACCCGCCCTCTCTTAAGCAGGACGCCCCTCACGGAATCCGCGCAGTTGAAATCCTCGCGAGATGCCCGGGTACTTCGCCGGCGGGATAACCGTTTTCCCTACGGCCGGCCGGCGGAGCCGCCGGCGATCTCGTAGGACCACAGCTCGCTGTGCACGCCGACCGGCCCGGGTGCCTCGCCGCCGGCCCGCTCTTGCGCCGAGCGGTGGCCGTGGCCGAAGGCGGGCGAGCTCAGCCACGCCTTGAAGGACTCCTCGTCCCGCCAGCGGGTCACCACGAGCCACGTCGTGCGGTCATCGGCCGGCTTGAGCAGCTCAAAGCCCTCGAAGCCGTCCTGGTCGTCGACCGCGCCGGCGCGGGCGGCGAACCTGCGGGCCAGCTCGTCGCCGCTGCCGGCGGGCACCGTAATCGCGTTGATCTTCACCACAGTCATGGCCCCGATCATGCCAGCCCGCCCGCGCGCGGGCCGGCCGGGCCTACCGCTTGACGCCCGCGCCGGAGTGCATGAACAGGCCCGCCGGCGGCGTCCGCTCGCTCACGCCGGCGACCCAGGCCCGGGCGGCCACCAGGCCGGGCGGCACGACGTCAGTCCCGGCGAAGAACGACGCGAAGTCCTCTGGTGAGTGACGGTAGGTCTGCGCGGCCGTGTACGCGGGCTTTATCTTCTGCTCGGGCCTGTCGTCCTCGGCGCGTCCGACCGACATGATGAGCCAGGAGCCAGACGGCACCCGCGACAGGTACGCCCCGGTCAGCTCGCGCACCCGCTCGGCCGGCAGGAAGTGCCCGACGCTGCCCATGATGATGCCGGCCGGCTGGCTGAGGTCCAGGACGCTGACCGTGCCCGGATCGCTGAGCACGGCCCGCGGGTCGCCCAGGTCGGCCAGGACGGGCTCCAGCCCCACGGTGCCCGCCAGCAGCGCTCGCGTGTGCAGCGCCACGACCGGGTCGTTGTCCACGTAGGCGAACCGGGCGCCCGGGATCACCTCGCGGGCCGCCTCGTGGACGGCCGGGCTGGCGGGCAGGCCCGCGCCCAGGTCCAGGAACTGGCGGATGCCGCCCTCGCGGGCGGCCCGCGCGGTGGCCGCGCACAGGAACTGCCGGTTGCCGCGCACCAGGTCCCGCATCCCCGGGTCAAGGGCGAGCAACTGCTCGCCGAGCAGCCGGTCGGCCGCGAAGTTGTCCTTGCCGCCCAGCCAGTAGTCGTAGACGCGGGCGATGTTGGGCTTGGTGACGTCAATTCCCGGTGAGGGCGGCGTTTCCGGCATACCCCGATCATGTCACCGCACCGGCCGGCCTGGGCGGGGCCGCGGCCTTAACGATCAATCGAATGTACATGTACGGGGTTGATCGGTTTGCTCGCGCGTGATGGCATGACGGCGTAGGGTTTCCCCCGAATACTCGCTTACCCGCCAGCGAGGGATATGGAGGCTGCGGTGGAGCCGCCCTCGTTCAACCCGGAGGTGCCGAGCATCGCCCGGGTCTACGATTACCTGCTAGGCGGCAAGGACCACTTTCCCGCTGACCGGGAAGTCGGGGATATCTTCATCAGGCAGTTTCCCGGTGCGGTCGCCATCGCTATGGACAATCGCGCCTGCTTGACGAGGGCGGTCGATTTCATCGCCGCCGGACTCGGCATCGGCCAGTTCATCGACCTCGGTTCCGGCCTCCCGACGGCCGACAACGTGCACCAGGTCGCGCAGCGCGCCAACCCGGCGGCCCGTGTCGCCTACGTGGACAACGACCCGAGCGTGCTGGCCCACGGCCGGGCGCTGCTCGCCGAGGACGACCAGACGATCGTGGTCCAGGCCGACATCACCAGCCCCCAGGCCGTCCTCGGCCTGCCGGAGGTCCGCGAGCTGCTTGACCTCAACCGCCCGGTCGCGGTCATCGCCAGCGCGATACTGCACCACGTGACCGACGCCGAGGACCCGGTCTCCCTCATCACCGCGGTCAAGGAGGTGGTCCCGGCGGGCAGCGCGCTGTTCATCTCGCACTTCCGCACGCTCGGGGACCCGGACTCGGCCGCGATGGAAGAGGTGCTGCAGGAGGCCTTCGGCCGGGGCGCCTGGCGGACCGACGCGCAGATCGCGGAGTACTTCGCCGGCACCGACCTGCTCGAGCCAGGCATCGTGCCCTGCGCCCAGTGGCACCCGGGCAAGGACCCCGGTGAGCTCTCCGGCTACCAGCGCCTCATCGTCGCCGGCCTCGCGGTCAAGCCCTAGCCGTCCGTTGGGGCACGGGGCCAATGGCGTGTCCGGCTCATTGTCATAGCGGCACACTGCCTTCACGCCCTTGTTGTAGAACACTGCTATCACTAGCCCAGGATGCTCATTGACAGGCATCACGAGCTGTTCCTAGCGTGAGCCTCACCAGGGCCAGGAAACCGTGCGCTTCCCGAGCAGCGATGAGGTGGCAGGATTGGCGGACATTGTCGTCGGGGTCGCCTCATCGCACACGCCGCAGCTCAGTTCCGGCGTGGACATGTGGACCGACCACGCCGAGCGGGACCAGCGCGCCCCGCGGCTGCTGGGCCGCGATGCCCGCTACCACACCTATGACGAGCTCCTCGTCGTCGCGCCGCCCCCGGTGGCCGGCCAGCTTGACCGCGTTACCTGGGACGCGAAGTACGCGCGCTGCCAGGCCGCCATCGCGGCCCTGGCGGCGACGCTGGACGCGGCCCGCCCCGACATCGCGGTCATCATCGGCGACGACCAGCGCGAGCTGTTCCTCGACGACGGCATCCCGGCGTTCGCGTGCTTCGCCGGCCCGCAGATCATCGACCACAAGCCGCCGGCCGAGGACTTCGCCCGCATCCCCAAGGGCATCCAGGCGGCCTACTGGGCGGTCCACCAGGACGAGCCCGCCGCGCATCAGGTGCAGGCGGGCCTGAGCATGCACCTGGCCGAGCAACTGGCGCTGGCGGACTTCGACCTCACCGTGTTCACCCAGCAGCCGCACGGCCGTACCCTCGGCCACGCGTTCACGTTCCCGCGCTACCGGCTCGGCCTCGACCCCGGCACGCCGATCGTCCCGGTCTTCGTCAACACGTACTACCCGCCGAACGTCCCCTCGGCCGCCCGCTGCTACGCCCTTGGCCAGGCGATCGCCAGCGCCGTCGCGAGCTGGCCCGCGAGCGGGCGGGTGGCGGTCATCGCCTCCGGCGGCCTGTCTCACTTCGTCATCGACGAACGGCTCGACCGCGGCGTGCTGAGGGGGATCGCGGCCGGCGACGCCGCCGCGCTGGGCGCCATCCCGCGCGCGGCGCTGCGCTCGGGCAACTCCGAGATCCTCAACTGGATCACCGCCGCCGGCGCCCTGGCCAGCCTGCGCGCCACGGTCGTGGACTACGTGCCCGGCTACCGTTCCCCGGCGGGAACCGGCACCGGAATGGCCTTCGCGCAGTGGACCCCGCCCCTGCTCCAGGCCGATGCCGCCCAGGCCGATACCGGCCCGCCCGATACAGCCCCGCCCGATACAGCCCCGCCCGACAGGAGCCAGCATGTATAACGGCGTTCCCGTGCTCGACGTCCACGGCCACGTGTCCGTGCCGTTCGCCGCCAACTCCCTGCTCATGCTCATGATGGGCTCCAACACCCCGATGGACTCCCCCATCGGCCAGCCGAAGGCCGGCCCGGCCGCGGTCAGCGCCGAGGACTTCCACGCCGCCGCCGCCGGCCACGCCCGCTACATGGACGAGCGAAACATCGACGTGCAGGTCATCGGGCCGCGCCCGTTCCTGATGATGGGCTGGATGGAGCCGCACCTGCTGCCGTCGTGGGCGCGCTACGTCAACGACATGATCCACCAGCAGTGCCAGATGTTCCCCGGCCGGTTCCTCGGCGCGGCGATGCTCCCGCAGGTCAGCGACGCGCCCGACCTGTCAAACTGCATCGGCGAGCTGAACCGGTGCGTCCGGGACTACGGCTTCGTCGCCGCCTACGTCTCCCCCGACCCGGCCGGCCGGCGCACCACGCCCGGGATGCACGAGCCGTACTGGTTCCCGCTGTACGCGCGGGCGCAGGAGCTGGGCGTCCCGCTCATCGTGCACGGGACCAACTCGCTGGATCCCCGCTACCGGGTCGTGCCGCACAACTACCAGCTCGGGTTCTTGACCGAGCAGTACCTGGCCGGGCAGTTCCTGTCCCACGGAGACGTCTTCTCGCGGTTCCCCGAGCTGAGGGTCATCATCTGCCACTGCGGCGGCGCGCTGGACCGTTTCATCCCCACCGACCACCACATCGCGCAAAAGGACCTCAGCGGCAACTTGTTCTACGACACCTGCGGGTACGACCTGAACTTCCTGGAGGCGGCGATCAAGCAGCGCGGCGTGCCGCGGATGCTGTTCGGCACCGAAGCCCCGGGAAGCGGGCGGGCCGTGCGCCCGGAGACCGGGCGGACCTGCGATGACCTGGTCCCCGTGATCGACAGTTTCGATTTCCTGACGCCGGACGATAAGCTCGCGATCTTCAACGCGAACCCAGCCCGGGTGATCCCGGCCCTGGGCAAGGTGAAAGGCTGATCGCCGTGCCAGACATCGAGCAGGCCCCCGCGCACGCGACCCGGGCGGAAACCGTTGGCAGCCTCCTGCGCGGCGCGGCGGTGCTGCGCGCCGCCCGCCGCGGCAGCCTGGCCGACCAGGCGGTCCTCGACGACGCCGCGCTGGACGCCATCAAGATGCAGGAAGACGTCGGCCTGGACGTGATCACCGACGGCGAGGTCCGGCGCACCGGCTGGGTGCAGACGCCCCGCTGGCTGGACGCGTTCACGGTGACCGAGGGACGTGGCGCGCTCAACTGGCGCGGCGGTTCCGGCCACGCGGATGCTGGCCAGCGAGGCTCCGGCGTCGGCCAGACCAGCAGCCGGGGCGGCTATCCCGCGGTCACCCGGCGCGTCGCCACCGCGCGGCGCAGCGGGGACATGACCTCCGAGTACGCGTTCCTCGCCCGCTACGCCACCGCCCGGGCCAAGTTCACCATGCCGTCCCCGAGCTACCACCGCCGCTTCTGGTCGCCATCGCACTCGCTGGCCGTCTACGACCGCCCCGAGGAGTACCTGGCCGAGATCCGGGACTTCCTGCGCGAGGCAGTCGACAAGCTCATCGCGCTCGGCTGCGACTACATCCAGCTTGACGCGCCGAACTACGGGTCCTACTGCGATCCGGGTGCCCGCGAGCGCATGGCCGCCGAGGGCCGCGACCTGGAAGCCGACCTCGCCTTCGACGCCGAGCTCGACAACTCGCTGTTCGACGGGATTCCCGATGACGTCACGACCGCGCTGCACATCTGCCGGGGCAACGGCCCGGGCGGCACGTGGCACTCGGCCGGCGGGTACGGCGTCATCTCCGGCGCACTGTTCCCCAAGCTGGAGTTCAGCCGCCTCCTGCTGGAGTACGACTCCAACCGGGCCGGCGGATTCGAGCCCCTGGCCGACGTTCGCCCCGGCTCCGTCGTCGTACTCGGCTTGCTGACGACCAAGTCCGACAAGCTCGACGACGAGGCCGCCGTCGAGGCGCGCATCGCCGAGGCGACCCGCTTCAAGCCGCTGGAGGAACTGGCGCTGTCCACCCAGTGCGGGTTCGCGTCCGCTCCCGGCGACAACCCGGTCACCCCCGACGGCCAGCGCGCAAAGCTAGAGATGGTAGCCAAGCTGGCCCGCCGCACCTGGCCCGGCTGATTTCCCTCGCAACGGTCTCGGCTGGCTGCTCGGTCGCCACCCTCCTGCGTCAAGTATTCATCCGGCTTTCTCGTCACTTTCTGGTATCGCGCCGGCCAGGAATGCGATTGCCCGCGGCCGCGCTGAGGAAGTGCACATCGACCTCCTTTGCCATCTGCGGGTCTTTCAGGGGGACAACCAGGTTCTCGCGCGCCTGGCTGACGTAACTGACGGCAACCACCGGGCTGACCGCGAGGGCGACATGAGCGCGGGCGAGGTCGCGCAGGACAGGCGAATCGTCGGTGAGCCATGCCCGGCGCCCGGCGCGGATTGCCGCCTCCCCGGGCTTCTGCTGAGGCTCGTCGCGGGTGAACAGGTCGAGGACGGTGAGCAGGAAGAACAGCCCAGCCGCGAGGCAGTTGCAGATCTCCATGGCGGCCGCCGCGAGCGGATCATCCGCCGACGGGGGCTTCCTGGTCCACGGCTCACACGCGCTCGTCAGGGAGTCCTGGATCCAGGCGTGGCTATCGGCGGGGGCCGCTCCGAGTCCGTGGAATGGCTCTCGATCGAACTTCTCCAGCCAGTCGAAGGTGGCGCTGACGCCGAGCTCAGCCGCGCGGACGCCCATCGCCGCCGCGCTTGCCACGGCCCGGTGCCGGAGCGAGCGGATTTCCGCCTTGATGACGTGCTCGGCGGCAGCGCTGAGCGCCAGCCCGCCCTCGGCCTTCAGGACGGGCTGCTCCGCGGCGTCGATGACGGCGCGGGCCACGCGCAGCAGTTCGCGGGGCACGCCGCCAGACATCACGTAGCACAGGGCGATGAAGGCGTGAGGCATGCCAATCACCCTGGCGTCCAGCAGGCTGGCCGCTTCCGTGAGCGTGAGCGGCTCGACCCAGACCATCTCGTCGAACAAGCCGCCCGAGGCCGTCTTCAGCGGCACCGTCCGCCGGTCGACCGCGGCCAGGGTACCGGGGGCGATGGCGAGCAGGTACACGCAGTTCGCCGTGCCGAAGGCGGCGCTCAGCTCCTCAAGGAACAGGCACGCCGCGCCCGGATCCCCGATCTGGTCCATCTCGTCGATGCCGATGATGAGCCGGATTTCCTGTTGTCCCCTCGTCCCTTCGCCGCCGCGCGGCTGGCTGGCCGCCGCACCGGTTTGCACCTGGTCCGCCTCGAGCATCGCGGCCACGACGCGCAGGGCGAAGTCGCGGTAATCATCGATTAGCTCCGGCAGCGACATCAGCTGCTCGGTGAACGAGTGGCTGGCCCCGATGCTCAGCGCCGTGCCGAGCCGGGCGGGGCTGAGCGTGCCGGTGGAAGTGCGGGTATCGGTGCGCTGGAAGTGCAAGCGGCGAAGCCGTTCCTCGGCATCCGCGCGGATGTTGGTGACCTGGCGGACTTCGACCATGGCCAGCCGGGTCCGCCAGCCGGCGGTCATGACCGCGCCAATCAGGCAGGCGAGCACGCCGATCCATTCCCAGGCGCGGGAGTCGTGCCACGGCAGCCCCGGCCAGGTGCCGCCAACCGCCTCGTAGGCCAGGCTGAACGCCAGGGCGAGAAACCCGATTCCGCCCAGGGCGCCCGCGACGTCGGACAGCCGAGCCGAGCGCGGCAGCAGGACCGGGCCGAGCAGGCGGCCCGGCAGCGAGGTATTGAACCTGACGTCCGTCAGCACCGCCCGGCACAAGCACGAGTACAGGTAAATGAGAAATTCCCTGGCGTCAAAGCGCATCGGCGCGTCGACCACGATCCGCAGCCCGCGCAGCGGCGTCGGGCACGCCTGCTCACGATCGGCCGCTGCCTGGTAGCGGGGCGTCCCGTAGTGATGCGCGCAGAAGTCCCGGATCAGGGAGGTCTTGCCGGTGCCCCGCAAGCCGCTGATGCCGATGCAGCCGGTGGCCATGTGGGCGACCTTGTCGTTCAGCTCGCGGCAGGAGGTGGTGGGAGTGAGCACCGCGAGGTCGGTCATCGGGCTGAGCCCGGCCGCCCCGCCCTGGTTGTAGTGAAAGACTGACTCGGGTTCCCTGCAAAGCGAATGAAGATGACTATTGCACCGCTCCCGCGTGTATTGGAGCACTGCCTCGTAGAGCGCCGGCCGCCACGGGGCCCTCGTGGAGACAGGCTTGAACATGAAATGCCAGAGAAGCAGGTGGAGTCCCGGAATGCGGCGAAGCAGCGCGACCCACAGCCCGAAGACATTCCGCAGGCCGTTTTCCGTGACCTGCCCCTCGGTGAGCCAGACCAGCAGCTTGGGATAGCCCTCGGCGACCTCCGCCAGGGTGCACCACCAGTCCGGGGCGATGGCCGGGCCGTCCGGCCGCGCCGCGCGGGCCATCGCGCGTTGCTCCCTCATCCGTTTTTTATCAAGCTTGCGCTGCTTTCTCGTGCGGAACGGCATGATGGCCTGCTCAGCAGCCTCGCCGCCGCGACTCCCGCTAAGTTCCGGCGCCACCATGACGTCGGCTAGGACTTGCCGGTACAGCCAGTGCGCGCGGTTCCTGGCGAACAGGTTCTGATAGACGTCATCCCGGTCAAGAAGAAGCGTCCCCGAAAGCTTCATGGGCGCATGCTACTAACCGGGACATCATGTTTCTAGCCACTTTAGCGCGAGTTCGGCAAGCCGAAGATTGCGACCTCGCACAGGGGAGTAAATGATCATGAAACCCGAGGTACCGGAAGCGCGCCAATGCCTTTCACGAAAACGCCGGCCTCTGCTCTGCCGGGAATTCCAGCCTCCGGGGGGCTTATGATTCCACGGCTGGCATTACTCCCGGCCTTAGCCGGGGTAGCGGTGGATCATGACTCCGGCGCGAGCCATCATGACGCGCTGCCTGGCCGGCACCGGGCCAGCGTGCAGGGCACCGCCGGCGGGCAGGTCCTCGGGGTTGACGCCGACGCCGAGCAGCGTGCGGGTCACGCCCTGGGCGGAGTCGAGCAGGTCATCGAGCGCCCGCGCCAGGTGCAAGCCGGTAACGGTGAGCCCTGCCTCCTGGTGAGCTGCCTCGTGGTGAGCTGCCTTGTCATGGAGTGCCTCGAGCACCGCCCGCCGGATCAGTTCCTTCAGGAACGACGCGGTGGTGCCCGCGGTCCGCTCGATGGCGGTGGTGACGTCCTGCGCGGTAAGGGTCAGCGGGACGTCGCGTCCGTACAGCCTCAGCAGCTGCTCGCGGGCGGGTGCGTCCGGCACCGCGATCTCGACGGCCACGTCGACCCGGCCGGGCCGCGCGGCCAGCGCCGGCTCCAGCAGGTCGGCCCGGTTAGTGGTCAGCAGGAACAGCAAGTCGGCGTCCGGCGCGGCGCCGTCCATGGCGTCGAGCAACTCGAAAAGCACCGGGCTGGATGACGGCCCCATCGACCGGTCCTCGGCGACCAGGTCCACGTCCTCCAACACGACGGCGGCCGGCAGCAGGGCGCGGGCCAGGTCGGCTACCGCGCCGATCGCGACCAGGGCGCGGCCGGTGAGGACCAGCCGCGTGTAATCGGTCATCTGCCCCAGCAGGTAGCGGGTGGTGTGCGTCTTGCCGGTACCGGGCGGCCCGTACAGCAGCAGGCCGCGCTTGAGGTGCTGCCCGACGTCGAGCAGCGCCTGCCGGTGGGCGGCGACGCCGAGCGCGTGCCGCTCGACCCGCGCCAGCACCGCGTCCGGCAAGACGACGTCGGCGCGGGCTAGGCCGGGCGGCTGGGCGAACGTGAGGACCACGCCGCCCATCGGGTTGAGGGAGACATCCAGCAGGTGGCCGCGGTAGACGTTCAGGGTCGAGCGGAGCGTGTCCAATTCGGCCAGGACCTGCTGGGCCTCGGCGGTCGGCAGCCCCGCGACCTCGACCTGGAGCTGGGGCAGGTGCTCGCCGGGTCCCTGGATCATGATCACGTAGCGGCCGCGCTGGTCGGTGACGAGCATCACGGCCAGGCGCAGGCAGCCGAGCGTGGAGCCGGGACCGTTCGGCAGGTCGGTCAGCGCGGGGGCGCTCAGGCGCACCGGCGGCAGCGCGTCGGCCGAGATGAGCTGCTGCAGGGACAGCCCGCCGTAGTGCGGCGGCATCGCGATGCCGTGGACGTCGACGGCCCGCCCCGCGGCGGCCGACCAGGCGTTGAGCGCGGTCTGCAGGTTGACGTGCTCGAACGCGGCCAGGTCGCGGGTGATCACCGAGTGCTGGGCGCCGTCGGCACCGAGGAATTCCAGCACGAGCGCCGAGACCTCGTTGCCGCCATCCCGCTGCGCGGCCACCTCGTGCGCCCAGTTCATGAAGCGGTGAAAGGCGACGGCGAACTCACGCGCCTCGACGTCAGAAGCCGACATGAAACGCATCATATCTCGTTTGCCAACCGGGGGCCGGCTATAGCCGAGTTAGCGGCGGTGGGCCATCATTTAGCTGGGCGATGACAACCTCGAAAGGCGCAACCGTGAGCGATTTGGACGTGATCACCTACCGGCCGGCCGCCGGGGAATACGCCTGGACGTTCGGCGGCGCTCCCCCGGTCATGCGGATCAAGACGCCGGCCGTGCTGGCGGTGTACACCGAGGACTGCTTCGCCGGACGGGTGAGCGGCCCCGGCGACCTGGTGTCCCGGCTGAACATCACCGGCCTGAACCCGCAGACCGGCCCCTTCTACATCGAGGGCGCCGAGCCAGGCGACACCGTCGCGGTCCACTTCGTGTCCCTGTCCCCGGCCCGCGACTGGGGGGCGTCGACCACGGTGCCGCTGTTCGGCGCGCTCACCGGGACCCACCTGACGGCGCTGCTCAACGACCCGCTTGAGGAGCTCATGTGGATCTGGCAGCTCGACCGGGACAAGCAACTGTGCCGTTTCACCGCCAAGAAGTCGGACTTCACCGCTGACCTGCCGCTGAACCCCATGCACGGCACGGTCGGCGTGGCCCCGGCCGGCGGCGAGGTGCGCTCGGCGCTGGTCCCCGACGCGTTCGGCGGGAACCTGGACACCCCCGAGATGCGCGCCGGGACGACCTGCTACCTGGGCGTGAACGTGCCCGGCGCGCTGCTGTCGCTCGGCGACGGCCACGCCCGCCAGGGCGAGGGCGAGACCTGCGGCGTCGCGGTCGAGTGCGCGATGAACACGGTCTTCATCGTCGACCTGGTCAAGGGGGACGGCTCGGGCGTCCCGGCGACGCCGTGGCCACGGCTGGAAAACGACGGCTACATCATGTCGGCCGGGTCCGCCCGCCCGCTGGAGGACGCGTTCCGCATCGCCCAGCACGACATGGTGACCTGGGTGGCCCAGCTTTGCGGCCTGGACAAGCTCGACGCCTACCAGTTCGTCACGCAGGCGGTTGAGTCCCCGCTCGCCAACGTCTGCGACACGAACTACACCTCCATCGCCAAGATGCCCAAGCGCTACCTGCCCGCCCGCGCCTACGGCACCCTGCACGACCATCTCAAGGACCTCGCCGGCGCACTTTAGCGACACCGCACTCTAGAGCCACCGCACCCCGACAATGTCGCGACAATGCCGCGACAGTTCTCAGCCGGTCACTCTTCGTGGCATTAATTCCCTCATGTTAATGAATGAGCTCGCGAGCGAACTCGCCATTGCGCTCCCCGCCGGCCCGGCGCGCGGACGCCCTGCAAACGTTCTCACGCCAAGGCCTGATACGGACGCGCTCGCGCCGATAACCTGATGCCGGGGGGGGCGTTCCCCGTTCCGGCCCGGCATCCGCGCGAAATGCTCAGGACCGGTAAAGGGGGGAACGGAAAGCAGGAAAGCTGCGAAGGAGTGCCAAGCATGGCGAAGCAGCCTGCGCTCGGGTTCGCGGGATTGCTCCGACGGCTGCGGGTCAGGGCGGAATTGACCCAGGAGGAGCTAGCCGCGGCCGCCAGCGTCAGCGCGCGGGCGGTCAGCGACCTGGAGCGCGGCATCAACCGCACCGCGCGCCGCGACACCGCCGAGCTGCTGGCCGAGGCCCTGGACCTGGCCGGGGTCGAGCGCCAGGAGTTCCTGGCCGCGGCCCGCGGGGCGTCCACCCCTGCTCAGCGCGCGGCCCAGGCCAGGGCGGACGCGGACAAGCGGGCGGACGACGCGGACGCCTCGAACTCCGTGTGGATGGAGTCCGCGGCAAGCGGGAACTTCGTGAACCGCGAGCGCGAGCTGGCCGCCTTGCGCGAGGCGTGGTCCAGCGCGCAGGCCGGCCGGCGGGTCCTGGCGCTGGTTTCCGGCGAGCCGGGCATCGGCAAGAGCGCGCTGACGGCGCAACTGGCCCAGCGCGCGCGGGCCGGCGGGGGCCTGGTGCTGTACGGGCGGTGGGTCGACGGCGTGCCCGCCGCCTACCGGGCGTTCCGC
>Ga0157369_10004515_pt1 | contig 16377 bp, 29 predicted proteins | sample C25metaG_FD_113461 | JGI IMG/M metagenome (GOLD analysis project Ga0157369, IMG submission 113461) | Corn rhizosphere microbial communities from Kellogg Biological Station, Michigan, USA - C2-5 metaG | ecosystem: Host-associated > Plants > Roots > Rhizosphere > Soil | place: USA: Michigan... | reverse complement strand
AGCGGCGAAGGCTTTGTTGAGAGCAGCCGGTGAGTTTTTGTTGGATGAATCGTAGAAAGCAGCGCGAGAGGTGGTGACCGGGGCAGCGTTGCGTGACTTGGCGATTTCACTAGCCGACACGAAAACGGCATCCAGCGTCGCTTTTGGCATCTTGCTGAAGTCAGGTGTGGCACCAACCAGCGGAGCAAGCAAAGCCTGACCTTCTGGCGTTCTGAATGCTGCGTCCATGGTGGAGCGTTTGAATGCAGCCAGCTTGCCACCCTCGGGCAGCTTGACCCCTGGCATAATCAGCTCAGCGCGAGCAACGACGCCCTGATGGTAAGCAGCGTCAGTTGTGGCCTTCTTCTTCTCGTCCTCTTCATCTGGATCGGAGTCAGTGGTAGAGGTCGACGCTGGGTTAATCAGCTGCTGCACCAGAACCGCCAGCGCATCAACTTTCTTCTCCAGCTCGCCAATACTCATGGCGCCACCACCTTCACCACCTTCTTCATCGGTAGTCAGGCCGCCAAGCTCGCGCTCTTGTGGTAATGGCTGTGCTGGGTTGATGGTGATGTTTACTGCCCGCGCCAAATCAAGGCTTGGCTCGACCAGTTCTGATGGCGCATTGTCCACCAAATCAGCCAGGCTATCGGCATCCTTGGTTTTAATGGCCCGCTTCAGCTGGCTAAACCAGCCCTGATTTTTGGTAGTCATGAATGTGCTATCTCCAATTGAACAGCGAATGCCTGCGCGACCATTAGGTACGCTCGCACAGTGGTTACCGATAATTGTGTGTTGCCGGGCTTGTCCGGGGGCTTGCTGCTCATACTCAGCGTCATAGCCCATGGATATCTGGTCCTGACCATCCATCACCTTCTGAATGCCTTCAGCGGTCTTGATGTGGATATCACCCAGCATTAAATCTGACTGGTTGCCAGTGCCGCGCCGGACGTTCTGGATGTGTCCGTGTGCATGCTCTTTCCAGTTGCCCGGATTGACCATGTCTTTCGGGTGGCCCAGCGTGAATGCCATGCCTTCGAATGACGCCAGCGTTTCAGGCCGGAATACTTCGTCAGCATCGCGGGTGACGACAATCTCACCATCCTCATCACCAACGATGCCGGGTAGTTCGCTTTCGTCGTATACCTGCGCGCCGATACGGGCGATCGGGACGTCTTTGCACAGCAGGGAGCCATCGGCCATCTCAAAGCGAGTATTGCCGAGGCGGGTTGTGTAGAAATATTGCATGCCTTAACCCACCTGTAGGCTTTTTAAAGCTTGGTTAATGACTTAATTACGATGCGACAAACTGCTGGGTTGACGCCCTTAGCTTGCTCAAGCATCGCATTCACGTGCGACTGTAAAAACAAGCCGGGGTCAATGCAGCCTTCATGGTCAACCGTTACGCAGCCATTTCCGTTAAAAACCGTATGGCCTTCTTTGTTGTAGCCTTCGTAATAGCTTAAGTAGCTCGACTTCATAATTAATCCTCGGGAACGACGACTTCGCAGTAGCATCGGCAGTTAGGAAACTGACCGGCGTGACCGGTCATGCCATCGAGTGTCGGCGGGCTTGCCCAGTCAACGTACTGGCCTTCCATTTGTTTATGAGAGTGTCGAACGTCGCTATCGTCAGCTGTGCGCCAGATGTAGCCACGCGAGCCGATAGCAGTAGAGCGAGCCTGTGTGATTGCAGTGGATGCGCGCCCAACCTCAGTACGGGCAATCGTGCGTGCCCGATACTCAGTGACCTCACCAGTGCGCATAATTTCTTTCTTCAGCTCACTGGAACGCTTGCCGGTTACCACAGCCTCAATCGCCTGATTGTGAATGTCGTAGACCCGGTCGGCGGCTTCCAGTGGGAGTGACTTGAACAGTTTCACCTGCTCCTGAATGATGCTGCGGGTGACCATCCCCTGACTGCCCGCCATCAGGTCACGCAGGCCTGCAGAGATTTGATAGGAGCGCTCGCGCCACATCGCATCGTCTGCAATCTCAAGCGTGCTGATGAGGCGATTTGATACTGCTTCAGCCCATGGATCAATCAGGTCGGCGTAACGCTCCAGCCTGCCCATGATGTCCGTTACGCTGTCATTTGAACCATCGTAAGAACCCTCGACTATCGCGCCCACTGCTTGCGCTATCTGTCGTAGCTGCGTTCTTAGCTGGCGCTCCGCTCTCCGCAGGTTTGGCGGACTGGACTTCCTCTTGTTTAATCTGGAAACCATTTCCCGCTTCTCCCATTATTCTCTCAGCCGTGCTCTTATCGACGCCGTGTGAAAGGATGAGGATTTCAAGTCCGGTCTTTCTTGGCAGGGTGCCAGATGCCACAGACTGCACTACCTCAACCATGCTGCTTATCTGTGCGCCGTTTAATGCAGAGTCTTGCATGTCGCCCGACTCAGTCACCCCTGCGCCTGCTTGCGTAGAAGTGGCTTCGACGCTATCGAGGTCTTTCTCGCTCGGCGGCGGGAGGTCACTGGCATTATCAATATCCTCATCGCTGATAGTTGAGCCGATGCCGGTTACCCGGGCAGTTTCCTGCAGATGCATGGCGCCAGCTTTGTCAGTCATCAGGCCTGCTTCTACAGCCTGAACAGTCGCGGCCACAACCTTCGTTGCGGTGTCGGCGCGCTCACTGTCAGGCGTCTGCCACAGCTCGTTAAACTCGAAAGTGAAGTCATCAGGCAGGGGTGACGCAAACAGGCTCATGTGCAGAACCTGAAACAGCTTGCGGATGGGCCGGCGTAATTTGCGTTCCTGCTGGGTAGACACGTTGTCGTAGTAGTTAGCCAGGTCAGTGTCACCGGTAGAGAACCCAGCAGGAGACTGCCCAAACAGGCGCACCAGAGGGATGCCGAACGCACCTGATACCTGCTGACCAAACTGAGCCAGCACGTCACTGAGCCCGGCATACGAATAGGTGTGCGCCTCGAACTTGTCGGCCGCATCCATGATGGTCATGCCTTCGTTGCTCTGATACTCGCGGATCATGTCCATGTGCGACATCAGACCTTTGAACATCGGGCTGTCTTTGCCCATCGCCAGAAGCTTACGCAGGCCATCAATGCTGTAGGTGCGCAGGTGAGCTTTGTATACCAGTTGAGCAACGCCGGTTGTCGTGGAGTCGAAAGCCAGAAGGCGATCGAAGCACCGCTCAATTACCGACATGCCCCAGTCGTTTTCGGTCAGTCGCTGCTGGTACGGAAGCGGGATGCCATCAAAGCGAATCAGTCGGGAGTGGTGAATGCGCCACGGCGGGATGCCGGTAGCGGATGTAACAACCTTGTAGAACTCCGGCATGCCGAAGTCCGGCCCCAACTCACTCACCCTGCGCTCCGTCATGGCGTTTAGCATCCAGCGGTCCATCACCATGACGCCCTTAAAGGAGTCTTTGGCAATGGTTGCGACGCGCAGTGGCGTTGAGTAGTTCTGCCCGTCAATAAGAATGACGCCAACAGCGCCACCGTAGAGTCGCGCCCACTTCAAAGTGTCGTTGATGGCCTCCCATAGCCCCATCTCATCCCAGGAGTTATCAAGCTGCTTTTTGCGTCCATCTTCGAGCTTGGATGTGATGGTCACACCCTTGCGGGTCATGTCATCAGGGATTGCATCAACACCTGCGCCAACCAGCCAGGATGTACGATAGGCCTGCTCAATCAGGAGGCGGTTGCGAGAGGTCCAGTTGTTGCGGTAGGTGCCAGCGCCAGACTGGTTCGACTCGTTAACACCCATGCGGGCAATGAAGTTTTCATAGCTGTCACGCGTTGGTACAGGCTGCGACATGCTTTCTGTTTCGGACATATTCAGCCTTTCCCAAGTTGCGCCCAGGTGCCGAGGCTGTCTGAGCTGGTAATGTAGCCATCCAGCCCGTAGCGAATGGCATCGATGCAGTGGTTAAACTTGTCGACGATGATCGGCAGTATGTCGCCGGTCTTTTTGTCGACCTTGTAGGAGTAGTGGCGGAATTCATCGGCGGTGTGCTTGCAGCGCTCATGAATGATGATTTCCTCAAACCCTTTCAAGTAGGTGACGCCATCCTCAACGCTGCCTTTCCACTTGGCGGCTGCATCAATCGAGAAGCCCTGACGCGCCAGATAGCTGATGGTTTCCGGTCGGGAGTTATCACCTTTGACCGGCCATTTGCGCACTTCAGGAATGGAGTCGTAGAACTGCGGCATTTCATCCAGTTCCACGCCGACGCCATACGCCTCGTATTCGATATAGAGCCGTGTGTCGATCATGAACATGCGGATAAGCGTGCTCGGGTCATTTGCAAAGCCGAAGTCGGCGCCAAAGAACAGGCGATCAGCTTGTTGCCACAGGTCATCAGGGAACGCTTCAACCCGATACCGGTTACGGAAGATGACTGAATCGCTTATCGACTTCGGCTTACCCAGCCAGATGTGCTCATACGCCTCGTAATCGATACGCTTGCAGTACTCCATCTCTTTGCGGAGTGTTTCCGGCAGGTATGGGTTGTCGTAGTAATTCACCTCAACGGTAATGCTGTCGTCAGGTGGAGTAACGATGAAGCGCTGATAGGTCGGGTCTGACTCTTCGCCGGGGTTAAACGTCACCCAAATCTCAGAGCCTTCTTTACGTATGGTGGGTATCAGGATTGCCCATGAGTCCGAGGATACAGACTGCGCCTCTTCCACCCAGCAGATGTCCACACCTTCAGTCGACTTGATGCCGAGCGGGTCGAAGCGCAGACCTTTGAACAGGAATTCACTTCCGCATGAGCTGACGATCTTCTCATCGGTAATCTTGAACCAGGGGTTAAGCCCGAGCATCTCAATCTGGTCTTTCAGCAGCTTGTGTACTGAATCCTTGATGGAATTCTGCACCTCGCGGGTACAGAGTATGCGGAGCTTCTTACTGGCAGCCATGATGACCAGAGCGCGGGCAGCAGCCCATGATTTGGCACCACCCCGCCCACCGTGGAATGTCTTATATCGCTTGGGCTGAAAGAGTGGCTTGAACTTAGGTGCAAAGCTAAGTTTCGTCTCCGCTGCTGTCATCTTCCGCTCCGAAGCTAATCACGAATGATGGCGTGGCAAGAGGAAGGCCGTTAGCGCCAACCAGTTCGTTTTTAACGTTGTCTTTGAACGCCTGGACAGTGACGTGCTTACCAAGCAGTTCGAGGTTCTTAACTTTGTCCGGCCATTTGATTTTCTTCAGCAGCCCGGCAGCATCACCAGCCATCTCGGTGACGTCCATGCCTGACAGCGTAGTGCGCCAGACTTTAGGCCAGTCTTTGATAGGCTTCAGCTCACCGTTAGCGTTGAGGATGTCGAGCACGTCCATTTGATCAATCTCAAACAGGCGCTTCAGCACATAATCAGCATCAACATCGATTCGATCATTGCGCTGTGCTTTTAGTTCAGAGATTCTTATCTGGACGCTAACATTTGCTAACAGTCTTGCGCCCTGTTCGTTCGAGGTCTTTTCGCTGTACCCCGCCCGAATGGCCGCTTGCGTGGCGTTCAAATCGATGAGGTACTCGCGACAGAACATCTCTTGTTTGTCGTTGAGTGCCATTAGTTAATCCTTGGAGGAATTTTATGTCAGCTTCAGATATTGATATTGAGTTGTTAGCGGATAGAGTGGATGAATTGCAGCTTAATCTTCATGCTGCAAAGGTTGCCATTACTATCCTTTCATCTTGCGTCGCATCATTATCCGGAGATCGTGATGTCTTAATTAACTCTGTTAAAGAGAGTTGGGATAAACAAGGCAAAATAGAATTTGAGTTTGATGCTGCGCCAGATTATGAAGAGAAGCTTAAAGAGAAGATTCTTCAATTGTTATAACTCCCCTCCTAGCCGTTCATAGAGCGGCTTTAGCTTCCTATCACGAACATGCTGAATGTTGCTTTAGCCGCTGCGCTCTCGAATGAGCCACTCGACAGTAATAACGTGCCGCGAGACTGCATCACAGTGACGTTACAGCCTGTAGTGGTTATCTCTGATGCCTGACCCTGTATGAGTTGCTGACCATTCCAGATTGCGTTAGGAAGCACCACAGGAGGCGTTGAATACTTTTTAGCAAAGGTGACTGCAACCTTTTGGCCGGCAGTGACTACAGCACCTGAGATCACTTCAAACTGAACAGGTGTTGCATTGGTTCCGGCGTCACCTTTAGGGATGCCGAAATCAACCGTGTAATCTGGCGCGGTGCCGCCAATAGATGCGGTTGCCGGGCTACCTGCAGCGAGTGTGGTCACCTTCCCAATCTTCAGTGTTGGGCTGGTTCCGTCTTTACCTGCTGGCAGACTGAAGTTAATCACCTGCGCTGGCGCATCACCGCTTATCTCTACTGCCGCTTTACTGCCAGGCGAAAGAGTGATGACGTTACCAACCGATAGCTTATTGGGAACAGGTTCACTTCCCGGCCCGCCAACCTGACTGCCGCCTTGTTGCTTGCCATAGAAAATCGCCATATGGCCTCACATTGCGAAAATAGTTACCGGATCGCCTGTCGGTGATGTCACCCATACGACAGATGGCTTAGTGATGCTCAGTGAGTCAGTCTCAACTCTGCCAAGAGCATTATCGGCTGGTGCCTGCTGAGGCTTGTCAGCGTTGGTGGTGTCGAGCACCCACAAATAACCATTGGCAATCTGTGCATCTAAGTCTGCGGTGCCGTCGGTCAGTTGCACCCACTTTTTACGAATGGTGATTTGCCCATTTACCATTATGTTTCTCCACATACTGTTGAGCATTGTCAGAGGCATCTGGAAAAGTTGATGCCTCTTGCAATGCCTTACAGATTTACTGGCTTCCCACACAGCGCCACCCATAGGTCGTTATGCGTGTTGATCGCCCTCACCGTTCTGATGTCCATCAGGTCAGCATCTTTGCCGTGCGTCCTGATGGGTGCATCCTGAGTGCAGAGTGAATCGACTGTTTTAGTGGGCGCCGGGTTATTCTTCGGAGTTGAAGTCAGATCTGCGCAACTTGTCGCGAGCGGCAGCGTCAGACAGAGAAGCATTACTTTCTTTAGCACCGTTGGCCTTCTCCGTATTGATTGCCTGCACCTTAGCCACATCGTTAACCTGCTGTGACTCTACCTTTGCTGCTTCCACGTCAGCCTTTGCCTTTTCTTCTGTCTTGCCTTTGCTTTTGCCACTGAAGTAAGCAGCAATACCGGCAGCAATCAGAGCAAAGAAAGCGAGAACGTAATTCCAGCCGCCCGCGAAAAGATGAACGAGAGTCGTCATGGCTGCCCATCCATCTGCTGCTTCTTATCCGCCAGGCTACGCTGCCTGATGAACTGAGCGATTACACCCAGCGCCACGATGAAGTAGCTCACGTACTGCGCGATGTTGACCGGCAGCATTGCTTTAAGGTCAGGCGGTAACATGTTCCAGGCGGAGATAATCGCATCAGGTGCAGAGGCGAGGTAAACGCCCAGCAGCGTACCGACACCAGTTAGCCAGACTGACCAGGCACGAAACAGCAGCCGGGCATGAGCAACGAACTCAACTGAGCTGTACTTGCGCACCAGTAGCACAACGGCGATCACAACGATAACCACGGCGAGGAAGGCGATAACGTTCATATCTTCCCCTTGTAGATGTCGTATGAGCCGGTACGCATGACTTCAGCGTGACGGCGGGCGCGACCAGGTGTCTGCTTAGCCCACAAGCTATTCAGCATCCCTTCAGCTGCTCCGGTGAAGTTACCGTTGGAAATCATGACCAGCGTGTTTTTAAAGGCTGCAAGACCATCGACGCCCATCTGGTAAGCCATGCTATAAAGGACATCTGCGCGCGCCGGGTTGCATTGCTTAAGTGCTGCGTAGATGGCCGGGCGACTGTTCATGTCGATAACCTTCTCATCCACGATCACCTGCTTCCACACATCCCCTACCTTGCGCGGAACCCGGAAGGTGTAGCAGCTGATTGGCGCGCCTTTGGGCCCGATGCGGATGCCACCGGCGACCGTGGGGAATCCCAGCGTGTCGAGGTAAGGCGTTTCAATGTAACCTTCCTCAAAGTTGAGGATCGGGATTATCTGACTCATTCGCCGGACTCCATCTCATTTGACTCATGCGCTCTTCACGCCGGTCTCGCTTACGCTGGAAGTGAATGTTCACAATGAATGTCGCGATAGCCAGAATGAAACCACCCACAGCTAACCACTCGTTTAGAGACATGCTCCCGGCAAGGAAAGTCGCCCCCGACGTTGTATACGCCGCGGCTGTCGTCACTTTGTCTGCCATATTTTTCATATCCACCTCCAGGACTGGAGGCTCGCTTTTAGGAATTGATGAAATTGTGAACTGAGCGAGCCAGGTTAGAATTCTTAGTGTCACGTAAGAAACCTTCCTGCATCTCTCCCGCCGCAATTACATCCGCTGTGTTTGAAAAAAGATGCGCTACGCCATCAAGGGGAAATCGCTTCTGGTGTTGTATGGCGTGCGCAAAACAAAAAAGGCCAGCTCTATGGCTGACCTTTGAAATAGTTTAGTGATGTTACTTACCCGCTACAGGGTATGCGGTGAATCTTATCCCCTATCGAGGATAGAAATAAAAAAGCCCCGCCGACTGGTGAGGTCGCGAGGCTTCTTGGCATCCACATTTATGCAACTGACCGGTAAAGCTGCGATCTGTTCGCTTCACTTCCCGATCATGCCGTTAATGTGCCAGGTTACATGCCCTTTGTCTTTGTCATTTCGTGCTATTCTGTATAATCACGCAGCTATTTTAGGAATCTCCTTCTCCATTTCTCGCTTAATTGCGTAAAACATTTCTCCTTCGATGATATCCATCGCCCATTCCATTCTATTGCGGGCCTCTTTGGGTGAGATGCTGCAGTAATAAATCAGGGATGAGCCGATATTTTGCACGCTCTTGCGCTTGCAGTATCGTAATCTGGCTACGTTCCGAAGCGGGTTATCCCTTCCGAATGTCTTTACCATGACTGATTCAACAAAGGCGGCATCATCTGATTCTTTGGCGAGAGCGATGATGTTTGCCGTTGATGACTGAGGGATAAGCAGGTCACGTGCCTTGCGGAATAACTCTTCACCACGCAGCCCTTCACAATGCAGCTGTGACACGATTTTCTCTATCTGCCTGCCCTTCTGCTCACTCCATTCACAGCGCATCATCAGGCGCCCGATAACGTTAACCTCTGCACGGTCGTAATCCTCTCCGCCCAGGTGATCGCCCCATACGCCCAGAAGATGCCTGACCCATGCCTGCTGCGATTTGTTGATGGTCTTCCAGCCATTGCCGAATAACCGACGCATGTCCGCTGCTGTTCTGACGCCTGAAAGCCTGACGATTTGCTGATAGTCACGCTCAATGCGCATGCTTAACCCCCATCATCTTCGCCGTGTTCCGGATTATCCGGTAGTTGATCTCGTACATGCCGCGCATCTTGAGAATGCGAAGGCGGAGCCACTTCTCTCTGAGGTATTCGGTCATGCGAACCACCAATTCATGATGCGCTGGCTCAATGGCAGTCGACGCTGAGGTTGATACTGGATGCGCTCTATCTTCGCGTTGATTTCGTTGAGTCGATGCTGAAGCTGTTTTCGGCTGTGCAGGTACATAGCCAGCCGGTAATGGTCGATTGGTTTCATGCTGCCTCTCTTTGCTTATTCAGTTCACGCAGAGCCGCTCTGTAACGCGCACGTATGCCGTCCAAATCTTCTCTGGTGTATCGGTGAGGTTCGTTGTTTGATTCGAGCGCCAGAACGCGCTGAAGGCCGATTTTGGTGATGAGATTGATGCGGTATGGACTGATGTTGCCGGAGTGATGCGTATTGCACGCGCTGCACTGGCTGTGAACATTGTCCTCGTTGAAACGTAACTGCGAAGCCGCTGCAGTTGTCCTGTAATGCCCTGCGTGATAGCTGACTGCTGTTGTGCTGCCACAGCTGATGCAGATATTCCCGTCCCGCGCTCGGATGTAATCGTTGAATGCCCGCTGGGTCATGTTCATCCAGTGGCTTAACGGCTTCACATCGGCTTTGCGTTTGTTCCATGCAGCGCGCTGCTCTTTCTCCAGGCGCTTTTGCTTGCGCTCGGATATCTGGTTAGCGAGTTGGATGGCACATTTGGGAGAGCAGACGGTCTGGAGGCTATTGCGGGGGATAAACTTTTCAGGACAGCATTTGCACGTCTTCGGCTTCGGCGGCTTGATGCCTTTAGCCATCACTTTCTCCTGTCATGTCGAAGTTCGGATCGCGAAGTAACCACAGGTCGAGGCATGAGCCACAGGCGTAGACTTCGGTATCCAGCAATAGAGCACCACAGCCAGCGCACACAGAAGCAGATTGCTCGCCAGCGCCAGTAGGCTGACTTGATTGGCTGGTCCCGTTCGTGGTCTTCATAGCGGCGATCTACCTCGCAGTTTTCGCAGTTAGCCCCGTAGTGATACTTGTCTTCTGAGGTCAGGATTATGTGACAGCGGCAGCAGCGTTCACGCATTGGCGGCCTCATGCATCATCAGGAAGACAATCATTGCGGCGCGGAGTGGGTTAGCAATTGAGCAAATGAAATCCTCCTCATCTGAGTACGCATGCCATATATCCACAGATGGAGTGAGCCCAATCCTATTTTCCAGGATAATCGGCCCGGCATCAGTCCATGAGTTGCAGGGATTGAAAATACTGCGGTCATCGTCATCGCATTTAACTAAGCACGTCCCGTTGTCATACCACTCACCTAGGCATGTAGCCGCAACTGCTTTGTTGATTTCAAAGTCACTCATTTCTGCGTAATTCATCTTCAGCTCCACATTGGGTTTTTATACTGCCTGCTCGGTATTGGCTCGTTACGGAACGTAGGCAACAGCGCGCTGACCAGCCAGAGGCGCGGGTCGGCGGAGAGTGTCTTCTGAGTTTTGATGTTGCGAGAGGCGTAGCGGGAAAGGAGTTCGTTAGCGGTTTCATTGTCTACAGGGTCATGGCAAAACCATGTCATTTGCATGATGCCCCCTTGCGGCTCTCAGTAGCTGATTGAAATCTGCCATGACCGGGCTGACGCCAAATCCAGCCTGCTCGTTTGCCAGCCTGTAGCGACATGAATTGTGTTTTGCGCCGGTTATGTGCTCCTTTACGATGTGATGACCGCCACAGAGGGTGCTGAGGGTGTTAGACACATTGGCCCGGTTAGTGCGGCAGGACTTACATACCGGCCCTATCAGCTCTGACGTCTGATGCCACTTCCCGTCAGATAGAATGCCCAGCAATGCTGCTTTGATTTTGCTCATGATGTACTCCCGAATCTTTCTGCCCATTCAGCCGCACGCGCTGACTCGTCGCTAAATCTGACGTCGTGCTCGGCACCGAATGCATGGATTAAGGTGATTAAATCTCGCATCTCACCGACGCGCATTTTGCTTGTTGACTGGCCCAGCACCACAAAGCCGCCATTAATACCCGGCACCGTCTCCTGCCCTTTCAGGCTGGCGCTGAAAATATGCTTCCAGCATTCCGGGTTAAGTTTTCTGCCGTACCACACCACCTGGCTTGATACGTCATGCAGGCAAGCCCATAAGAGAGCGTTTTGTTCGAGTGATCTGGTTCGTTCGGAGATGGTTACTACAAGAGGGGTCTGGTTATTCGCTGATATCTGCTGGATGGCTTCTACACAGTTTTGCCGTATTCGGTTATCCCGCAGGATGTAGGTTTGTTTCTCCATCGCGTTTGTCTCGCTTTAATGCGTCGCTAAGGGTTTTGCGGATAGCTGCAGGGAGTGACATAAAGCCTGCATAGCGCGTGGCGATGACAGTAAGGTCATTTGCCAGCTTTTCCAGTTCAGCGTCTGATATGACGTGCTCAGAGCGTTTTAAGGGGATTACGTTGTTCATGTAAGCCTTCCTCCTTAAATAGATTTTCGAGTGATTTTAAGTTTCTTATGGAATCATTCGCTTCTTTCGCCTTTTGCATATCAGCCCGAAGAAGCCATCCCTTCCAAGTGTCATTTATAGGTTTGGAATACTCACCGTTTTCATTGCGAGACATATCCCAGCCTACTGATTCGCCGTATCGCTCAAAAATTTCACGCTCGGTAATGTATACATCTGTCATGCACCCTCCTGCTTGCTGCGGGCCAGCCAGCCTTGCCATTCGTAGCGCGTCTGGTCCCAGTAGTAATTGCCGTCAGAATCGCGGTCCAGCCAGAACGCCATAAACGCTGCGTCTTTTCTCACATGCGCCTCAAACCGCTCCCTTTCCAGCTCATCGTTGTTTATCATGCTTCCTCCTGATTACTGATTTCCCGGTCAATGCGTTCAATCTCTGCGATGATTAATGCAGCTGCCCGCACTAAATCTTTCCGGGGATTTTTAGGTTTCCACCATGAGGAATACCATGGCCAGTGTGCGGGAGGTGACTTGAAGTGCGCTGGTGAGGTGTCGTGAGCATGAAGAGCGTAAAGTCCTCCAGCAGTCGAAAGCTCATTGTATTGATATTGGTCATCATGGTCGTCCGTCCAACCCTCAACATCTACTTGCCGCTGACGCTCGTCGATTACATCTTGAATTGCTTTGCTCATATCACTGCTCTCCGTTCTGATTGGTGGGCTGCTCCGGGATGATGCGGTAGGCGATGATGTCGTAAGGCCTTGGCTCATCCTCATCAGATAACCACCCCCAAGATCCTGCATGCTCTTTCCGATTAACGCGCCCCTTTCTGAATTTAACTTCTACAGGTGTGGCAGCAGGAACCGGGCACTCTCCGCCCTTCCACTCAATCCACTCCCCCTCACCCCGCTCCTGCTGCTCCAGTATGGGGAGTGCAATCTCAAGAGCCTCAACGTAATAGCCTTCAAGAATGCTCATGCCATTCGAGTTCAGAGAATCAAGTAACTGGCAGCATTTCTCAGCGGTTAGTTTTTTCATTGGTGACTCCTGCCAGTTAAGCGCTCACGCCACGTCAGTTTCCTTGGTATCCGAATGGCCTCTTCTGTCTCGATTTCTACCAGAACATAAGCGCATTCATCGAATTTCCCCTGTCTCTGCATCGTCAGGTAGGCTGCTTTTTCGTTTGCTTCCTGCTTGTCTGCCGCTTCAATTTGATGGACGTTGAACCCGTTGCTGTGAACATGCCATCCGTGAATCACTGCGATAAATCTGCTCATCAAAACCCTCCCCGTTTCTGCCCTTTGGTTGGCTGCTGGCGAGAGTCTCGCTCAGTGCGCGCCGCCGCCTGGTCCATGTCGTAAATTGCGCCGTTCTGCTGGAGACAGAAAACCGTACCGGTGTTGCCGTGTCGATTCAGTCGCAGAAGCAGCTCTGTTTCACCGGCCGGAACGTTCTCATCGAAAGCGCCTTCGCGGTGGATGCCTACCCAGTAATCACAATCCTGCTCAATCTGCCCGGTGTCGCGTGAGTCGCTCGGTAAGGGTCGTTTGTTGACGCGCTTCTCAAGCTCACGGTTTAACTGGGTCAGCAGCACAACGACGCATCCAAGTTCCTTGGCGAGGTTCTTCAGGCCTTTGGTGATCATCCCGTAAGCCAGGTCGTTACGGTCTGCTTTCTCGGCCGTCATCAGAGTCAGGTAATCGACCAGAATCATTCCGACGCAGCCCTTCTGGCGCTTAACCTTACGGGCCTCAGCAACGATGTGAGCCAGTGACATACCCGGCGTATCGTCGATGAACAGCATCTCCATCTCACGCATCCGGTTGGCTGTTTCTGTGGCGCGGGTGAAATCAGCGTCATAGTCACCCTGATACTCATCGTCAGCGTCATCAGTGGCCGGCATGTAGAAAATGCTCGGGTTGATGCCGGACTTCTGACCTACCAGCTTTTCCAGAATCTGGTCAGCGGGCATTTCCAAGCTGAACATCAGAGCGGGCTTCTTCTCACGCAGTGCGCAGTTGATCGCCATCTGGCTGTAGAGCGTGGTTTTACCCATTTTTGGACGTGCGCCGATAACGAATAGCGAGCCTTTAACCATGCCTTTCGGTGCCAGCATGCGGTCGAGTGATGGGATTCCGGTGCTCATTCCGCGCTGCTCACCATTCGGGTCGAAGCGCTTCTCAAGGTCGGTAACCCAGTCGTCCATCACATCACCGAAGGAACGCAGCCCGCGACGCTTGCCGGTTTTGGCGTAGTCGCTGATTTGCGTGGTCAGCATGGTGATCGACTCCAGCTTTTCTACGGCCGTCATGTTGTTGCGGCTGTAGAGCAGCTCGGTGGCTTCATTCAGCTTGCTGATGGCGTAACGCTCCATCGCCTTGTCGCGAACCACGGCAGCGTAAGCAACCAGGTTGGCAACGGATGGAGTGTTCTTTGCCATCTCAGCAAGGTAGGCAAATCCGCCGTATTGCTTGCCGCCAGCTTCCAGCTCGTCTGACAGGGTCAGCGGGTCGATTGGCTTGTTGCGGGTCAACAGGTCGCGGATAGCGCTGAAGATAATTGCGTGCGAAGCGTTGAAGAAACTCTCTGGCTTCAGCATCGCCATGACTTTCTGCGTGCGCTCGTCGCCGCCGTCCAGCATCAGGCCGCCGATGATTGCCTGCTCTGCGTCAGAGCTATGCGGTGGGGTAAACAGGTTATCTGTCATCTCGCTCTCCTTCGCGCACCTGAGCGTAGATTTCCGCACTCAGGATGTATTCGTAATTCCTTTTCTGCCACGTCTTGCCGGTTGACTGGTCTGAACGCGATTCGAACATCCAGCGGCATGATGCGTGCAGGTAAGTCAGGTACTGCCGGAAAGCTTCCATACCGAATGGCTGCTCATCACCGAATTGCTTGGCAATGGGCCGGGCTTCTCTCCAGAACTTCTGGATCAGCTTCCTGCGCTTAGGAGTGAGGACATTCCATCCGCGTGCATCTGGTACGCAGTCACGAAGTGTTTGCCAGACTTCTTCGCAGGAAAGCCGTTGCTTCTGCTCGGCCGTTTTTATGCCGGAAGTTGCACACTCAATATCTTTAGATATTGAGTTATTAGTTAGTAATTCATTGTTTGTGGCACTTTGATGGCACTCTGTTGGCACAACCTCCTCGGCAGCCCTTGGTGTTAGCGGCATTGCGTTGGCATTCTGTTGGCATTCTGTTGGCACAACATTTGGCTGATAATCATCGTATTTTGTGACCGAAATTCGGGTGAATTTCTTGTTGGAAATGCGGCTAATCATGCTCAGCTTTTCGAACTTGTTGAGCAGGTACTTAATGCGGTCACCAGTGATTCCTGTTTCTGCTGCCAGGGTGTTTCGGCCGGTGATGAACTCACCACGCTTAACCAGCATCTCACCGAATTCTGTGTTTACTGGTGCAGGTGCATGGTTTGCTGACAGGATGATGTGGATCCACAGGTGAACAGCTTCAGAATCCGTTCTGTAGAAGGGAAGCTCCTTGATTTTACGATGCAGCAAGGCATACCCCTTAACGCCCTGTTGCGGCGTCTCCTGGAACCTTTTAGCCTCTCTGGCTCTGGCTAAACTTGATACGTTGCTCATTGACCTGCCCCCTTCGCTTTGTGTTCTTCCAGAATCTGCCTCAACTTCTCAGCAACCTTCGGATTGAACGCTTTGCAGAATTCGACTCGGGCAAGGTTTTTGTGCACACCTGTATGGCGATAACATTGCTTTTTCATTTCGCCTCCTACAGACGCATTGGCATGATCACGAGCGTTCCGTTACCGAATGCGCTGTTGAACTCAACGATGGAAGCGGCAGTGTTGCCATTGGGCTTAATCTTGATGCCGCAGAATTTTGGGTTGTAAAGCTTTGCAGCCTTCTCTATGTCAGCTAGGTAACCGGCATTAAATCCGATCTCATCGGTGGGGTTGCTTTCAAAGGATGATGCGATTCTCTGAATGTCTGGGAAACGGCCATCTACAACTTCACAGATTCCCGCACCAACACGCAAACCATGCTCATCGAGATAAGCAACAAGACCGGTTTCAGTGTCTATTTCTGCTTTTTCGAAGTTAGTAACCTTAGCGCCCTTTATGGCGATGATGATGTTTTCAGTGAGATCTGCATTGTCGTGTTCGCCAATAAAAGCGCGGTGACCATCGGTGGCATAAAGCTTTTTGTCTGGCGCGAAACAGATGCCGTTTAAGTAATACCGGACATCTTTTTTAGCCTGGAAGATTAATGCACTCAGTAGGGCTGCTTTGCTCAAAGTCAGGATCATGATATTATTCCTATCAGTTGTTAGAAGTATCAGGCGTCGAATGTTCCCGCATTCGGCGCTTTTTCTTTGGTGAGAATGCTTGCCACCTGTCTGGCTAAATGAGCCATCTCGTCATCCACGACGCCCCATTCCAGTACTGCAAGAAGCATTGATAGCTTGGGGATCCAGTCTCGTTTCCACCGGCTTATCTGAGCTTTATCAACCCCGACAGCTTCAGCAGCTTTCTCTGTGCCGATTAAGGCGATCTTGTTAAGCAAGGCGCTTTCAATGCGCAGTGCCTCGTTGCGTTT
>Ga0157369_10004513_pt1 | contig 16385 bp, 10 predicted proteins | sample C25metaG_FD_113461 | JGI IMG/M metagenome (GOLD analysis project Ga0157369, IMG submission 113461) | Corn rhizosphere microbial communities from Kellogg Biological Station, Michigan, USA - C2-5 metaG | ecosystem: Host-associated > Plants > Roots > Rhizosphere > Soil | place: USA: Michigan... | reverse complement strand
CCCGGGCCAGTCCGTCGGAGGCGAGGAAGGCTCCGTCGATGTCCGGGGTGAGCGGGAGCAGGCTCCAGGAGGTCTCGCCGTCACTGACGACCGGGATCTCCGCGCCCACGGCGCCGAGTCGCATGAAACGCATGAAAGGTCCTTTCGGAAGATGGGAGAGCTGATGGGACAAAAGTGGGAAACGGCCCTGACACGGCGGCCTGAGCGCCTGACGTCTACGATTCTTGCCGTGGCCGGGAGGGATCCGGGGCGAGGCCGGTCGCGTCGAGCTCCTCCCAGAGGGATTCCGGAACCGGCGCACTATACCGTTGCACGGTGCTGCGGACATGGGCCGCGGTACGCATCCCTGTCACGACCGAAACCACTGCGCTGTGACGCAGCGGATACTGGATCGCTGCGCTCGGGAGGGTGACGTCGTGGCGAGCGCACACCTCCCCGATGCGAACCGCGCGCTCCACGACCGACCGGGGCGCCGTGCCGTAGTCGAAATGGGCGGAGGGGTCGAGGGTCTCGCTGCTGAGGAGTCCCGAGTTGTAGACCGCAGCCGCCACGATGCTCACCCCGCGCTCGGCGGCCAGCGGCAGCAGGTCGCCGAGCGCAGACTGGTCGAGCAGGGTGAACCGGCCCGCGACCATGACGACGTCGACGTCGCAGCGCCGCACGAACTCCGTCAGCATCTCCGACTGGTTCATGCCTGCGCCGATACCGCCGACCACGCCCTGCTCCCTGAGCTCGATCAACGCCGCGATACCGGTCGTGGACGCGGCTTCCCAATGCTCGTCAGGGTCGTGGAGGTAGGCGACGTCGAGCCTGTCGGTGCCCAACCGTGTCAGCGATGCCTCGATGGAGCGCAGGATGCCGTCGCGGCTGAAGTCCCATACGCGGCGGGTGCTTGCCGGTACGACGAATCCGTCGTCATCGAGTCGGTCGGCGGTTTCCGGGGTGTCGACGAGGAGCCGCCCGACCTTGGAGGACAGGGCATACGACTCACGGGGAACGGCGCCCAAGGCAGCCCCGAGGCGTCTCTCCGAGAGCCCGAGACCGTAGTGCGGAGCCGTGTCGAAGTAGCGCAATCCTTGATCCAGAGCCGTGGCGACGGCGTCCGTCGAGACCTCGTCAGTCGTCTCGTGGAACAGATTTCCAAGCTGTGCGGCGCCGAAGCCGAGTTCGGTGAGTGCAAGACCGGTGCGGAGTTCCCGAACGTGCAGTGTCTGGGGCATGACGGCAGTCTAGTCTATTCAGCATACGTATTATGTTATGGGTCGAACCGAACGCTATCGGGCACGGATCATCCTGCGGGCGTGCGGCGCCCCGCGACGTACGCGAGGCGCCGCACGGACTCAGCCTGCCGTCGTCGCGAACCTCAGCGTGAGGTGCGGCGCCATGCCGGCGAAGTTGGGGTTGCGCACGGCTCCCTCGCGCGAGACGAAGACCAGGTCCTGCTTGTTGGTCTCGTTGACCGCGAGCGATACCACCGAGGTGCTCGAGGAGAGGCTCTTCAGCAGCGGCAGGATGTCGACGGTGACGGCGACGCCGGCAGGAGTCTGGGTCGCGCTGTACGACCCATCCGCTCCGACCTTCGCGGCCGCGGTGACGTCGAACGGCGCCGATGTCGCGGTGACGGAGGTATCGACCGATGGCTTGCTCAGCCAGGTGACGGCGCCCGGGACGGTGTTGGTGCGTGTCGGGTTGGTGGTCTTGCCGTTGCCTTCGATCCAGCCCTCCGCCGCGCGGGCGACGACCAGCGCGTTCGTCCCTGTCAGGGCCGTCTTGGTCGGGCCTGCGTAGGTCATGGTGAGTTCCGCGGATTGAAGCCGACCGGCACGGACCTGGTTCGCGAGGTCCCCGAGATCGAACGAAAGCAGCGTGAGCTTGGCGTCCCGGTTGGTCTGGTTGCCGGCGTACTTCTCGCCCATGACTCCGCCGAGGTTGGGGTCGTTGAAGTTGAGCATCCGGAGCAATTCGTTGTCCCCGAAGTTCGTGCTCTGCTCGGCGTTCCAGGTCTGGATGCTCGCGTCCGCGGTGACGGGCAGATCGACCGTCTGCGCGTTCGGATCCGTCACCGTGACCTCGACGCTCCCTGTCCCTGTGGCACCGCGAGAGTCCGTCGCCACCAGCGGGATCGTGACGTTGCCTGCCTGAGCGCTGGTCGGAGTCCAGCGCAGGACATTGTCCGTGATGGTGGCACCCGCGGGCAGGGCGTTGGAGGACACCGTCACCGCGTCCCCGTCGGCGTCGCTGACGGGAATCGTGACGGTGAGCGGGTCGCCGACATTCACATTCTGGTCAGGGATCGCCCCGACGACCGGAGCATGGTCCTGCACGAAGTCGAAGTCGCGGTTGATCACATTGTCGAGGGTGAGCTTGATCTGGGTGGCGCGGACGACGGGCGTACCCGCGACGGTCAGGTCGTGGATCTGGAGCGTGGTCACGTTCGAGACCTTGGACGGGAGATTCCGCGAGAACCAGACGTTGTCGAGTTTGACGATGTTGATCCGGTCGTCGGGGTCGGCGCTTGCCTTGCCGCTGATCGCGAAGTTGTTGGCCACCTTGGTCGTGTCGAAGGAGCTGTTCAGGATCGACATCGACTTGTAGCGAGGGTAGAGCGCGTCGCTCAGGTTGGCGATGGAGATGCCGTTCCCGCCGGCTCCGAAGCCCACGTAGTTCACGTTGTCGAACGTGTAGTCGCGCAGCTGATGACCGGCCACGTTTCCGATTCGGATACCGTTGCCCGCTCCCGCGCTCCAGCCGAGGTGGTTCTGGACGGAGATGTTGTAGCTGTCCTCGGTGTCCCAGTTGAGTCGGTCGGGGTCGCCCGCGAATTGGTTGTTCGGGTTGTAGTGCCCACTCGCGAAGGTGTCGTCATTTCCGAGCGTCAGTGCACCGTTCACCGTGAGGTTCTGCCCACTCGCGAGGTCGATGCCGTCGATCCAGGGCTGGGCGTACGGCGTGAGGCCCTTGATGTTGTTGAACGTGATGTTCTTCGCGGTGTGGGTCTCCCAGTTCCATTGCTTCGCGTCGCGGGCCAGCGTGTCGTTGAAGGTGATGTTCTGCGAGCGCACGATCATCACCCCGCCCTGATGCTGAGAAGTGGAAGCGTCGTGCCGCCATCCGCCGTTCGCGGTGTCGTAGTTGGCGAAGCCGTTCCCGTCGAAGACGCCGCGTCCGTTGAACGTGATGTTGGCGGAGTCCCAGATGCCGATCGTGGGCTCCATTGCATCCATCGTGGGCTGAATGCGGTTCTTGAGAAGGGTCCCCTCGGAGGTATAGATGGTCACCGGCTTGGTCCGGTTCTTGAGGTCGAGTCCGGCGTAGGTGTACCAGCCGTCGGGAAAGTAGAGGGTGTTCTTGGTGGGGTCGGAGTACAGCTTGTCGATCGCCGCGTTGATCTGGGTGGTCTGGTCGGTAGCTCCGGTCGAGTCGGTCGCGTAATCGGCCACATCGACGACGTTCGATGCTGTGGGGTCGGGGATCTGCGCCGGCTTCTCTTTGGGGTCGTTGACGATGGCGAGGCCGGGATCGGTGCCGTTGACCTGGAGGATGGCGTAGCGGAGCTTGTCGGACATGCGGAAGGTAAGGGTGTTACCCGACACGGTCACGGCGGAGGCGGGGTAATCGCGCTCCGGGTAGAGCTTCCAGCTCGTGATCGGTGCGTTCACGGTCACGGTGAGGACCGGGGTGGCGTCGTCGGAGGCGAACCGGGCGACCGCCATCCGGTTGTTGCTGCGGTTGGCGTACTTCGTCACGAAGACGTTCGTGCCGTTCGCGGCCAGAGTGAACTTGTCCGATTGCACATCTCCGGGCGTCGCCCGGTAGGTGTGGATCGAAGTGTCGGGGGGCGCCGCGGCAGCAGGAGCGGCCGTGACGAAGGTCGCCGCTACCAGAGCGGCCGCGAGCGCGGCAACGAGTGCCCAGGGTGACTTCTTTGTCATTTTCTCCTCGAATCATCATCGATGTTAACGTCATCATGTTGGCGTAAACACCCGAAGAATATCGCCGGGACCGGCAGCCGTCAAGGCGCCCAAGCGAGTTCGTTCAGTATGAGTTCTCGAAGGAGCGCGTCGATTCGCGCACGACGATATCCGTCGCGATCCGGCGCACCCCGGCGCTCACGTCCCGACCTTCGATCTCGTCGACGAGCAGCGAAACGGCCGTCGAACCGGCCAGCTCGAAGTGCTGGTGCACGGTGGTCAACGGTGGCCAGAACTGCGCGGATTCGGCCATGTCGTCGAAGCCCACGACGCTGACCTGATCGGGGACGGCGACACCCTTCTCGTGGAAGGCGCGCAGGACGCCCAGGGCCATCTGGTCGTTGGCGACGAAGACCGCGCCGACACCGGGGGTCTCGGCGAGCTGGAGGCCTGCGCGATACCCGGATTCCGGGGTCCAGTCCCCGATCAGCACCGGAGGGACGTCGCGACCCAGAGCCGTCAGGCGGCCCTGCCAGGCCTGTCGTCGGGCGGTCGCCGCGTTGGACACTTCGGGGCCGGCCACATGCCACACGGTGGGATGTCCCAGCTCCAGAAGGTGGTTCACCGCCAGCTCAGCGCCCTGTCTCTGGTCCGCGTCCACGGAGGGGTACTGCGGGCCTGCATTCGCGTCGACGATGACGACAGGGAGGTTCTCGGGAATGCCGAGGGCTGCGGCCGTCGCATCAGTGGTCTCGAGGATGAGGATGATGCCGTCCACCGCCTCCTGGCCGAGCCGCTGCATGGCCCAGGTGAAGTCCGCCGCTCCGGCCTCCTTGCCGTCGGACTGGATCTGGATGAGCTCGACGGCGTAGTTGCGACGCGCGGCTTCGTTGGCGATGGCGCTGATGGTGCGCACGTTGCCGAGCGTCTCTACATCGAAGGTCACCACGGCGATCGAACGGAAAGCTCCCAATCGCAGGGCGCGGGCGGCGATGTTCGGGCGGTAGCCGAGCTCCGCCATGGCGCGTTCGACCCTTTCGCGAGTCTCCTTGGCGACGTTGCCCATGTTGTTGGCAACGCGAGACACCGTCTGCCCGGAGACGCCCGCGCGCTCGGCCACATCCAGCATCGAGACCGATCGAGCGCGGTCCGCGGGTAGCGTCATCGGCAGGTTCCTCCACAGTGAGCTTGACTTTTGTTGACGTAACCATGATAGTAGCTACCGCGTAAGTGATGACGTAAACATTTGCGCACGAGCAGGATAGGACACCGATGTCGAGCATTGCCCTCCGGGCGGATACGCGAGAACGCACCGCAACCCGACGACCCCGACGACGATGGACGGGCCTGTGGTTCCTCGTTCCGTTCCTCGCCGTCTTCGTCGTGACGATCCTGGCGCCGGTCGTCTACGCCGTGGGGCTCAGCCTGTTCCGCAACCGGCTCGTCGGAGGCGACTCCTTCGTCGGGTTCGACAACTACATTCAGGCCTTCAGCGACCCGAAGTTCCTCGAGGGCCTGCTGCGGGTATGCGTGTTCCTGTTCATCCAGGTTCCGATCATGCTCGTACTTGCCCTGATCGCGGCACTGGCCATCGACTCTCGGAGGCTGGCAGGAGCCGCCTTCTACCGGGTGGCAGTGTTCGTTCCCTACGCCGTGCCCGGAGTCGTCGCCGTTCTGATGTGGAGCTTCCTGTACTCCGACCGGTACGGACTCGCCGGAAATCTCAACGACTTCCTCGGGTTCGACTTCCTCAAGCCGTTCACGACCGAGTGGATCCTTCCGTCGATCGGGAACATCGTCACCTGGGAGTTCGTCGGCTATAACATGCTGATCTTCTACGCCGCCCTCCGGACCGTCCCCGAGGAACTGTACGAAGCGGCAGCCATCGACGGGGCCGGTCCACTGCGAGTCGTGTGGAGCATCAAGCTTCCCGCGCTCCGCGGCGCGATCGTCATCGCCACGATCTTCTCCATCATCGGCAGCTTCCAGCTCTTCAACGAGCCGAACATCCTCGCCGGCAGCGCGCCGGGGGTCATAACCACCTACTTCACGCCGAACATGTACGCCTACAACCTGAGCTTCGTCGGGCAGCAGGCCAACTATGCCGCCACGCTGGCGATCATCATGGGAGTCGTCACGGCAGTGATCGCCTACATCGTCCAGGCCCGCGGCGCCCGTCAGGAGGTCCGATGATGCGCACCCCGTCCTCCGTCCGCCCGCGCCCGAACCGGCAGCGCCGCTCCGTCATCCTGACGGTAGTGATGGTCGTATTCGTCATCTACTCCCTGCTGCCGCTGGCCTGGCTGGTCGTCAGCTCGACGAAGACGCAGAAGTCGCTGCTGTCGTCCTTTGGGCTCGCCTTCAGCGGACCGTTCGCATTCTTCGACAATGTCCAGCAGACCCTGACCCACGACAACGGGATCTTCCTCCAGTGGTTCGGCAACACCCTCGTCTACGTCGTCGTCGGAGCGGGCGGAGCGACATTGCTGGCCGCTCTCGGAGGCTACGGCCTGGCGAAGTTCTCCTTTCCGGGCAAACGCATCGTGTTCGCCGTCATCCTCGGGGCGATCGCCATCCCGGGCACCGCGCTGGCGGTTCCGACGTTCCTGATGTTCAGCCAGCTCGGCCTGACGAACACGATGTGGGCCGTCATCATCCCGTCACTGGTCTCGCCGTTCGGGCTCTATCTGATCTGGGTCTACGCGAGCGAGGCCGTCCCGACCGAGCTGCTCGAGGCCGCCCGCATGGACGGCGCGGGGGAGATCCGAACCTTCTTCACGATCTCGCTCCGCCTTCTCGCGCCCGGTGTCGCCACAGTGGGGCTGTTCGCGATCGTAGCCACCTGGAACAACTACTTCCTCCCGCTGATCATGCTCAGCAACCCCGACCTCTACCCCCTCACCATCGGCCTGCAGCTCTGGAACTCGCAGGGCGCGGGGATCGGAGCTCAACCGATCTTCAACCTCGTCATCACCGGCGCATTGCTCACGATCCTCCCGATCCTGCTCGCCTTCCTGCTCATGCAGCGCTACTGGCAGTCCGGCCTGTCCGCGGGAAGCGTCAAGCAGTGACCGATTCCCGCACCATCTCCACCCCCCACCCGAACAGCACGACTCATCGAAAGGAAACACCATGAAGCGTCGCATCACACGCAGCGTTGCAGCGACGATCGCCGTCCTCGTCGGTCTCGGCCTCGCCGCCTGCTCCGGCACCGGCACGTCCGGCTCCGGCGACACCGGATCCCAGGCCGTCGACGCCGCCCTGAAGAAGGGAGGCGAGATCACCTTCTGGAGCTGGAGCCCGTCCGCGAAGACACAGGTCGCAGCGTTCGAGAAGGCCTACCCGAAGGTGAAGGTCGACTTCGTCAACTCCGGCGGCGCCAACGACAGCAACATCAAGCTGCAGAACGCCCTATCGGCGGGCAAAGGCGCGCCCGACGTCGTCCAGATGGAGTACCAGTCGGTGCCGCAGTTCGTGCTCGCCGGCGGACTCCTCGACCTGACCAAGTACGGCTTCGGAGACCTGAAGCACCTGTACACCGCATCGAGCTGGGCGAACATCAGCCAGAACGGCATCTGGGGGCTTCCGCAGGACACCGGCCCCATGGCCCTGTTCTACAACAAGGCCACCTTCGACAAGTTCGGACTCCAGGTCCCCAAGACCTGGGATGAGTACATCGACGCGGCCCGCAAGCTCCACGCCGCCGACCCCTCGTACTACATCACGAACGATCCGGGCACGGACGGGGGCCTGGGTTCGGCGATGCTGTGGCAGGCCGGTTCGAAACCGTTCCAGTCGAAGGGCGACACGGTGACCGTGAACCTTCAGGACGAGGGGGCGCAGCGTTACGCCACGAGCTGGGGAACCCTGGTGAGCGAGGGGCTGCTCGACAACATCGGCGGGTGGAGCGACCAGTGGTTCGCGAACCTCGCCAACGGCAAGATCGCGACCCTTCCGGCCGGCGCCTGGATGCCGGGCGTGCTCGAGTCGGGCGCCGCAGCAGGATCGGGCAACTGGCGGGTCGCGCCCATGCCCACGTACGGAGACGGCCCGGCCGCCACCGCGGAGAACGGCGGAAGCACCGAAGCGGTGACCAAGCAGTCCAAGAACCCCGCGCTCGCCGCCGGATTCCTCAAGTGGCTGAACTCCTCCGACGAGTCGGTCGGCATTTTCGTGAAGTCGGGCGGGTTCCCCTCGACGACCGCGACCCTGCAGTCGTCGGAGTTCCTGAACGACAAGCCCGCGTACTTCGGCGGCCAGGAGATCAACAAGGTCCTCCTGCAGGCTGCGAAGTCGGTGCTGCCCGGTTGGCAGTACCTGCCCTGGCAGCCCTACGCCAACAGCGTTTACGGTGACGCGCTGGGTCCGGTGTACGCAAGCCACGGCGACCTGTCGAAGGGACTCGCCGCCTGGCAGAGCGCGAACGTCACGTACGGCAAGCAGCAGGGCTTCACGGTCAAGCAGTAGACCCGAGTACAGGCGCGGCCCGGACCCCGGTCCGGGCCGCGTCCTCTCGCTCGGAACAAGGAGTTTTTCGGATGAGCACCTCCCGCTTCGCGTACGACGACAAGACATTCCTCCTCGACGGTGAGCCGTTCCGCATCGTCTCCGGCGCCCTGCATTACTTCCGCGTCCACCCCGATCAGTGGGCGGATCGGATCGAGATGGGCCGTCTGATGGGTCTGAACACGATCGAGACGTACATCCCGTGGAACGCGCACAGCCGCGCCCGGGGCGCGTTCGATGTCACGGGGGGCCTCGATCTCGGGCGGTTTCTCGACCTGGTCGCGGAGGCGGGGATGCGGGCGATCGTCCGGCCGGGGCCGTACATCTGCGCGGAATGGGATGGCGGCGGACTGCCGGCCTGGCTGCTTGCGACACCGGGCGTCCGGGTCCGTTCCTCCGAGCCCGGCTATCTCCGAGCGGTCGAAGAGTACCTCACGGCTGTACTTTCGATCGTGGCATCGCGGCAGATCGACCGGGGTGGACCCGTGATCCTGCTGCAGGTCGAGAACGAGTACGGTGCGTACGGCGACGATGAGGCGTACCTTCGCGCGCTGGTGGACATCTACCGGAGAAACGGGATCACCGTCCCGCTGACGACGGTAGACCAGCCTCGCGGTGAGATGCTCGAGCGCGGCAGCCTCCCCGAGCTGCTGGCCACGGGCTCCTTCGGATCGCGAGTAGAGGAGCGCCTCGAGACACTGCGCGCCCACCAAGGGAGCGGCCCTTTGATGTGCTCCGAGTTCTGGTGCGGTTGGTTCGACCACTGGGGCGGGTACCACCATGTGACGGATGCGGCGGATTCCGCGGACAGTCTGGACCGGCTGCTGAGCGCCGGGGCATCCGTGAACATCTACATGCTGCACGGGGGGACGAACTTCGGACTGACCAACGGCGCGAACGATAAGGGCCTTTATCAGCCCACCGTGACCTCCTACGACTACGACGCCCCACTCGACGAAGCCGGGCGCCCGACGGAGAAATTCTGGATGTTCCGCGACGTCATCGGCCGACATGAGCCGGTCCCCCCTCTGGATTCGCGGGATTGGCCTGACGCCCGTTTCGTCGTGCCCGAGTCCGCACCGCTCTCGGGTGCCGGCTCTCTCGACGATCTGGAGCCGGCGATCGGGTCGCGGCACGAGCATCCGCCGACGATGGACGACCTCGGGCTCGTCGACGGCTTCCTCCGCTACTCGGTCACGCTCTCCGGAGGCGACGAGCCCGCGATCCTCAAGTTCGCGGAAGTGCGCGACCGGGCGTGGGTCTCGCTCGACGGAGTTCCCGTCGGAGTGCTCTCGCGCACTGCCGGCGACCACGCCATCGTCCTTCCCCGCGCGCGGGGGCGGCTGGACGTGCTCGTCGAAGACGAGGGCAGAGTGAACTACGGCGCACGGATCGGCGAAGTGAAGGGACTCATCGGCCCGGCGACGGTCGACGGCCGTCCTGTGATCGGATGGGCGGCCGCGCCCGTGGCACTGGAGACGATACCCGAGCGGGCGCTCGCCGCAGAGGATGCTCCCGTGCCGCTCCGGGCCGGACTGATCCGTTCGACGTTCCAGCTCGATGCGCCGGGCGACCTCGCGATCGACACGCGCGAGCTGGGCTGGGGTGTCGCCTGGGTCAACGGCTTCTGTCTGGGCCGCTATCGGCCGCGGGGTCCGCAGCGCACACTGTTCGTCCCGGAGCCGGTGACCCGTCCGGGGGCGAACACAGTCGTGCTCTTCGCGCAGGAGCCGCCGCGTTCGCTCGTGCTGAACTTCCGGTCGTACCTGGATCAAGGTCCGATCGATGACTGAGCGCTCGCCGCGAATCCAGTACGGCGGCGACTACAACCCGGAGCAGTGGCCGCGCGAGGTGTGGCCGGAGGACATCCGCTTGATGCGTGCGGCCGGGGTCACGACGGCCACGGTGGCGGTCTTCGCTTGGGCCAAGCTGGAGCCTGCGCCCGGCGAATACGACTTCGCGTGGCTGGACGACGTGATGGATCAGTTGCACGAGGCCGGAATCCGGGTGATCCTGGCGACGGCCACAGCGTCGCCGCCCGCATGGCTGGCGCGCCTCCACCCCGAGTCGCTTCCGGTGACGTTCGAGGGCGTCCGGCTGGCGTTTGGTTCCCGGCAGCAGTTCAGCCCGAGCTCCGGCGCCTATCGGAAGCACGCACTCGCCCTCGTCGAGCACATCGCGGCCCGCTACAGTGTGCATCCGGCACTTGAGGCCTGGCACGTCGGCAACGAGTTCGGCAACCATGTCGCTCGCAGCTACGACCCGGAGTCGGAGGCTGCATTCCGAGACTGGCTCAGGCGGCGGTACGGCACTATCGACGAGCTCAACCGCGCCTGGGGGACCGCGTTCTGGTCCCAGACCTACGCGACCTTCGACGAGGTCGGCGTCCCATCCGCCGCCCCGATGATCCGCAATCCTACCCAGGTGCTGGACTTCGACCGTTTCAGCTCCGACGCGCTGCTGAGCCTCTACCTCGCCGAGGCGGAGGTGCTCCGTCTGCATGCGCCGAGCGTCCCGGTGACGACGAACTTCATGGGCTTCTTCAAGGATGTGGACTACTGGTCGTGGGCTCCCTACGTCGACGTGGTCTCGGACGACCTCTACCCCGATCCCGCGGACGCCGGAAGCCATGTCCGGTCCGCGGCGACGCGTGATCTGATGCGGTCCCTCGGCGGCGGGCGGCCCTGGCTGCTCATGGAGCAGGCGACATCGGCGGTGAATTGGCGACAGCCGAACGTACCCTTGGCCGACGGTCGTCACCGGCTCAACTCGCTGCAGGCGGTGGCCCGCGGCGCAGACGGCGTCCTGCACTTCCAGTGGCGGCAGTCGGCGGCCGGAGCGGAGAAGTTCCATTCCGCAATGCTTCCACACGCCGGCGAGGACACCCGGGTGCACCGGGCGGTCCGGGCGCTCGGGGCTGAGCTGGGCGAACTCGGTGACCTCGTCGGCGCGCGTGTGGAGGCCCGTGTCGCGGTGTGCTTCGACTGGGACTCGTGGCGCGCTGTGGAACAGGATGGGACGCCGGCGAGGGTCGACTACGTCGAGGACGTACTGCGCTTCTACGAGGGCTTCCTCCGCCGAGGAGTCGCCGTCGATTTCATCCACCCCGAAGCAGACTCCGCACGCTACGACATCGTCGTGGCGCCCGTCGCCCACGTGCTTTCCGATGCCGCGGTTCGTGCACTGTCCGCTGTCCCCGCGCGCGGCGGCACCCTCGTCGTGACCTACCTGAGCGGTGTGGTCGACCCTGACTTGCAGGTTCGCTTGGGTGGCTACGTCGGAGGCGATGGGCCGTTGCGCAACGCGCTCGGGGTACGGGTGGAGGAGTTCGCTCCGGCTCCGTTGCACGAGCCGTCGTTCTCGGTGAGTGGAGCCGTCTCGGGAGAGGCTGACTTCTGGCAGGAACTGCTCCAAGTCGCGGACGCCGAGGTCGTGTCACGGTTCGTCGGCGGGTTCGCCGACGGTGCGCCGGCCGTCACGCGCAAAGCAGTCGGTGGGCAGGCCTGGTACGTGGCGACCCGCCCGTCGGTCGGGCTGATGGACAGCTTGGTCGGCCGCTGGCTCGCCGACGCCGCGGTTCCCGCGGCCTTCGACGAGCCGACGGGAGCTGCGGAGACGGTCGTCCGCGGGACGCGGCGATTCGTCGCGAACCATTCCCGTACGACGACCGAGCTCCACGTCGGGGGTCGCCCGGTGGTGCTCCCCGGATACGGCGCGGCATGGATCGAGTCATCGTGACACCCCTTACCGAGAGTCGACGTGAACCAGGCGAGCACTCGCTGTGGTTCGATCATCCCGCAGTCGAGTGGACCGAAGCGCTTCCGCTCGGAAACGGGCGGATGGGCGCGATGATCTTCGGCGAGCCCGCGTGCGAGCTCATCCAGCTCAACGACGGCACGGCCTGGTCCGGAAGCCCGGCCTCCGCCCAGCAGTCACCGCAGCTCGACAGCCGCACCGTCAAGACCGCCATATCGCACGCGCGATCGGCCATCGATGCACAGGACTACGGCGCGGCCGACGACGCGCTTCGCCGTGTCCAGCACCGCCACAGTCAGACCTTCCTCCCCTTCGCCGACGTCCGCATCCGAACCAGCGAGACCGACGTCGTCGTCGACTACCGGCGGGAGCTCGCCCTCGATACGGCCACGCACACGGTGACCTTCGAGGTTCCGGACGGCACGGTGACCCGGGAGACCTACGTCAGTGCCCGGGCGAACGTCCTGGTCCACACGATCACCACCACGGTCGCCGAAGGTCTTGATCTGAACGTGGAGCTCTCGACGCAGCTGCGGACACTCGATGCCGAGTCCTCCGGTGATCGTGCCGCACTCACGATGTTGCTGCCGGCGGACGTGTACCCGCCCCACGACGATTCCACCACGCCCGTGACGTATGGGGAGAGGGCCGGGTCGTCGCTCCAGGCGGCAGTCGTCGTCGGCTGGGCTCACGACGGTCGCAGGCTTCCGGCACAGCCGGGGGCGTTGGCGGCAACGGGGATCACGACCGCCGCCATCGTCGTGACGACGGAGACGACCTTCGCCGGAATCGGGAAGGATCCGGTGGGCACAGCGGACGGGGCGCGGGAGCGGGCATGGCGGCGGATCGACGCCGCGCTCGCCGAGCAGCCGGGCGCGCTCGCCGCGTGGCACCGGGACGACCATTCCGAGCTGTACGGCCGGGTCGAGTTCTCGATCGCCGCGCCCGACCTCCGGTCGGAGCCGGTGGACCGGCGACTGCGCGTCGCGAACACCGATCCGCACGGAACTCTGGCCGCCGACCCCTCCCTCGCTGCGCTGCTCTTCCACTACGGACGGTACCTTCTGATCTCGTGCTCGCGCGACGGCGGGGTTCCGGCGAACCTCCAGGGCATCTGGAACCCGATGCTCCGGCCCCCGTGGAGCTCGAACTACACCACCAACATCAACCTCCAGATGAACTACTGGATGGCGGAGTCGACGAACCTGGTCGACTGCCTGCCTCCGCTTTTCGATTTCATCGACGCGCTCCGGAGGAGCGGCGCGGAGACAGCAGCGCGGGTGTACGGCGTGCCGGGTTGGGTCGCGCATCACAACTCGGATGTCTGGGCCTACTCTCTCCCGGTCGGCGAGGGGGCGCACGAGCCGAAGTGGTCGTTCTGGCCGATGGCGGGCGCGTGGCTGGTACGCCATCTGTGGGAGCGGGTCCTGCACGGGGCCGGTGACGACTTCGCCCGCGAGCGTGCGTGGGAGCCTATCCGTTCTGCGGCGGAGTTCGGGTTGGCCTGGCTCGTCGAGCAGTCCGACGGCGCTCTCGGCACGTCGCCCTCGACGTCGCCAGAGAACGAGTTCATCGGGCCCGACGGCCGTCCCGGCCAGGCCGGCCGCTCCTCCGCACTCGACCTCGTGCTGCTGGCGGACCTCTTCGGCATGGTGAATTCGCTCGCGGCGAGGCTCGGTTTGGAGGAGGACCCCGTGGCCGTCGCGGTTCGCGAAGCGCTCCCCCGACTGGACCTGCCGCGAATCGACGCGGCCGGGTTGGTACAGGAGTGGAAGGACGATTTCCGGTCGGCCGATCCTCACCACCGTCATCTCAGTCACCTGTACCTCTCCTATCCCGGTGACTGGCCGTTGACCGGCGAATGGGCCCGTGCGATATCGGCGTCACTCGACGCCCGCGGCGACGAGTCCACCGGATGGTCGCTCGCCTGGAAGGCGTTGATCCGGGCGCGACTGCGCCAACCGGACCATGTGGATCGATTGCTGGGGCTCGTATTCCGGGACATGGACGTCGACCGCGGGATGTTCGCAGGGGGGCTCTATCCCAATCTCTTCGCAGCCCACCCGCCGTTCCAGATCGACGGGAACTTCGGCTATGCCGCAGCCGTCGCCGAATGCCTCGTCCAGAGCCATCTCGGTTCGATCGACCTGCTGCCCGCAGTGCCGTCCTCCTTCGGCTCGGGCTCGGTCCGGGGTCTTCGCGTGCGGCCGGGGATCGAGGTGGACATCGAGTGGACCTCCGGCGAGCACGGCATCGCCGAGCTCGTGCGCGTGTCGCTGCGTGCCGTGTCGGTTGAGGCCATGACGGATCACCGCGTCCGCTACGACGGCAGGGAGGCATCGGTGGCGCTCGTGGGCGGCGCGCCGACTGCTCTGACGCATGACGACTTCTGCATCTCCGCACGGAAACCCTGACCCGAAAGGCAGCCTCAAATGACTATCATCACGGGCGTGCGCGTCTACGACGTACGCTTTCCCACCTCGCTCAGCCTCGACGGCTCCGACGCGATGAACAAGGACGGCGACTATTCCGCGGCGTACGTCGTCCTGGACACCGACGACTGGGATCTCAGCGGATTCGGTTTCACGTTCACGATCGGGCGCGGCAACGACCTATGCGTCGAAGCGGCACGCCAGCGGGCGCTTCCCCTGATCGGGCGTTCCGTCGAGGATGTCGTCGGCGACCTCGGCGGCACCTATCGTATGCTCGCGTCCGATAGCCAGCTTCGCTGGCTCGGGCCGGAGAAGGGGGTGGTGCATCTCGCGATGGCCGCCGTGATGAACGCGGTCTGGGACCTCGCCGCCCGGCGTGCAGGAAAGCCGCTCTGGCGTCTGCTCGCCGAGATGACGCCGGAGGAGCTGGCCGATGCGGCCGACCTCCGTTACCTCTCGGATGTGCTCACCCGGGAGGAGGCCGTCGCGATGCTGTCGGAAAAGGAGCCCACGCGGACTGAGCGCATCGCCCTCCTCGAAGCCAGGGGTGGCTATCCCTGCTACACCACCAGCGCCGGCTGGCTGGGCTACAGCGACGACAAGCTTCGCCGGCTGCTGAACGAGGCCGTCGCGGAGGGCTACGGGCACATCAAGCTGAAGGTCGGTGCGGACATCGACGACGACAAACGTCGTCTGCGCATCGCGCGCGAGGTCATCGGCTGGGACGCGCACCTGATGATCGACGCCAACCAGGTATGGGATGTTCCGGAGGCCATAGACTGGGTCACGCAGCTCGCGGAGTTCGAGCCGCTCTGGATCGAGGAGCCGACCAGCCCGGATGATGTTCTGGGCCACGCCGCGATCCGTCGGGCGGTCGCCCCGATCGGAGTCGCGACGGGTGAGCACGGGATGAACCGAGTGCTGTTCAAGCAGATGTTCCAGGCCGGGGCGATCGACTTCTGCCAGCTCGACTCGGCGCGGCTGGCCAGCGTGAACGAGATCCTCGCGGTGTATCTGATGGCCGAGAAGTTCCAGATCCCGGTGTGCCCGCACGCCGGCGGCGTCGGGCTCTGCGAGCTGGTTCAGCATCTCTCGATCTTCGACTACGTCGCGGTGTCGGGCAGCTTGGAGGGCCGGGTGACGGAGTTCGTCGACCACCTTCACGAGCACTTCACCGATCCGTGCGTCGTCGCCAACGGCCACTACGCGATGCCCTCGAAGCCGGGCTACAGCGCAGAGATGGTCGAGGAATCGGTCGCGACATTCTCATACCCCGACGGCAGCTATTGGCGAGAGGCAGATAGATGACAAAGAACTTCCCGAAGATCGAAGCCGAGGACCTCGCGCCTCCGGTCGACGTCTCCGACAACTCGGAGGCGTTGAGGCGTCTACGGGACGTGATCGCGGCTGGTCCGTATGCGGCGACGTGGGAGTCCTTGCAAGGATACGAGGTGCCGCTGTGGTACCGCGATGCGAAGTTCGGTGTGTTCCTCCACTGGGGGGTGTTCTCGGTGCCGGCGTTCGGCAACGAGTGGTACTCGCGGCACATGTACCTGGAGGGGACGGCCGAGTTCGAGCACCACCGCGAAACCTATGGACGTCAGGACGCCTTCGGTTACAAGGACTTCATCCCGTCCTTCACGATGGAGAACTTCGACCCCGACGACTGGGCCGCCTTGTTCAAGCGGGCTGGCGCACAGTTCGTCGTGCCCGTCGCCGAACACCACGACGGGTTCGCCATGTACGGCACCGACCGCTCGCGGTGGAACGCGAAGTCGAT
>Ga0157369_10004512_pt1 | contig 16386 bp, 17 predicted proteins | sample C25metaG_FD_113461 | JGI IMG/M metagenome (GOLD analysis project Ga0157369, IMG submission 113461) | Corn rhizosphere microbial communities from Kellogg Biological Station, Michigan, USA - C2-5 metaG | ecosystem: Host-associated > Plants > Roots > Rhizosphere > Soil | place: USA: Michigan... | reverse complement strand
CCCTACGTCGAGGCCGAGCTCAAGCGCGGCACCGCGCTCAAGCACATCACCCGGCACCTGCTCGGCCTGTACCAGGGCGAACCGGGCGCGCGCGGCTTCCGCCGCGTGCTCAGCGAGGGCGCGCACCTGCCGGGCGCGGGCTGGGCGCTGATCGAGCAGGCACTGGAGCCGCTGGCGGCGACCGCGTGACAGCGGTCGCCCGTCCGGTCACTATTCAGCCCTGCTCGCCCAAACTGAACGGCCAGAGACAGATCGTGGTCGAAGCATGCCGATGAAGGCCAATCGAATCCTCCCGCTGCTGGCGCCGCTGACGCTGACGCTGACGCTGGGCGCGAGCCCGGCGGCATGGGCGCAGGCCAAGCCCAAGGACCTCAGCCTCGGCGAGGCCGTAAGCCGGGCGCAGCAGGAAACCAACGGCCAGGTGCTGTCGGCCGATTCGGTGCGCCGGGACCGCCGCACCGAGTACCGCGTCAAGGTGCTCACGCCCCAGGGCCACGTGCGGGTGATGACGATACCCGCCAGTGGCGGCGACAGTATCCGGCCAACCTCCCCGTCAACCCGCAACCCGCCCGCCCGGCGTCCCGGCGGCAAGGAGAAACACTGATGCGCATCCTCTTGGTGGAAGACGAGGCCCCGCTGCGCGAGACGCTGGCGGCACGACTGAAGCGCGACGGCTTCGCCGTCGACGCGGCGCAGGATGGCGAAGAAGCGCTCTACCTCGGCCGCGAGGTGCCGTTCGACCTCGCCATCATCGACCTGGGCCTGCCCAAGATGTCCGGCATGGAGCTGATCAAGGCGCTGCGCGAGCACGGCCAGCGCTACCCGGTGCTGATCCTCACCGCGCGCGGCGGCTGGCAGGACAAGGTGGAAGGCCTCAAGCAGGGCGCCGACGACTACCTGGTCAAGCCGTTCCACGTCGAGGAGCTGCTGGCCCGCATCAACGCGCTGGTGCGCCGCGCCAGCGGCTGGTCCAAGCCGGTGCTGGCCTGCGGCCCGATCAAGCTCGACACCACCGCGCAGACGGTGACGGTGGAAGGCAAGATCGTCGACCTCACCAGCTACGAGTACAAGGTGCTGGAATACCTGATGCTGCACGCCGGCGAACTGGTCTCCAAGGCCGACCTCACCGAGCACATCTACCAGCAGGACTTCGACCGCGACTCCAACGTGCTGGAAGTCTTCATCGGCCGCCTGCGCCGCAAGCTGGACCCGGAAGGCGCCCTCAAGCCCATCGAGACCGTGCGTGGACGCGGATACCGCTTTGCCATCCCCCGCACCGACGGCGACGACGAGTGAACCCGCGGCGCGCCGCCCGCTGTCGCTGGCGGCGCGCTCGGCCATCACCACCGGCTTCGTGCTGGCCGCCTTCCTCGGCCTGGTCGGCGTGGTCATGTCCGTCACCAAGCAGCAGAGTGCGCTGAACAACCTGCAGGGCCAGCTGCGCGACGCCGCGATCAACGACATCATCACCCACACCGACGCCAACCGCGACGGCCGCCTGCTGCCGCCCGATTCGCCGCCGCAGAAGTTCTCCCAACCCGGCTCCGGCCTGTACGCGGTGATCCTCGGGCCGGACGGCTACCACTGGGAATCCACCTCGGCGATCGGCCACGACTTCCGTTTCCTCAAGCCGCTGCCGACGGGCGAACAAGTCTTCACCGGCCCCGTCGACACGCGCATGGGCCGGCTCTACTACTACGCGATCGGCGTGGCGTTCGACTTCCCGGGCCGCAAGTCCACCCCCGCCACCATCATGGTGGCGCAGACCGAGCAGCAGCTCGAAGGCGAGAACGCGGTGTACCGGCGCACGCTGGCGCTGTGGCTGTCGGTGCTGGGCGTGATGCTGATCGTGCTGCAGCTGCTGCTGTTGCGCTGGAGCCTCACCCCGCTGCGCAAGGTGGCCAGCGAGATGAGCCAGGTCGAGCGCGGCGACAGCGACCACCTGGACAGCCAGTACCCGCTGGAGCTGACCGGCCTCACCGAGCGCATCAACGCCTTCATCGACAGCGAGCGCGAACAGCGCACGCGCTACCGTCACACCTTGGCCGACCTCGCGCACAGCCTGAAGACGCCGCTGGCGGTGATCCGCTCGCAGCTGGAATCGGCCAGCGACGAATCCACCCGGCGCGGCGTGCTCGACCAGGTGCGCCGCATGGACGAGCTGGTCGCCTACCAGCTGGCGCGCGCGGCCACCTCGGGCCGGCAGACCTTCGCCGCCGCGGTGCCGATCGCCAGCCACGCCGAGGACCTGGTGCAGAGCCTGGAGAAGGTCTATGCCGCGAAGAACGTGCTGTGCGAATTCGACATCGCGGATGGCGCCTCCTTCCACGGCGAGCTGAACGATCTGCTCGAACTGATGGGCAACCTGCTGGAGAACGCGTTCAAGTGGACGCGCCACCACGTGGTGCTGGTGGTGCAGAAGCAGCCGCAGCCCGGCCGCGGCCGCCCGGGCCTGCTGATCAGCGTGGAGGACGACGGCCCCGGCATCGCCGCGGACAAGATCGAGAAGGTGCTGCAACGCGGCGTGCGCGGCGACGAGCGCGTGCAGGGGCACGGCATCGGCCTGTCCATCGTGCAGGACATCGTGCGCGCCTACCGCGGCGAGTTGACGGTGGATCATTCGCCCGACCTGGGCGGGGCGCGCTTCAGCGTGAAATTACCGCCAGAGTAGGAGCGCACCCTGTGCGCGAATGCTTTGGCTACAGGTTTTGGCTCTGGTCAACGCCAGGGCCATCGCGCACGACCTAAGGAAGTCCCTTGTGGAAAGGGTGCGTTCCTACTGGATCGAGCCGGGCAGCAGCGACTGCCAGCCCAAGGTGGCCGGCCGTGCACTCGTAGGGGCGGAGATGCGGCCGCCGTGTTCGCTGCCGCCAGCCGCGCTGCCGCTGTTGTGGCTGTCGGTGTCGCTCGCGTCGCTGGTGTCGTTGTCGCTGCTGTGCCGGGACGAGGGGCAGTCGCGGCTGAGGCCCAGCGCATCGCCGCCGCTGGTGCTGCCGGCGTCGCGGGCACTGCTGTCGGTCGCACCGTGGCTGCCTGCAGTGATGTCGCGGGCATCCATGTCCGTCGCCATGGCGCTGCCCATGCCGGCCAGGCCGATCAGGCAACCGATCATCCAGTGTCTGGCACTCATGGCATGCAACCCCTTGATCCACAAGCGAGGCCATCGATGGTCGCAGAAATGCGACAGCGCTGCCAGTGCCACTGCCGCCGGCTGCGGCGCCCGGCTAGAATCCGCCGGATGCATGTGACTTTCCCCCTTTACTACTGCCGCCGCCACGCCATCGCCGCTCCGACCGGCTTGCGGGCGGCCTGCTGATGCAGCCTGCCGAACTGCTGGCCGAGCTGGCCGCAGGCAGCGCGCTGTCCGGCGTCGAACTGGCCGCCCGCGCCGGCGTGACCCGCGCCGCGATATGGAAACAGATCGAGGCGCTGCGCGCACGCGGCGTGCCGATCGAGGCCGGCGGCGCGGGCGGCTACCGCCTGCCCTGGCCGATCCAGCTGCTGGACGCCGCGCGCATCCGCGCCGCCCTGCCCGCCGCCGTCGCCAAGCGGCTGGGCGCGCTGGAGGTGCACTGGGAGCTGGACTCCACCTCCAGCGAACTGCAGCGCCGCGGCGCCGCGGCGCCGGATCTCGGCATGGTGCTGGCCGAAACGCAGAGCGCCGGCCGCGGCCGCCGCGGTCGCACCTGGCTGTCGCCGCCGGGCCTGAACCTCTACCTGTCCTGCCTGAAACGCTTCGACACCGGTTTCGCCGCGCTGTCCGGGCTGTCGCTGGCGCTCGGCGTCATCGTGCTGCGCACGCTGGAAGCGCTGGACATCGCCGGCGCGGGCCTGAAATGGCCGAACGACGTGCTGGCCGCCGTGCCCGGCCACGCGCCCGGCAAGCTGGCCGGCATCCTGGTCGAGCTCAGCGGCGAATACCAGGGGCCGTGCGCCGCCATCATCGGCATCGGCCTCAACCTGCGCCTCACCGACGCGCTGCGCGCACAGGCCGGCCAGCCCGCCTGCGACCTCGCCACCCTGGCCGGCGGCACGCCACCGGACCGCAACCGCACGGCGGCCGCGCTGATCGCCGCGCTGGCCGCGGGCCTCGCGCAATTCGAGCGCGACGGCTTTGCCGCCTTCGCCGACGAATATGCCCGCCACGACCTGCTGCGCGACCGGCCGCTGCGGCTCAGCGGCGCCGGTGGCGAGCGCGACGGGATCGGCGCCGGCGTGGACAGCCGCGGCGCCCTGCTGCTGCGCCTGCCCGACGGCGAACTGCAGCACATCGACAGCGCCGACATCACGGTGCGCCGCGCATGATTCGGCTCTTGCTCGACCTCGGCAACACACGGCTGAAGTGGGCGCTGCGCGACGGCGACGACTGGCGCGCGAACGGCGCGGTGGCGTGGAACGAGAACGTGGCCGACACGCTGGCCGCGGCCTGGGCCGGGCAAGCGCCACCGAACGCCGTATTCGGCGCCTCGGTCGTCGACGCTCCGCGCGAGGCACGAGTCGCCGCCAGCATCGTCGCCGCGTTCGGGCGCGAGCCGCGCTGGCTGCGCACGCCGGCCGAAGCCTGCGGCGTGCGCAACGCCTATGTCGAACCGCAAAAGCTGGGCGTGGACCGATTCCTCGCCATGGTCGCCGCCCGCGCCGACGGCCTCGCGCCCTGCGTGCTGGCGGGCGTGGGCACCGCGCTCACGCTCGATGCACTGGCCGCCGACGGTCGCCATCTCGGCGGCCTGATCGCGCCGGGACCGCGACTGATGCAGCAATCCCTGCTGGGCGCCACCGCGCAGGTACGGCCCGCGCACGCGGGCGCGGTCGTCGAGGCGGCGGACAATACCGCCGACGCGGTGGCGTCCGGCTGCTGGCTGGCGGCGGCGGCGCTGATCGAGCGCTTCGTGGCGCGCATGGCGCCCGCGTTGGGTGGCGCGCCCGCGCTGCGCCTCGGCGGCGGCGACGCGGCGGCGCTGCTGCCCCTGCTCGCCATGCCGGCCCAGCTCGCCCACGACAGCGTGCTGCACGGACTGGCCGTGTGGGCCGCGGCACAATGATCGACGTTCCGCCTTGGTCGTCATTCCCGCGCAAGCGGGAATCCAGATGGCTAGTCAATGGATACCCGCTTGCGCGGGCATGACATCCATACGGCTTGTCCGAGTCTTGCTTGACGGGGGATCGATGTTCCTGCGATTGCTGTTCGTGCTGCTGATCATGCTCAACATCGTGGCCGCCGCCTGGCTGCTGCTCGGCCAGCCGTACGCGCACGTGCCGCCGCCCACCGACCCCGGCGTGCCGGAACTGCACCTGCTCTCCGAGCTGCCCGCGCCGTCTGCCACCGCGGCGGCGGCAGACAGCGTCGCCGCTCCCGCGCCGGCACCTGCCGCGGCCAATGCCAATGCGCCTGCCGAACCGCGCTGCCTCACACTGGGGCCGTTCGCCACGCCGCACGACCTGCAGCAGGCCCGCAGCGCGCTGGCGCCGCTCACCCAGCGCATGCGCTCGCGCCAGGAGCAGATCGCGCAGTCGCACAGCTGGTGGGTCTACCTGCCCGCGCCGGGCAGCCGCGCGCAGGCGCTGGCGCTGACCCGCCAGCTCGCCGCGCGCGGCATCAAGGACTACTTCGTCGTCAGCGGCGGCGACCAGCCCAACACGATCTCGCTCGGCCTGTTCAAGGACCAGGACAACGCGCGCAAGCGCCGCGCCGACGTGAGCGCCGCCGGCTTCCCCGCCCGCCTCACCGAGCGCACCGAGAGCGCGCCGCAATACTGGCTCGACCTGGTGACCGGCCGCAGCGGCTTCGACTGGCGCAGCCGCATCCGCACCGACGGCGTGGGCTCGCACAGCACCAGCTGTTTTTGAGGCCACCCCTGCTAGAATCCCGCCCACGCCGGCATAGCTCAGTTGGTAGAGCAACTGATTTGTAATCAGTAGGTCGCGGGTTCGATTCCTGCTGCCGGCATTTCCCCGAAGCGGCCACGTCACAGCCGACCCGTTACACTCGTGGGCTGCAAGTCATCGACGTGGACACAGCAACATGAGCAAGCAGACGATCGCCCTGGTGGGCGTGCCCACCGACATCGGCGCCGGCCATCGCGGCGCCTCGATGGGGCCGGAGGCGTTGCGCGTGGCACAGGTCGCCGAGAAGCTGCGCGCGCGCGGGCTCGAGGTGTCCGACCGCGGCAACCTGCACGGGCCGGTGAACCCGTGGCTGCCGCCGGTGGACGGCTACCGCCACCTGGCCGAGGTGACGGCGTGGAACAAGGCCGTGCATGCGGCGATTTACGACGAACTCGCGCAGGACCGGCTGCCGGTCATGCTCGGCGGCGACCACTGCCTCGCGATCGGCTCGATCAGTGCGGTGGCGCGCCACTGCCGCGAGCGCGGGGAAAAGCTGCGCGTGCTGTGGCTGGACGCGCACAGCGACTTCAATACCGCGCAGGTCACGCCGTCGGGCAACATCCACGGCATGCCGGTGGCCTGCCTGTGCGGCAACGGGCCGGACGCGCTAACCGGCATCGGCGGCCACGCGCCGGCGGTGACGCCCGACGTGTTCCGCCAGATCGGCATCCGCTCGGTGGACGAAGGCGAGAAGCGGCTGGTGCGCGAGGCGGCGGTGGACATCTACGACATGCGCCACATCGACGAGGTGGGCATGCGCCGCACGATGGAGGAGGCGCTCGCCGGCATGGACGCACACACCCACCTGCACGTGAGCTTCGACGTGGACTTCCTCGACCCGGTCATCGCGCCAGGCGTGGGCACCACCGTGCGCGGCGGCCCGAACTACCGCGAGGCGCAGCTGTGCATGGAGATGATCGCCGACTCGGGCCGGCTCGGCTCGCTCGACATCGTCGAGCTGAACCCCGCGTTCGACAAGCGCAACGCCACCGCGAAACTCGCGGTGGACCTGATCGAATCGCTGTTCGGCAAGTCCACTCTGATCCGCTGACGCGCCACGCCCCGACACCACAAGCGAACGACATGCAGACCCGAGTCCTCACCGGCATCACCACCACCGGCACCCCGCACCTGGGCAATTACGCGGGCGCGATCCGCCCTGCGATCGCCGCCAGCCGGCGCGCGGACGTCGACGCGTTCTTCTTCCTCGCCGACTACCACGCGCTGATCAAGAGCGACGACGCCGCGCGCATCGAGCGCTCGCGGCTGGAGATCGCGGCAAGCTGGCTGGCCGCCGGACTGGACCCCGCGCGCGTCACGTTCTACCGGCAATCGGACATCCCCGAGATCCCCGAGCTGACCTGGTTCCTCACCTGCGTCACCGCCAAGGGCCTGCTCAACCGCGCGCACGCCTACAAGGCGGCGGTGGACCGCAATACCGAGATGGGCGAGGACGCGGACGCCGGCGTCACCGCGGGCCTGTACATGTACCCGGTGCTGATGGCCGCAGACATCCTCGCGTTCGACGCGCACAAGGTGCCGGTGGGCCGCGACCAGATCCAGCACCTGGAGATGGCGCGCGACATCGGGCAACGTTTCAACCACATCCACGGCCGCGACTTCTTCGTGCTGCCCGAGGTGCAGATCGAGGAACAGGTGGCCACGCTGCCCGGCCTGGACGGCCGCAAGATGTCCAAGAGCTACGACAACACCATCCCGCTGTTCGCCGGCGGCGCGAAGGCGCTGCGCGAGGCGATCCTGCGCATCGTCACCGACTCGCGCGCGCCGGGCGAGCCGAAAGACCCGGACAGCTCCGCGCTGTATCCGATCTTCCGTGCCTTCGCCGACGAAACGCAAAGCACGGCGTTCCGCGCGGCGCTGGCCGACGGACTCGGCTGGGGCGAGGCCAAGCAGCGGCTGTACGAACTGGTCGAGACGCACGTGGCACCGCTGCGCGAGCGCTACGACACGCTGATCGCCAGGCCCGCCGAGATCGAGGACATCCTGCGCGACGGCGCGGCGAAGGCGCGCGCCATCGCCACGCCCAAGCTCGCCGCGATCCGCGAGGCGATCGGGCTGCGCGCGATGGGTGCGACGCCTGCCACGCATGCAAACAAGCCGGCCGCCGCGAAGGCCAGCAAGGCGCCGCGCTTCGCCAGCTTCCGCGACGGCGATGCCGGCTTCCGCTTCCGCCTGTTCGCCGCCGACGGCGAGGAGCTGCTGCTCTCGATGCCGCTCGCCGACCCCAAGGCTGCCGGCGCGCTGCAGCAGCGCATCCGCCAGCTGGGCCAGGCCGCCGTGCTGCGCGAGGACGGCGATGCGCTGGTGCTGGAGCTGGATGGCGAGGCCGTCGCCCGCACCCCGCAGGCCGGCGACGAACTGCTCGCCCGTTTGCGCGAAGCGCTGGCGCAATTGGCCGCACAGGACTGAACCGCCACGCGCCGGAGCCGCCGATGCGCTACCTTGCCCTGCTGCTGCTCGCGCCCTGGCTGCTGATCCTCGGCTGGGCCTACGCGAGCTATCCGAAGTCGCTGCCGCGCACGCCGGCGCGGCGGCTGTTCGATGTGCTGGCGCTGCTGCTGGCCTTCAGCGCCGCGATCTATGCCGGCCTGCTCGGCCACGACGCGGTGCAACTGCCCGCGCTCGACGACACCGGACGGCGCGCCAGCGGCGCGATCTGGCAGCAGGTGTTGCCCGCGCTGTGCGGCTACGGCGCGTTCGCCGGCGTGCTGGTGCTGGCCCTGCCGCTGCGCGCGCGGCTGTGGCGGCACCGCGGCTGAGTCGCAAGCGACGCGGCTTCAATCCCAGCGATTGAGGTGCGGACCAAACGCATCGCGCTGCTTGCGCACGATGCAGAAGCGCTGCCCGCTGGGCGCCTCCATCACCCACCAGCGCTGCCGCACGAAAGCGACGCGCTTCGCACCCAGATGCTCCAGCCGCGCGGCCTCGGCTTCGAGCTCGTCGGTCTCGATGTCCAGGTGCACGCGGCTTTCGTGCTCGACCTTCTGCAGCAGGATCAGCGGCTCGTCGTCGGCCGTGCGCAGCTCGGCGTAACGGCCGTCGCCGTCCTGGTCGAGCGTGGCGATGGGCTTGCCCAGCGCCGCGCTCCAGAACCTGGCGGCGTCGCCCAGGTCGTCGACCTTGCAGTCCAGGACCAGGGTACACAGGCGGCTGTGATGCATGGTGCACCTCGCGGCAGACGGAGGCCCAGTGTGCGCCGGCATGCGGGCCGGCGCACCCATCATGCGGGGTCAGCGCGCCAACGGCGCGATGCGCTGCTCGATCGCGCCGAAGATCGAGGCGCCGGCCTTGTCGGTGACCTCGATGCGCAGCGTGTCGCCGTACTTCAGGAACGGCGTCGAGGGCTTGCCGTCGCGCAGCGTCTCCACCGTGCGCTGCTCGGCGAGGCAGGAGGCGCCCAGGCTGGTGTCCTCGTTGGCGATGGTGCCGGAACCGACGATGGTGCCCGCGGTGAGCGGACGCGTCTTCGCCACGTGCGCCACCAGCTCGGCGAAGCTGAACTGCATGTCCACGCCGCACTCGGCCGCGCCGAACCACGCGCCGTTGAGCCAGGTGCGCATCGGCAGGTGCAGCTTGTCGCCCTGCCAGGCCTCGCCCAGCTCGTCGGGCGTCACCAGCACCGGCGACAGCGCGGAACGCGGCTTCGACTGCAGGAAGCCGAAGCCCTTGGCCAGCTCGCCGGGGATCAGCCCGCGCAGCGAGACGTCGTTGACCAGGCCGACCAGCTGGATGTGTTCGGCCGCCTCGGCGGGCGTGGCCGCCATCGGCACGTCGTCGGTGACCACGACCACCTCGGCCTCGAGGTCGATGCCGTAGTCCTCGCTGGGCACCACCACCTCGTCGCGCGGGCCGAGGAAGCCGGCACTGGTGGCCTGGTACATCAGCGGATCGGTGTAGAACGAGGCCGGCACTTCGGCGCCGCGCGCCTTGCGCACGCGCTCCACGTGCGGCAGGTAGGCGCTGCCGTCGACGAACTCATACGCGCGCGGCAGGGGCGAGGCCAGCGCCGCCATGTCCAGCGCGAACGCGCCGGTGGCCTTGCCCGCGTTCAACTCGTCGGACAAGGCATTGAGGCGCGGCGCCGTGTTCGACCAGTCGTCCAGTGCCGCCTGCAGGGTGGCGGCGATGCCGGCGGCCTTCACCGCGATGCCGAGGTCTCGGCTGACCACGACCAGCGTGCCGTCGCGGCCGCCTTCCTTCAGGGAACCCAGTTTCATGTTTTGCTCCGCAGGCCGCGCTCGACAGGCAGCCATGATGCTTGGTTGATCCGGTGGCGCGTCGCTTACTTGCCGGTGAAGTGCTTGCGGATGCCCTGCCAGCACTCGTGGTAGTTGCCCTGCAGCTCGTTCGACTCCAGCGCCTGCCGGGTCGGATGGAGCACGCGGCGCGCCTCGAACATGAAGGCCATCGTGCCGGTGATCACGTCGGGCTGGGACAGGTCGCGGGTCGAGGCCTTCCCGTAGGTCGCCGCGTCCGGGCCGTGGCCGCTCATGCAATTGTGCAGCGAGGCGCCGCCCGGCACGAAGCCCTCGGCCTTGGCGTCGTAGGCGCCGGTGACCAGGCCCATGAACTCGCTGGCGACGTTGCGGTGGAACCACGGCGGACGGAAGGTGTGCTGCGCCACCAGCCAGCGCGGCGGGAAGATCACGAAATCCATGTTGCTCACGCCGGCGGTGTCGCTGGGCGAATGCAGCACCAGGAAGATGCTCGGGTCCGGGTGGTCGTAGCTGATCGAGCCGATCGTGTTGAAGCGGCGCAGGTCGTACTTGTACGGCGCGTAGTTGCCGTGCCAGCCGACCACGTCCAGCGGCGAGTGGTCGATCTTCGCGCGCCACAGGTTGCCCTGGAACTTGGCCACCAGCTCGAAGTCGCCCTCGACGTCCTCGTACGCCGCCACCGGGGTGAGGAAGTCGCGCGGGTTGGCCAGGCCGTTGCTGCCGATCGGGCCGAGGTCCGGCAGGCGCAGCAGCGCGCCGAAGTTCTCGGCGATGTAGCCGCGCGCGGTCTCATCCAGCAGCTCCACGCGGAAGCGCACGCCGCGCGGGATCACCGCGATCTCCTGCGGCTCCAGCTCGACCACGCCAAGCTCGGTGGCCAGGCGCAGGCGGCCCTGCTGCGGCACGATCAGCAGTTCGCCGTCGGCGTCGTAGAAGTAGCGGTCCTGCATCGAGCGGTTCGCCGCATACACATGGATGCCGATGCCGGACTGCTCCGCCGCACCGCCGTTGCCCGCCATGGTGACGATGCCGTCGACGAAATCGGTGGGCGCGGCGGGCAGCGGCAGCGGATTCCAGCGCAGCTGGTTGGGGCTGGCCGGCACCTCGTCGAAGCGGCCGTGGAAGCGGCCGGGCGCCATCGCCTCGAACGGCTGGTGCATCGCCGCCGGGCGGATGCGGTACAGCCAGCTGCGCCGGTTGCTGTGGCGCGGCGCGGTGAACGCGGTACCCGACAACTGCTCGGCATACAGGCCGTGCGCCGCCTGCTGCGGCGAGTTCTGCCCTTCCGGCAACGTGCCGGGCACGGCCTCGGTGGCGAATTCGTTGGCGAAGCCGGATTGGTAACCGAGAGTGTGTTTCTCGCTCATCGCTTTGTGCCTTCAAGCCCCTCTCCCGTCGGGAGAGGGGTTGGGGTGAGGGTTCGGTTCTCCGCGACGCTGAGGATTGCCTCGAGCACCGCTTCCGTCTGCTGCAGGACGTCGTTGTCCCAGCAGCGCAAGACCATCAGACCACAAGATTCGAGGAACTTCGTACGCGCGTGGTCGACAACCTCGCCATGTTGCGAACCATCCAGTTCCACGACCAGTTTCCATGCTTCGCAGTAGAAATCCACAACATAGGGTGGGATTGGGTGCTGCCGGCGAAACTTCAGTCCGTTGGGCCGGCCACCACGCAGATGGAACCAGAGTTTCTGTTCCGCGTCCGTGGACGTTTGCCTGAGATCGCGCGCATGGCTTCGCGTTTTGCTTGGCAACGGCGGTTTTCTGCTTCCTTGCATGCTCGTACCCTCACCCCCAACCCCTCTCCCGACGGGAGAGGGGTTCAAAGGCTCAAAGCACCCCGCGCTTCATCTGGTCGCGCTCGATGCTCTCGAACAGCGCCTGGAAGTTGCCTTCGCCGAAGCCCTCGTTGCCCTTGCGCTGGATGATCTCGAAGAAGATCGGGCCGATGTTGTTCTGTGTGAAGATCTGCAGCAGCAGACGCTGCTTGGTTTCCGCGTCGGCGTCGATCAGGATCTTGTTCTTGCGCAGGCGCGGCACGTCCTCGCCGTGGTTGGGGATGCGCAGGTCGATCACGTCGAAGTAGGTGTCCGGCGTGTCGAGGAACTCCACGCCCTGCGCGCGCATCGCTTCCACCGTGGCGTAGATGTCGTCGGTGAACAGCGCGATGTGCTGGATGCCTTCGCCGTGGTAGGCGTCGAGGTATTCGTTGATCTGCGACTTCGGATCGCTCGACTCGTTGAGCGGAATGCGCACGACGCCGTCCGGCGCGGTCATCGCCTTGGACACCAGGCCGGTCTTGGCGCCCTTGATGTCGAAGTAGCGGATCTCGCGGAAGTTGAACAGGCGCTCGTAGTAGTCCGACCACTTCTGCATGTTGCCGAAGTAGAGGTTGTGCGTGAGGTGGTCGATGAAGGTCAGCCCGAAACCCTTGGGGTGCTGGTCGGCGCCGGGGATCGGCGCGTAGTCGTCGCCGTAGATGCTGCCCTTGTCGCCGTAGCGGTCGACCAGGTACAGCGTGCAGTCGCCGATGCCCTTCACCGCCGGCGCGTCGATCGCCCTGGAGCGCTCGGCCAGCTCGCTCACCGCCTCGCCGCCGTTGCCGAGCACGGTGGCGCGCACCTCGTCGGCGGGCTTGCGGAAGCGGATGGCGAAGCCGGCGGCGCAGGGGCCGTGCGCCTGGGCGAATTCGGCGGCGTAGGAGTGCGGATCCTCGTTGACCAACAGGTTCACGTCGCCCTGGCGGTACACGGTGATCGGGCGGGTCTTGTGCCTGAGCACCGCGGCGAAGCCCATGCTCTTGAACAGCGCGTGCAACTCGCCTGCGCGGCCGGCCGGGGCGGCGAATTCGACGAACTCGAAGCCGTTGATCCCCATCGGGTTATCGAAGGTGGTGACCTGCATGCCGAGGTTGGGCTGGGCGTTCATGGGATCTCTCCGACGGGCTACGATGGTGCGCCACTGATGCTTTTCGCACAGCAAACGCTAACGTGGTGCTTGCTCTTGGTGAAAAGTGCAGCCATGGATGGCCGCTCTCGCCACGCCGCTGGCGCTCCATGTCCAGTGCGCGCTTTTCGTGACGAGCGCGGCCATGGATGACTGCACCAGGCAGGCGACATTTATAGTTTCAGTTGTAACCACTTGCAAGGAACACCGCAGCATGCCCGCCGGACGCCATCCTGATCACGCACCGCTGGAACTGGAGCGCTTCGTGCCCTACCAGTTGTCGATCGTGTCGAACACGGTCAGCCAGGCGATCGCCGACGACTACCAGGCGCGCCACGACCTGGGCGTCACCGAGTGGCGGGTGATGGCGGTGCTGGCCCGCTTCGATGGCCTCTCCGCGCGCGAGGTGGCCGAGCGCACCGCGATGGACAAGGTGGCGGTGAGCCGCGCGCTGGCGCGGCTGGTCGCCGCCGGCCGCGTGCGCCGGCACATCCACGCCGACGACAAGCGGCGTTCGGTGCTGGGCCTCACCGCCGCCGGCTGGAAGATCCACGACGACGTGGCGCCGATGGCGCGGCAGCGGGAGCGGGAGTTGATGGCGCGGCTGGCACCGGAGGAGCAGGACTGGCTGCGGCGGATACTGGACAAGCTGATGCCACTGGACGCAGCGAAAAGCTGACAAGCGCCTTTATCGATGTCCCGAACAGGGCTCCTGCCCTGCCGGGATTCGCCTCGCTCAGGCGCTGCCTGAGCGAGGCTCCGTCGGGCGGGCCCGTCCGACGACGGGCCATGCATGGCCCGTCATTTCACCCCGTGCATCAGCCGGTTCACCAAGGGTGCGATGGCCAGCAGCAGCACGCCCGCCCCCAGCAGCAACCAGAAACTGAAGGTGAACCCGCTCAGCGCCGCGGCCGCGGTCAGCCCGTGCGCGCCGGCGACGCGGCTGGCGAACAGGCCGGAAAGGTTGCCGCCCACCGCCAGCGACAGGAACCAGCCGCCCATCGCGAAGCCCACCAGCCGCGGCGGCGCCAGCTTGGTCACCATCGACAGGCCGATCGGCGACAGGCACAGCTCGCCCAGCGTCTGCATCACGTAGCACATTACCAGCGGCCAGAACGGGATCAGCCCGTTCGTGCCCAGCAGCTTCGCCAACGCGTACACCAGCACCAGGAAACCCAGCGCGTTGAATACCAGGCCGAAACCGAACTTGCGCGGGATCGACGGTTCCATGCGGCGCTTGTCCAGCCAGCCCCACACCAGCGCCACCAGCGGCGCGAATACGATGATCGACAGCGGGCTCACCGACTGGAACCAGCCCACCGGAAACACCCAGCCGCCGAACATCTTGCGGTCGACCAGGTTCTCGGCGAGGAAATTGAACGTGGTGCCGAGCTGGTAATAGAACATCCAGAACAGCACGTTGAACGCGAAGATGATCAGCATCGCGATCACCCGGTGCGTCTGCACGCGGCCGTACCGCGCCGCCTCCACCAGCAGCATCGCGGCCACCACCACGAACAGCAGGCCCAACACCCACTGCAGGCCGGTCGCGCCGATGCCGGAAAGCAGCCAGTACACCACCGGCACCGCCACGATCACGCCCGCGAACACCCACAACACGCGCAGCCGGCTTTCCGCACCGGGCAGCGGCCGGCCCACGCCCTTGAGCTGCCTGCGGCCGAACCAGAACCACACCAGGCTCAGCAGCATGCCTACGCCGGCGGCGAGGAACACCAGCCGGTAGTTCTGCTCAAGCGGCGTGTCGGTGAAATGCGCGGCCATCCAGCCGGTGAGCAACGGCGCCACCAGCGCGCCCGCGTTGATGCCCATGTAGAACAGGGTGAAGCCGCGGTCGCGGCGCGGATCGTCGCGGCCGTAGAGCTGGCCCACCATCGAGGAGATGTTCGGCTTGAACAGGCCGTCGCCCACGATCACCAGTGCAAGGCCCAGCAGCATCAGCAGGCGCGACGGCACCGCCAGCGTGAACAGGCCCGCCGCCATCACCGCGGCCCCCAGCAGGATGGTGCGCTGGTAGCCGATCAGCTTGTCCGCCACCCAGCCGCCGAAGATGCCGGTGCCGTAGATCAGCGCCGTGTACGCGCCGAAGATGCCGCTGGCCCAGGCCTGGCCCGAGGCGTCGCCGTGGTAGAACTGCGCCACGATGTACAGCGCCAGCGCCCAGCTCACGCTGTAGAACGCGAAGCGCTCCCAGAACTCGGTCATGAACAGCATCCACAACGGGCGCGGATGGCCGAACAGCTGCGGATAGTCCGGCGCGGCGCCGGCGGTGGCGGATGGATTCATGCGGTTTCCCGGGCAACAGGTAGGCGCCGCATGGTAGCGCGGACGGGCGCCTCCCCCGTATTCGCGCCTGCCGCTACCTCACGGGTAGGAGCGCACCCTGTGCGCGATTGGTGCCTTTCGCGAAGAGCCTCATCGCGCACAGGGTGCGCTCCTACACTGGTGTTGGCACGCGCAGATCAGGTGCCCAGCACCGTGCGCACGTCGAGCAGTTCGGGGAAGAAGGTGAGATCCAGCGCCTTCTTGAGAAAGCCCACGCCGGAGGAGCCGCCGGTGCCGCGGCGGTGGCCGATGATGCGCTCCACCGCCTTCATGTGGCGGAAACGCCAGAGCTGGAAACTCTCCTCGATATCCACCAGGGTCTCGCACAGGTGGAACTCGGCCCAGTAGCTTTCCGGTGCCTCGTAGATGCGGCGGAACACCGGCAGCAGCGCCTCGCGGAACTGCCACGGCTGCGTCACGTCGCGCGCCAGCACGTCCTGCGGCACCGCGTGGCCGCGTCGCGCCAGCCAGTGCAGCGCCTCGTCGTACAGGCCCGGCGCCTCCAGCGTGGCGCGCAGGCCCGCCTCGATCGCCGGGTCGTGCGCGAACACCGCAAGCATGTCGGCGTTCTTGTTGCCGAGCAGGAATTCCACCGTGCGGTATTGCGCCGACTGGAAACCGGACGACGGCCCCAGCGCATCGCGGAACGCCAGGTACTCGTGCGGCGTCATCGTCTCCAGCACCGCCCACTGCTCGAACAGCTGCCGCTGGATCTGCTTCACCCGCGCCAGCACCTTGAGGCAGGGATCGATGCGGTCGTCGCGCAGGAATGCCAGCGCCGCGCGCAACTCGTGGATCACCAGCTTCAGCCACAACTCGGCCACGTGGTGCTGCACGATGAACAGCATCTCGTCGTGGTAGGGCGGGTCGGACACCGGTCGCTGCGCGGACAGCAAGGTATCCAGGTGCAGGTAGCCGGCGTAGGTCATGCGCCCCGAGAGGTCGCGCTCGATGCCCGCCTCGAGCTCGCGCTG
>Ga0157369_10004509_pt1 | contig 16394 bp, 11 predicted proteins | sample C25metaG_FD_113461 | JGI IMG/M metagenome (GOLD analysis project Ga0157369, IMG submission 113461) | Corn rhizosphere microbial communities from Kellogg Biological Station, Michigan, USA - C2-5 metaG | ecosystem: Host-associated > Plants > Roots > Rhizosphere > Soil | place: USA: Michigan... | reverse complement strand
CGCGCCGCAGGCGACCGCCCAGGGAGGCGTCGGAATGATGCGCATCGATCAGCCGCGAGCGCAGCTCCTCCAGCCGGGCCACGGCGGCAAGCTGCGCGGGGTCCGCACGGAAGCCGCGCTCGGCGATCTGATGCTCGTAGATCTCGCGCAGAGTCCTCGCGCCCACCTCGGTCATCTTGGCATCAGTCCGTTGCGAGCTCGGGCAGGTTTCTGAAGTGCTCCAACGCCTGCGGGTTGGCGAGCGCGTCGGCGTTCTTGACCGGCTGCCCGTGGATCACGCTGCGCACCGCGAGCTCGCTCAACTTGCCGGAGGCGGTACGCGGGATATCGGGGACCGCAACGATTCTGGCAGGCACGTGCCGCGGCGTCGTTTGCGTGCGGACCACCTCCCGGATCCGCCTCTGCAACGCCCGGTCGAGGCCGGTTCCCGGCCGTAGGCGTACGAAGAGCACCACGCGTACGTCGTTGCGCCAGTCCTGGCCCACGGCGATCGCCTCGACGATCTCCGGCAGGCTCTCGACGGCGGAGTAGATCTCCGCGGTGCCGATGCGCACACCGCCTGGATTCAACACGGCATCGGAGCGGCCGTAGATCACGATCCCGCCATGCTCGGTCAGCGCCGCGTAGTCGCCGTGATGCCATATCCCCGGGAACCGCTCGAAATAAGCTGCCCGATAACGCGCCCCGTCCAGATCGTTCCAGAAACCCACCGGCATCGACGGAAAGGGCGCCGTGCACACCAGCTCGCCGCGCGCGCCGCGTACCGCCTTGCCGTCATCATCCACGATGTCGACGGCCATCCCGAGACCGCGGCACTGGATCTCTCCACGATGCACGGGCAGTGTCGGGCAGCCGAGAGCGAAACAGGAAACGATGTCGGTGCCGCCGGAGATGGAGGCGAGATGCAGATCCGGCTTGATCGCGCGATAAGCGAAGTCGAAGCCTTCGGGCAGGAGCGGCGAGCCGGTGGAGAGCACCGTCCGCAGTGCCGTGAGGTCAACACTCCGTGCGGGCGTGTAGCCGTTCTTCTCGAGAGCCGAGAGGTACTTGGCGCTGGTGCCGAAGACGTTGACGTGCTCATCCTGCGCCATTCGCCAGAGCACTCCCGCGTCGGGATGGAAGGGACTGCCGTCGTAGAGGACGATGGTCGCGCCCGTGGCGAGTGCGCTCATCAGCCAGTTCCACATCATCCAGCCGCAGGTGGTGAAATAGAAGATCCGCTCGCCGCGTTTCAAATCCGTGTGCAGCAGATGCTCTTTCTGATGTTGCAGCAGTGTCCCGCCCGCCCCGTGCACGATGCACTTCGGAACGCCGGTGGTGCCCGAGGAGTACAGGATGTAGAGCGGGTGGTTGAATGGCACGGATGCAAAGCGTAGGGGCGCGCCACGTTCCCCGAAGGCCTGCCAGAGCCGGGCACGTGATGCAGCCGGGCCCAAGCGCTCCAGCCTTGGTTCCGACTCCACGTAGGGAACGACGATGATGAGCGCGACGCTCGGCAGCTTCGAGGCAACTTCCGCCATCGAAGCCAGCGAGTCCAGTGTCTTGCCGGCGTAGAAGTAGCCATCTGCGGTGAAGAGCACCTTGGGCGCAATCTGCCCGAAGCGATCGAGTACCCCATGGACGCCGAAGTCCGGGGAGCAGGAAGACCAGGTCGCCCCGAGACTCGCGGTCGCGAGCATGGCGATGGCGGTCTCCGGCAGGTTGGGCAGGAGTCCCGCGACCCGGTCCCCTTCAGCGATGCCGGCGGCCCTCAATCCCGCAGCAACGCGCGCGACCTCCCGGCGCAGCTCGCGGTGAGTGAGCTGCCGGCGGGCGCCGCGCTCGTTGACGAACACGATGGCGGCGTGATCGTCATCGTGCCGCAGCAGGTTTTCCGCGAAGTTGAGCCGCGCGTTGGGAAAGAACCGCGCGCCGGGCATGCGGCCTGGATTCTCGAGCACGGGGCCCGAACCCCACTCGGCGCGAACGTCGGCAAACCTTGCGAGCTCCGTCCAGAACTCCTCCGGGTGCGATACCGACCAGTCGTATACCTGCTGGTACCCGTTGAGCTTCATTCCCTTGCGTGCGTTCAGGCAAGCAGCGAACCGCGTCAGGTTGGAGTCGGCGACACGAGACGCCGACGGGCGCCAGATCTCGCTCATGGAGCTCTTGCTACAAGGACTGGTAGTTCGGCCCGGAGCCGCCCTCCGGAGGCGTCCAGTTGATGATCTCGTACGGATCCTTGATGTCGCAAGCCTTGCAATGCACGCAGTTGGCGGCGTTGATCTGCAGCCGCTTGCCGCCCGCGCCGTCATCGACCATCTCGTAGACATTCGCCGGGCAGAAGCGTTGGCAGGGGTTGCCGAATTCCTTGGCGCAACGGTCGATGCAGATGCTGGTGTCGAGCACCTTCAGGTGCGCCGGTTGACTCTCATCATGGCTGGTCGAGGCGAAGAACACCGATGCCAGACGGTCACGCGGCGGTAGCGTACGCTCCACCCAGGCGCGGTCGGGGGTTTCGTACTGGCTCAATTTCTCGAGGCGCGCATGATCCGCCACCCTATTGGCGAGTGTCCACGGCGTCCGTCCGCCCGTCAGGGACTCGATGCCGGCGTTGGCGATCCCGAACCAGAGTCCGCGCTTGAACCCGGGTTTGAAGTTGCGCACGGCGCGCAGCTCGCGGCCGCCCGGAGAGGCGCGCCAGCGGGCGTCGAAGCCCGTGGAGCTGCCGGTTTCAGCCAGGTGCTCGGCGGCCAGCATCCCGGAGCGGATCGCCTGGTGCACCCCCTTGATCTTGGGCACATTGACGCCGCCGCCGGCATCCCCGATGAGCATCGCGCCTGGCATCTCGAGCCGCGGAATGGCCTGCCAGCCGCCCGCGGCGATGGTGCGCGCTCCGGCCGCCAGGATCTCTCCGCCCTCGAGCAGAGGTTTGACCTGCGGATGGTGCTTGAATTGTTGGAACGCCTCGAAGGGCATGAGGCGCGGGTCCTCGTAATCGAGCCCGACCACGAAACCAACGTAGATGCGATTTTTGTCGAGGTGATAGATGAAGCTGCCGCCGTAGGTGCGCGAGTCGAGCGGCCAGCCGAGCGTGTGTTGGATGAGGCCGGGCTGCACCCGACCGTCCGGCAACTGCCACAGCTCCTTCATGCCGAGCCCGTAGGACTGCGGGCTCGAGCGGGCATCGAGGCTGAAGCGGCGGATGAGCTGCTTGGCGAGGCTCCCACGGGCGCCTTCCGCGACCACGGTGGTGCGCGCACGCACTTCGGCGCCCGGAGTGAAGTTGGGGCCGGGCTTGCCGTCCTTGTCGAGGCCCATGTCACCGAGCTGCACGCCTGCGACCACCCCTTCCGCGGCAACGAGCGGCGCCGCTGCGGCGAAGCCCGGGAAGACATCGACGCCGAGAGACTCGGCCTTCTGCGCGAGCCAGGGTGTCAGGAGCCCGAGGGAAATGATGAAGTTGCCGCGATTGTGCAGTTGCGGTGGCAACGGCAGCTTCATGCTGCCCTTGGCGGTGAGCAGTCGGAATTCGTCCCGCACCGCCGGGACGCAGATCTCAGGCGGCGAGTCGCGCCATTCCGGCGCGAGCGCATCCAGCGGCCCGGGCTCGATCACCGCGCCCGACAGGGCGTGCGCTCCCACGGCAGCGGCCTTCTCCAGCACGCAGACGTTGAGGTCGTGCTGTAACTGCTTCAGCCGGATGGCGCACGCCAGCCCTGCAGGCCCGGCGCCCACGATCACGACGTCATACTCCATGACGTCGCGTTGGATGCTCTGCTCCGGCGCCGAGGCGTTCATCGTCAGGTGGGCTGCATGCGGACGGCGCCGTCGAGCCGGACGGTCTCACCGTTCAGCATCGGAATCTCGAAGGCGGCGACGACCAGTTGTGCGAACTCCTCGGGTTTGCCGAGGCGCTTGGGGAAGGGGATCTGGTTGGCGAGGGAAGCCTGCAGCTCCGCGCTCATGGAGTCGACCATCGGCGTGTAAAAGATGCCCGGAGCAATCGACACGCAGCGGATGCCGAATCTCGAAAGCTCCCGCGCGATCGGCAGCGTCATGCCGGCAACCGCTGCCTTGGTTGCGGCGTAGGCCGCCTGGCCGATCTGACCCTCGAAGGCGGCCACTGAGGAAGTATGTATCAGGAGGCCGCGCTCGCCGTCCTCTGCCGGAGTGTTCTGCTGCATCAGCGCCGCTGCAGCCTTGTCGCACAGGAACGTGCCGATCAGATTGATGTGCACGACTTTGGTGAAGAACTCACCCGCCATCGGGCCGCTTTTCCCCAATACACGGCCGGCACCGATCACCCCGGCGCAGTTGACCAGCAGATTGATGCCGCCCATCCGGCCCTGCGCGGCCTCCATGGCGGAGTTGACCTCGGCCTCGGAGGTGACATCGCAACGGACGAAGGCGGCGCTGTCGCCGAGATCGGCAGCGGCGGCCCGGCCGGGGCCGTCCTGTACGTCGAGCATCACGACTTTGCCGCCCAGCGCGATGATGCGCCGCGCGACTGCGTTGCCGAGTCCCGAGGCACCGCCTGTGACGACGGCACGGGCGTCTTGGATCTTCATTGTCTCCCCTTGGTGAGGGTCGAAGTCTACCCGATCAGCTCGACCGCGACCGCCACTGCCTCGCCGCCGCCGATGCAGAGGGAGGCGATGCCGCGCCGGCCGCCCCGGCGGCGCAAGGCGTGAATCAGCGTCGTCAGGATGCGTGCGCCGGTAGCGCCGATCGGGTGGCCGAGGGCACAGGCGCCGCCATTGACATTGACGCGTGCGTGGTCGATGTCGAGGTCATGCATCGCGGCCATGGTGACGGTTGCGAACGCCTCGTTGACCTCATAGAGATCGGCATCGTGCGGCTTCCATCCGAGCTGGGCGAGTACCTTGCGAATGGCTCCCACGGGCGCGGTGGTGAACCACTCCGGCTCCTGCGCATGGCTGGCCTGCGCCAGGATGCGCGCCACCGGCTTCAGCCCGCGGGCAGCGGCGGTCGCCGCGCTTGCAATCACGAGTGCGGCGGCACCGTCGGAGATCGAAGAGGAGCTGGCCGCGGTCACGGTGCCATCCTTGCCAAAGGCAGGTCGAAGTGCGGAGATCCGGCTGATGTCGCAGGTGCCCGGAGTCTCGTCGCGGGCGATGACCGTCTCGCCCTTGCGGCCCTTGACCGTGACCGGCGTGATCTCGCCATCGAACTCACCGGAGTCCACCGCCCGCAGGGCCCGGCGCACCGATTCCGCGGCGAAGGCGTCCTGAGCCTCGCGGCTGAAGCGGTACTTGCTCGCGGTCGCATCGGCGAAACAGCCCATGAGCTTGCCGTCGAACGGGCTCTGCAGGCCATCGTAGAACATGTGATCGAGCACCTCCCCATGACCCATGCGATAGCCGCTGCGCGCCTTGGGCAGGAGATAAGGCGCGTTGGTCATCGACTCGAGGCCGCCGGCGAGCACGAGGTCGGCGTTGCCGGCCCGGATCTGATCCGCGGCCATCATCACGGCCTTCAGTCCCGAGCCGCACATCTTGTTGATGGTGGTCGCGGGCGTGGCGAGCGGAATGCCGGCACCGATGGCCGCCTGGCGGGCGGGCGCCTGCCCGAGTCCGGCCGGCAGTACGCAACCGAAGAGCACTTCCTGCACGTCGGCCGCGGCAATGCCGGCGGCCTCGATTGCGCCCCGGGCGGCGGCGGCGCCGAGCTGCGGCGCGGTTACCGGCGCGAGGGCGCCCTGGAACGCGCCGATCGGGGTGCGCCGGGCCGAGACGATGAAGACTTCGGTTTGCGACATGTTGGATCCTCTTTGGAAGCCTCTGGGCGGGGCTCGAGTCCGCTCTCGAACACCGCGATGAATGCCTCGGCGATCTGCGCCCCGTTCATCGACTGACTCTGCCGGTACCAGTGAGCGATCCAATTGAGCGCTCCGGCGAGCGCAAAGGCGGTCATCTTCGGATCGCAGGGATGAATCGAGCCGTCCTGGATGCCCTCGCGCAGCAGCCGGCGGATGCCCTGATCGATCTCGGACTTCATCGCTTTGATGTGGGCGCTCATGTCGGGCGACAGGTCCTGGTCCTCCGCGCGCACCATGCACCAGCCGAATTCCGAGGCGACGGCCTCGCCGTAGTGGCGCAGTACCGCCCGCAGCCGCTCGCGGGCCGGCGCCTCGAGCGCTCGCACCTCGCGGAAGGCGGCGCGGATGCTCTCGATGCCGGCGACGAAGCACTCGAAGAGGAGTTGCTCCTTGTTGCTGACATAGTAGTAGACGGTGGGCTTGGTCACCTCGAGCGCCGCGGCGATGTCATCGAGTGAGGTGTTGTGATAGCCCTTGCGGTTGAAGGCATGCGCGGCCGCGCGGATGACGGCATCGCGCTTGACCTCGCGGTCGCGCAGGCGCTCGCGGCTGTCCCGCCACGGAGACGGTGGCGGAAGATCGCGCGCGGCGGCCGGCGAGGGCGCCTGCGGCGAGCCTGATTTGGGGCGATTGCTCGGCATCTCGGTCCCGATCGGGAGGTTCGTGCGGCGGTAGTATAGCGTGGTTTGACCGCGGGCCGGCCATGCACCATACTCGCCGGTAGCCATCCTACCGGCGCGTAAAGTATTCCCTCCGCCGCGAGCTTGCAAGCGAGCAATCCCCATGGCACCCAAGTCCAGCACCAGCGCCCAGGCCGCCGCTCAGTCCATCCCCGAAAGCGCCGTCCCGCCGCTTCGATTCGTCTCCGCGGCCTCGCTCTTCGACGGCCACGACGCGGCGATCAATATGATCCGCCGCCTGCTCCAGGCCCATGGGGCGGAGGTCGTGCACCTCGGCCACAACCGCAGCGTCGCCGACATCGTCCGGGCAGCGATCCAGGAGGATGCGGATGCCATCGCTGCCAGCTCATACCAGGGCGGCCACAACGAATATTTTGCCTACATGGTGGACATGCTCAAGGAGCGTGGCTGCGAGCACATCCGCGTCATCGTCGGCGGCGGCGGCACGATCGCTCCCCATGAGATCGAGGCGCTGGAGCGCTATGGCATCGAGCGCATCTATACGCCGGAGGACGGGCGAAAGCTCGGGCTCGACGGGATGGTGGATGACGTCTTTGCACGGGTGCGCTCGGCGGTCAAGCCCACCTATGAGTCGCGGCCTCTCAATGCTCGCGATCACGCGCAGATCGCCCGCACCATCACGTTGCTCGAGAATTCGCCGCCGGGCAGCGGCGATGCGGAGCAGATCCGCCGGGCCATTGCCCGCTCGCGCTCCCGCGTCCCCGTCATCGGCATCACCGGCAGCGGCGGGGCCGGCAAATCCAGCCTCACCGATGAGCTCCTCGCGCGGCTGACCCGACACTTCCCCGACCGGCAGATCGCCGTGGTCGCCATGGACCCGACCCGCCGCAGGAGCGGCGGCGCTTTGCTCGGTGACCGCATCCGCATGAACAGCCTCTCTGCGGAGGCTATTTTCATGCGCTCGCTCGCGACGCGGCGGCAGCATCTTGCGACCGCCGCCGTGCTGAAGGAGGTCATCCAGCTCTATCAGGCCGCGGGGTTCGACCTCATCATCGTCGAAACGGCGGGCACCGGTCAGGCAGACACGGAAATCGTGGATCTTGCCGACGTCTCGCTCTACGTGATGACGAGCGAGTACGGCGCGGCGAGCCAGCTCGAGAAGATCGACATGCTCGACTACGCCGATCTCATCGTTCTCAACAAGAGCGACAAACGCGGCGCGCAAGACAGTCTGCGAGACGTGCGCAAGCAATGGCGGCGGAATCATCCGGCGGAGGCGCGCCGGCCGGATACGGATCTGCCCGTTTTCCCAACCATTGCGAGCCGCTTCAACGATCCCGGCGTCAATCGCCTGTTCGTGGCGCTTTGCGGGGCGATCGCCTCCAAGGGGGCTGGCACCACGAGCTGGCAGGTGGCCGATCCCGGCCCGGTGGAAGTCACGCCGCGCGAGCCGCTCATCCCCGGTGGGCGGGTGCGCTATCTTGCCGAGATCGCCCAGAGCGGCCGCGGAGTGGGCGAGACCACGGAGCAGCAGGTAGCGGCCGCGCGCCGCGCCTTCGGCCTCTATCAATCGTTGCAGGCACTCAAGGATGCCGCCCTTCCCGCGCCGCTCGAGCGCTACGGCGATGCGGCGGTGGCCGATTCCGGAGCCGATGCGACCCGAAGGGAGCTGCGCGCCGCCTACAACCAGGCGCTGGAGGACGTCGGCGCCGATGGCCTCAGGGATCTCAAGGCTTGGCCGGCGCGCGCGCGCAGCGCCACCGAGGCGACCTACTCGTACAAGGTGCGTGACCGCGAGGTGACGGGTGAGAACTACACCGAGACCCTGTCACGCCAGCGGGTGCCCAAGATCGCGGTGCCCCGCTTCAGCGACTGGGGCGAGCTACTGCGATTCATCAGGACGGAAAACCTTCCCGGGTACTATCCGTATACGGGCGGGGTATACCCCTACCGCCGTGAGGAGGAGGACCCGACACGGATGTTCGCCGGGGAAGGTCCGCCGGAGCGGACCAACCGCCGCTTCCATTACCTCGCGCGAAGTGGCAGTGCCGTCCGCCTGTCCACCGCTTTCGACTCGACGACCCTCTACGGCGAAGATCCCGATACCCGGCCTGACATCTACGGGCGCACGGGCAACTCCGGCGTCTCGGTGGCGACACTCGATGACATGAAGAAGCTCTACTCGGGCTTCGACCTGACGCTGCCCTCGACGTCCGTCTCGATGACCATCAACGGACCTGCGCCGATGATTCTCGCGATGTTCATGAACACCGCGATCGATCAGCGCGTGGAGCGCCACCTGCGCTCCGAGGGCCGCTGGAGCGAGGCGGAAAAGCGTATCGCGGAGCTCCACCGTGCGGCGAGCGAGCGTGGCTGTCCCCCGCCCACGTACAAGGGAGAACGGCCGGCGGGTCACGACGGCTCGGGGGTCGCCCTTCTCGGCCTCACCGGCGATGAGCTCGTGGCGCCGGAGGTCTACGCGCGCATCAAGGCGGATACCCTGCAGGCGGTGCGGGGCACGGTACAGGCCGACATCCTGAAGGAAGATCAGGCGCAGAACACCTGCATCTTCTCGACGGAGTTTGCGCTACGCATGATGGGCGACGTACAGCAGTACTTCATCGACCAACGGGTGCGCAACTTCTACTCGGTGTCGGTTTCCGGCTATCACATCGCCGAGGCCGGCGCGAACCCGATCTCACAGCTCGCCTTCACGCTCGCCAACGGCTTCACCATCGTCGAGTACTATCTCGCGCGCGGCATGGCCATCGATGATTTCGCGCCCAACCTGTCGTTCTTCTTCTCGAACGGCATGGACCCGGAGTACGCGGTAATCGGTCGGGTGGCGCGCCGCATCTGGGCACGGGCGATGCGCGAGCGCTATGGCGCGGGACCGCGCAGCCAGATGCTCAAATACCACGTGCAGACTTCCGGGCGGAGCCTGCATGCGCGCGAGATCTCGTTCAACGATATCCGCACGACTCTGCAGGCGCTGTATGCGCTCTTCGACAACTGCAACAGTCTCCACACCAACGCCTATGACGAGGCACTGACCACCCCCACCGAGGCGAGCGTACGGCGCGCGGTGGCGATCCAGCTCATCATCAATCGCGAGCTCGGACTCAATAAGACGCAGAACCCATGGCAGGGCTCGTTCGCCCTCGAATATCTGACTGATCTGGTGGAGGAGGCCGTGTACCGCGAATTCGAGGCCATCTCCGAGCGTGGGGGCGTGCTCGGTGCGATGGAAACGATGTACCAGCGCGGCAAGATCCAGGAGGAGTCGCTCTACTACGAGACCAAGAAGCACGATGGGAGCCTCCCCATCGTCGGCGTCAACACCTTCCTCTCCAAGTCCGATGGGCTCGAGGAGCATGCGGGCGCAGCGCTGATCCGCTCAACGGAAGAGGAGAAACAGGACCAGGTCGCAGCCGTGCGGGCCTTTCAGGCGCGCAACGCCGGGCGGGCCCCGGCCGCACTCCTGCGGCTCAAGCAGGCCGCGTGCGGCGGCGCGAACGTCTTCGCGGAGCTGATGGAGTCCGTCAAGACCTGCTCGCTCGGGCAGATCTCTCAGGCGCTGTACGAGGTGGGTGGGCGCTATCGCCGGAACATGTGAGGTCCGGCTCCCCGAGGGCGAGCAGGACCGCTGCTCGCGCAGCATCCCTCAGCGCGGCGGCGTCAGACTCTGCGTGCACCGCCGGGAGGATGTCGACCTCGATCCGCCCCGGTCGCGGCAGCCCGCCGGTCGGGGGTAGCGCGGCGCGCGTGCCGCGCACCACGGCGGGGATGACGGGACAGCCGGCTCGCGCGGCGGTTACGAAGGCGCCGGTATGAAACTTCAGCAGACCGGGGGTGCGGGTGAAGGTCCCCTCCGGAAAGAACACGAGTGAGTGGCCGCTCGCCGCATTACGCAGCATTCTGCGGGCATCCGCCGCCCCCCGGTTGCGATCGAAACGCTCCACGAACTCCGAGCCGATGCGTCTGAGGAAGAGGCCGGCCAGCGGCACGGCCGACATCTCACGCTTGATGACGAAGCTGAAGCGGGCGGGCAGGGCCGCCGTGAACACGAGCCCGTCCAGATAGCTCGCATGATTGGCCACCACCACACATTGTCCGGGAGCGAGCCGCTCCAGCCCGCGCACGGTGAGCGGCATGCCGGCCACGATCAGGAAGGTGCGTGAGAGCGCGCGGGCTGCTGCGCGGCGCCGGTACACCCCGGGCAGGATCAGTGCCGCGGCGAGCGCGGTGAGCCCCAGAATGAGGAACGAGATCGCCGCGTAAAGCGCATAGATGAGTCGCAGGGGTCCCCAGCCGAGTGCTCGCAAATGTGATCCGCTTCTCTTTATGTTAATGCTCAGACTCAGATGTGAAGGTCATCACGTCGGTTGCTCAGCCGCACTCACCATACTGCGGTTGCTAGCTTGACCGCGACCAGCGGGCCGAGAACGGAATTGTCGAACCATTCTGCCGCAATTGCCATGACCCCTCAGGCCGAGTCCACAGACCCGGCGGTGTCCCGTTTTCTCGACGCCGTCTGGTTGGAGCGAGGCCTGTCGCCCAACACACTGGCAGCCTATCGGGCCGACCTCACCGCGCTTGCGCGCTGGCTGGGGCAGCGTAAGGTTCCGATCGTCGATACTTCGCGCGCCGACCTGCAGGACTTCATCGCCTGGCGGGTGCATGAGGGGGCACGTCCCCGCTCGACGGCGCGGCAGCTTTCCAGTTTCCGGCGCTTCTTCCGCTACCTCGTGCGCGAAGGCGGCATTCACGAAGATCCGACCGCGCAGATCGCGATGCCCAAGATCGGGCGCTCGCTGCCGAAGTCGCTCACGGAGGAGGAGGTCGAGTCCCTGCTGGGCGCTCCGGTGGTGAGCGATCCGCTCGGCAATCGTGACCGCACCATGCTCGAGGTGCTCTATGCGACGGGACTGCGCGTCTCGGAGCTGGTGAATCTGGGACACAACCAGGTCAACCTCAACCAGGGTGTGATCCGCATCCTCGGCAAGGGCAGCCGCGAGCGCCTGATTCCCCTCGGGGAGGAGGCGGTGCGCTGGCTGACGGAGTTCGAGCACGGGCCACGCGGTGAGATCCTGCTCGAGCGGCAGACGGACTTCCTTTTCCCGACGCGGCGCGGCGATCGCATGACGCGGCAGGCGTTCTGGCACATCATCAAGCGCTATGCCCGCAAGGCGGGGATCTCCAAAGAGCTCTCGCCGCATACGCTGCGCCACGCATTCGCGACGCATCTGCTCAATCACGGTGCGGACCTGCGCGTCGTCCAGATGTTGCTGGGACATAGTGACCTGTCGACTACGCAGATCTATACGCACGTCGCGCGCGAGCGGATGAAAGAGCTGCACGCGCAGCATCACCCTCGCGGGTAACCCTCGCCGCGGCCGTGGATGGCCCACGGCTCAGCCCTCCTGGGGCTCCCTACTTCTCCAACAGTTTCAGCTTGTCCGGCTTGCCATCCCATTCCTTGGCGTCCGCCGGCGCATCCTTCTTCTCCGTGATCACCGGCCACTGTTTGGCGAGCTCAGCGTTGATTTTCGTGAACTGCTCCTGACCGGCGGGCAGCTCCTCCTCGGAGAAGATCGCCTCGGCCGGACACTCCGGCTCGCAGAGCGTGCAGTCGATGCACTCGTCCGGGTCGATGGCGAGAAAGTTCGGCCCCTCGTGAAAGCAGTCCACGGGGCAGACCTCCACGCAGTCCATGTATTTGCACTTGATGCAGTTTTCAGTAACGACAAAGGTCATGGGTGTGTGCGCTGCGCGCGCGGGAGCGCTCGCCAAAAGAGATATTCTGCCACGCGTGCGGGGGCGGTCGCAAAGTCGGCCCAGTCATGAGGAAAGACCTTCACTGTCTGAGGCGCCGGTCGAGCGAAGCAAAATGATACGCCTCGACGCCCGCCGCGCGATCCTCCAGGTAGCGCCGCAGGCTGAATTCCGTGCTCGGGAAGGCGAGGTCCTCCCAGGGGATCTCCTCCGGACGGACGAGCTCGACTTCCAGGCTTTCGGGCCCGGCACCGAACTGCGGCCTGGGCAAAGTCGCGCGGAAGAAGACATGGACCTGCTGCGCGTGGAGCACGTGGACGACGGCCAGCAGGGAGCCGACCTCGACCTCGGCCAAGGCCTCCTCCCGGGACTCGCGAGCGGCGCCCTGCTGCAGCGTCTCGCCGTTCTCGAAGAAGCCTGCCGGCACCGTCCAGTACCCCCGCCGCGGCTCGATAGCGCGCCGGCAGAGGAGGATGCGGCCCTCGTGCTCGGGTACGCAACCGACAACGAGGCGGGGGTTCAGATAGTGGATCGTCCCGCAAGCGTCGCAGACATGTCGGGCGAGGTGATCACCCGGGGGCATGCGAAGATCGACCCGGGCGCCGCACTGAGCGCAGAAATTCATGATGTGGCCCTCAGGATACGGGCCGGTAGGATATTTGTCATGCACTGCGAGCCGTCGAAGGATGAAGCACGGTCCACATGGAGGTGCCCGCCGCCGCAGGCTCGCTGGGCCGGGTGGGATGCCTGGATCCAGCGCTTCGACTACCGCAGGTGCAACGCGCGACGAACGCCGGTCGAGGCGCTCTGATAGCTCTCGCGGTCGATCCTCACCAGATCGCGCCCTTCGTTCTTGGCTTCGTAGAGGGCGGCATCGGCGCGGGCAATGATCTCATCGAGCGAGCGCGCTCCGTCGGCCGTCGTGGCGAGTCCGGCGCTGAAGGTGATGCGCAGCGGCGGCTCCTTGTCCGCGGCGGGCAGTTGGATGGCGAGTGCGAGCACGCGCAGGCGCTCGACGGTCGCGAGTGCGGCATCCAGAGTCGTTTCCGGCAGGATGAGCAGGAACTCCTCACCACCCCAGCGGCCGAGGACGTCGGTCGCGCGCAAGGCGCCGCGGCCGACGCGGGCGAATTCCCGCAGCACGTGATCGCCGGCCGCGTGGCCCCAGCGGTCATTGATGGCTTTGAAATGGTCGAGGTCGATGATGGCCACCGTCAGCGCCCGCGCATGCGCAACTGCGGCTTCGAGCGCCGCGGTGGCGAGCTCTATCGTGCGCCCACGATTCGGGATGCCGGTCAGGTTGTCCTCCGTCGCGAGGCGCATGAGCTGCCGGCGATGGCGCAGGTAGGCGTACAGAATGTAGGAGAGGAGCGCGATGATCAGCACGCCGGCCGTGTTGGCGACGGCCACCCAGCGCAGTGTCTCCTTCTGACGCGTCTCGCGCTGTTGTGTCAGGTCGAGCTGGCGCTGCAGCAAGGCGTTGCGCGCGATCTCCCGCTCGGCGACGGCGCGCTCCTTGACCGTCTCCTGCAGCCGGCTGCTGCGCTCGAGATTCTCAGCACGGTCGCGCCGGACGAATTCCTCGAGGTTGGAATACGCTCGGTTGTAGTCGTGCAGAGCGGCATAGGCGCGGGCGCGCGTGCGGTAGGCGATGCTCACCCCCCTCGGCGCCATGTCGGTCCCGTTGTGGTCGAGCACGCCATTCAGGGTGCTCAGCGCTTCTCGCGGCCGCCCTTCGCTCAGATCGATGTCCGCCAGCAACCCTTCAGTCTCCTTCAACTCGTCCGTGGTCTTGCTGGCGGCGAAGACGCGGGCAGCGTTGTCGCAGCTCGGGCGCGCCGCCTGGAACTGGTTCAGCGCGCTCAGGGTTTCGCAGACCCGCATGTCCGCGAAGGCCACACCCTGGGTGTCGCCGAGCGATACGCTGATGCTCCGCGCGCGCTCGAAGTCGGCGATCGCGGGATGGAATTCACGCATCGCCTCGAGGATCACGCCCTCGAGATAAGTTGACACGGAAAGGGACATCGAATTGCCGTGCGCGGTGTCCCAGGCAATCTTCTCCCGCTCCAGCATGAGCGCTTCCGGGTAATCGCCGACGCTGCGCAGAGCGAAGGCGAGCTCGTGCCCCGCCTTGGCATGTGCCTCGGCGAGTGCCGGCGTCTCCGTATCGTGGTAGGCCTGTGTCAGTGTCCGCGTGGCTCGAGCGTTCTGGTCTGAGCGGCGCTCGAGGGTGCCGAGCGTGATCGCGAGGCAAATGCTCGATGGCGAGTCCACAGGCTGCCCGTCGCGAGCGGTCCCGATGGTGGCGATCGCATCGCGAATGCCGTCCTGGGTGTAGATGTTGAGGGCGGCAGTCGAGAGGAGCTCCAGGCGCAGCGGATCGGCGCGGCCGTTGAGCAGAGCGAGTCCCTTCAGGGCCGTCGCGCGCGCCTCGTGATCGAGCTCCAGGGCGGAGTAGGCATCCGCCTGTACGGCGTAGAGTGCCGCAAGCTGCTGTGAGTCCGCCGGCGAACCGCCGCGCTCGATCGTGCGAAGGCGCCTGGCAACCGTGGAGAGCGTCTGGATGGCGTTCTTGTTCACCGTGGGATCGAGCGCCAGATACGTAGAATCCGAGACGGGGAAGCAGTCGGCCCCTGCTGTCATCGGCGCCGCGAGGCAGAGCGCCAGGACGAGCCATGCCGTCGACGCGGCGGCTGCCGCCACGTCGCGTAGCTTTCCCGGGCTGTAGAAGAACCTGGACATCGAGACTGCAACCATACGTGCTCGCTCGATGGCCGGCGCCAAAGGACTTCACGCTTCCACGGGCTCGGGCGAGCGGCGGGCGCGCCGAATCGGTGCAATTCACAGGCCGGCGGGGCGGCCAGCGCGTGCGAGGCATTCGTGACGGAGGTCACATTCCGCAGTGGCGTGCGGGAGGCGGCCGTTAGGTTGGCTCTGCGCGCAGGCTTTAACCGGGAGCTGCGTCCCGGAAGGAGGTCGGCTGCCTCGGCTACGCTCCCGCGAGCCTGAGGGTGCTCGGTCGGCGGCTCAGGCGAGCCTGCGTAATCCTGGGAGCGATCTCATTTCCGCGAAGCGTGACAACGCGCCTCTTCGCGCCCGAGCGGCGGTGGCTGACGGCGATGAGCCATCGCGGCCGAATGCCGGGCACGCCGCCGAAGTGTTGGTCGAGGCGCTGCCCGATCTCGCCCTTCTCATCGGGCGCGACGGTGTCGTGCTGGCTCAGGGCGGGGGCCGCGATACGGCCGCTTTGCGGCCACAGGCCGATCCGGTGGGCAAGCCGCTGGAAGCTTCGTGGCCTGCTCCCGTTGCCGCATTGCTGAAGCAACTCGCCCGCAAGGCGATCGCCCAGCGTACGACGGCGGAGGCGCGCTTCTACCGGGACAGGACTGAGTTCGCGGCGCAGGCGGTTGCCCGGGGTCCGGACCGGGCCGTCTGTGTGATCCGGGCAGTCCCCAACATCGCTGTGGATGACACCGCGGACACGGGCGCGCGTCCTGCGCCCCAGCTCGACCGCCGCGGCTTTCTGCAGCGGTTCAAGGAATCGCTGTCGTGGGCCTCGTTGCGCGAGACGCCCATCGCACTCGCTGTCATCTACATCGACGGCGTCACGGATATCGCGCAGGTGCTGGCTTCGCAGGTGTCCGAGCAGGTCATGAGCGCCGCGATCCGCAGGCTCCCACCCCCACAGGGCCTGGGAGCGGCGGGCTCGAGTCCGCAGTGGTACCTCGGGCAGCTGAGCGAAGGGCTGCTCGCCATCGTCCTCGAGAGTGCCGACCGGGAGCCGATCGAGGCGTGCATCGCCGAGGTCTGCTCGAGTCTGCGCGAGCCGATCCGTACGGGCGATGCCGAATTCCACCTGACTCCCTACGCCGGAGTTGCGATTCTCGGCCAGGACGCCTCCACACCCAAGCTCCTCCTCGAGCAGGCGCGTGCTGCTGCGATGGAGGCACGCAGATCGGGTTCTACGCGGGGCATCCGCTTCTTCACGGACACCATCAAGCTGCGCACTCTCGCGCGTATCGATTTGACGCGTGAGCTGCGCAACGCCATCGCGAACGGCGACATCCGTTTGCGCTACACGGGCCGCCACGACCTCAAGAGCGGGCGCCTCGCCGCCTGGGTGGGATATCTTCGCTGGCAGCACCCGCTGCGCGGCG
>Ga0157369_10004508_pt1 | contig 16403 bp, 12 predicted proteins | sample C25metaG_FD_113461 | JGI IMG/M metagenome (GOLD analysis project Ga0157369, IMG submission 113461) | Corn rhizosphere microbial communities from Kellogg Biological Station, Michigan, USA - C2-5 metaG | ecosystem: Host-associated > Plants > Roots > Rhizosphere > Soil | place: USA: Michigan... | reverse complement strand
GTCGTTCCACACCTGTCGGTTGGACCCGCCCTCGTCGAACGACGCAATGAGCGCCGTGCTCGGCTCGATGATCTGCTCGCGCACGCGGGCTCCGAGACCGGCCGCCGTCCTGCACGTCTCCAGGAAGTCGAGGGCGATCGCGATCTGCAACAGCCAGATGGATTCGAGATACGTCGAGAAGAACGGACGCGAGGGCCCGAGCACGTTGTCGCGGTTCGGGTACGCCAGGTACTGGTCGCAATATCCGTCGAGCACGCGCGCCGCGAACGACCCGAGCGACGTACCGATGCCTAACGCAGCCAGAGCAGCGGCGTGGACCGTGCGCTCCGCGAGCCAGAGCTGGTACCACATGAGCCACCAGCGATCGTGCCGCTCGCCGCGCCACACGGCGCCGTCCACCGGGCAGCGATGGTCGTGCGGCTCGAACGGATGGAACTCCAACGGCACGCCATGGTCGGGGCATTGCCCGCCATCGCGCGACAACATCGCCTTCGCCGTGGGAATCTCGATCGGCCGCTCGACGACCACGCGGAGGTCGGCCAACAACGACGCGGCCAACGGAGCAAGCGATGCGCCTGGCAACCGCAGCGCCGCCGCGCGCGCCGCGAGCGATTCGTCGCTGATGAGCAGACTCACGGTCGGGCCACGCCCCCACTCGGTGCGGCGATGGACCAGTCGTGAACCGTCACGAGCTCACCGCGCAGATCCATGCGCAGGCCGTGCAACCGCCGCGACACGCCCTGCACACCGCGCGAGTCGTAGATCCACGCGGCCGGCGCGTTGTGCTCGAGATTCGCTTGCACCGCCAGCCACGCGGTGCGCGCCCGTTGGGCATCCGGCGCTTCGCGCGCCGCAGAGAGCAGAGAATCCAGCACAGGAGAATGGTAGTCGCCGTAGTCGAGCGCACCACCCGCCTGGTGCGAGTCGTACATCGCGGACAGGTACGCCAACGACAGGTCGCCGGGAATGCCGGTGATGAGCGCATCGAATCTCGGCGGACGGGCGCGCGCCTCCTGCAGGAAAGATGCGAGCTCGCGCTGCCGGATCTCCATGCGAATACCGATCGCGGCCATGTCCGACTGGAGCAGCTGCTCGACCGCGTTGTCGCCGCTGCCGACGGTGAGGAGCGTAAATGCTAACGGAACGCCGCCGCGCGCCCGCGCGCCCGATCTCGTGCGACGCCACCCGGCCGCGTCGAGCAGTGAATCCGCGCGAGCGGTATCGAGCCCCGCTGTGTCCGGCGACGCGTATGGGTGTTCGGCGGGCACCGGTCCCGCAGTAGGCGTCGCGAATCCGTATAATGCAGCTTGCGCGATGCGGCGGCGGTCGATCGCCAGCCCAATGGCGCGTCGCACGCGCGCATCGTCGAACGGCGGCCGGACCACATCGAAGATGATGCCGTTCAAGACCATTTCCGGATACTCGACAACGCGCAGCGACGGATCGCGTCGCACCAATCCTGCCATGGCGGGCGAGATCCCTGCGACGTCGAGCTCCCCGCTCACCAGCCCCGCAAACTTGGTCGACGGCTCGTCCACGATCGCGATCACCACGCGGCGTACGTTAGGCGGGCCGCCGAGCGCCGCCGGGAAGGCGTCGTTGCGGGCAAAGACCCATCGCTCGCCGGGGCGTCGCTCGACGAACCGGAACGGTCCGTTGCCGACCGGCATCGTGTCGAACGCCGCGCGGCGCATGTCCGCCCGTGGTACGGACGCCAACAGATGCGCCGGCACGATCGGCAGCTCGCAGAGCACCAGAGGAAAATCGGGTTGCGCGCGGCGGAAGCGCAGCGTGATCGTCGTATCGGTCGGCGTCTCGACATCCTTGATGTCCGACAGGTCCGCGTAGCGCGGGTAGCCGGTGTGAGGGTCGCGCGCCGCGTTGATGGTAAATGCGACGTCGCGCGATGTCGTGCGTTGCCCATCCTGCCATGTGAGCCCTGCGGCCAGCGTGAACGTGAGCGCCCGCCTGTCTGCTGACCACGACCACTCCCGCGCGAAATACGGTGCGGGCTCGAGGGCGCTATCGTATTTGGCGAGCGTCACGAACAGCATGTAGCGCTGCACTTGGCGCGCGAGCGGGTGAATCGTGATGAGTGGATTGCCCGACTCGAGGTCCGCGCCCGAGGCGTACACCACGGTGTCGACCGGCGTGGCCGACGCGCCGCAGCCGACTGTCTCGCCGAGCACGAGTGCAAGAATAAAACGTCGCACGGTTGACGCGCGCGCGCGCCGACGCATCATCACTCGATGCGTCTCCTCGTCCGCCGGCTGCTCGATGCGCTCGTGCTGCTGTGGCTCGTCGTCACGCTCACCTTCGTGCTCCTCCGCGCGGCGCCCGGCGATCCGGCCGCGTTGCTGGTGCCTCCTACCGCGACGGCGGCCGACGCCGCGCGTGCGCGCGCACGGCTCGGCCTCGACCGTCCGCTGTGGGTACAATATGCGCGCTGGGCGGGGGGCCTTCTCAAGGGTGATCTCGGCGAGAGCTTCGCCCAACATCGACCAGTTTCCGAGTTGCTCGAGCACGCACTCCCCGTGTCACTCGGACTTGGCCTGTCATCCCTCGTGCTGACGTTCCTCCTCGGCATCGCGATCGGTACGGCGCAGGCCGCGCGTCGCGGTACGACAACCGACACCGCGCTCACCATTTTCACGACTTCCGTGTACGCCGCGCCGAGTTATTGGCTGGCCCTCGCGCTCGTCGCGTGTTTCACCTATGGCGCAGCGCGATGGGGATTCCCGCAGGCCTTGAGGCTACCGGCCTTTGGTGTGCGCGATCCCGCATCGACGGTGACCGGCCTCGCGGCAACTGCCGACGTGCTGCGCCACGCAATTCTGCCGGTCATTACGCTGACAGCGATCGGCGCCGCGGGCATTGCGCGCTATACGCGGACCATCGCGGCCGACTTGTTGCGCGCGGACTTCGTGCGGACCGCGCGAGCCAAAGGACTCCCGCCGCGCAGCGTGTACGTGCGCCACGTGGTGACCAACGCACTGCCCCCGCTCATCGTGCTGTTCGCGCTCGCGCTGCCGGGCGTGCTGGCGGGCTCCGTGTTCGTCGAGGTCGTGTTCGCGTGGCCGGGGATGGGGCGCCTCATGGTCGACTCGATTTTCGCGCGCGACTATCCGGTTGTCATGGGTGCCGCGACGATCTACGCGGCGCTCGTCATTCTCGCGAACCTGGCCGGCGACCTCGTGCTTCCGTTAGTCGACCCCCGCCGCCGCACATGACGTTGTTCCGGCCGTCCGTTCGATGGCGTGCGCGCGGTGCGGTGGTGGTGCTCATCGCGATCATCGCCGCGGCCATCGTGGTGCCGCTGCTCGCACCCACCGATCCACGGGCGATCGGCAACGTGCTCACGCTCCGCTTCATCCCGCCGCTCACGACCGATCCGTTAGGCAAGTGGCATCTGCTCGGGACCGACGCGTTTGGCCGCGACCTCTTCACGCGCATGATGCTGGCCGCACGCCTCTCGCTCCTGGTTGGGTTCGCCGGCTCCCTGCTCGCAGGGCTGGCCGGCATCGCCGTGGGGGCGGTAGCCGCGTGGGCCGGCGGGGTCGTCGATCGCGTCGCGATGGCGGTAAGCGATACGCTGCTGGCCATCCCGCGGCTCGTGCTGCTGTTGGTCGCGGCCGCGCTCTGGCCGCCCGGCGCGGTGATGGTGGTGCTCATTTTGATGTTCACCGGTTGGATGGGCGTCGCGCGTCTGGTGCGCGCCGAGGTCCTCGGCGTGCGCACGCATGCGTATGTGGAGGCGGCGCAGGCGCTGGGCGCGCGGCCGCGGCGCATCCTGTGGCGGCACGTGCTGCCTAACGCGCTGGGGCCGGCGATCGTGGCCATCACCCTGGGCGTCGGCAGCGCCATTCTGCTCGAGAGCGGCCTGTCGTTCCTCGGCCTTGGCATCCAGCCGCCCAATCCCAGCTGGGGCAACATGATCGCCGACGGGCGCGAGGCGATCGTGATGGCACCGTGGGCCGCGCTCGCGCCTGGGCTGGCGCTCATCGCGACGGTAACGTGCTGCACGCTGTTGGGCGACGCCCTGTCGGACGCCGGCGCCTGAGCGCGGGCTCTGCCTAACGGTCTATCGCACGAGCAGCGTGACGATCTCCCGCGGCGCCGCCTGAAACGGAACGCGCGCGGCGACGACGCTGGCGGTCGAGAGCGGCGTTTCGTCCATCCGTGCGCGCATCGCCTGCTGCACCGGGAAGCCACAGCGCCACGCACCTGCTACCCCTTGCTCGCACAGGTTGACGCACCGGAGCACCGTCCACTCGCCGTCCTGGCTGGGCTTGCACGCGAGGAACGCCAGACCCTGCCCCTCCAGATCGACGCCCGCGGTCTCGCGCGGCACCCCCACCGCCCCGCGCAGCGTTAGGCCCGTGAGCGGGAGCAACACGTCGTCGGCCGTGCGCTCGATTCGGTCAACGGTGGCCACGTCGCGTGCGCCGTGCGGGAATACCGCAAAGCACGCCTCGAACGCTCCGATGCACTGCGCTTCCGGCGTGGGCGTCGGCCACCCCGCGTGTCCGGGTCGCTCGGGAAGATCGCTCCGTGACAGCTCGCCCACCGCACGCACCAGCGTGATCGCCACGTCGCCATTCTCGACGCTTTCGTACTCGGCCAATCCATCCGAGTAGATCGTCACCCCGCGGTCGCCGGCATCGCGCGTCACGTACCGCGCGAGCGACGCGGTCGGCGGCGGCGTTTCCGCGGTATCGGGCGGCGCCGTGATCACCGCGCGCCGCACCGGACCGAACGCCGCGTCCGCAATGGTCGCCGCGCCCGATAGCCCGGTGCGCAGCACGATGCGCAGGCGATGATCGCGACACTCGTTGCTGCCGGTGACGCGAATCCGCACGAACCGGTCGCCCGCGTCCAACGTGAGCGCCACGAGGATCCCCATCGCGCGCGTGGCCGCCGCGCGAACGGCCCGTCCCTCGGCGATCGCCACCGGCACGTCGATCCCGATGCGACCGGTGAGCTCGGCGCGCAACGGCCCGGCGTGCGTTAGGCGAACGTCGCTCAGCCGGTCCGCGCGCACGAGCGGTGGTCGCGCCGAGTGCGTGTAGAGATCGCCGCCGTCGCCAACATCCTCGATTGCCAGCAGTGACGCCATCGTAATCCGCTCCGACAGTGCCGATACGTGCACCGCGCCGCTCGCGTCGACCTCGACGCGCAGCCACTCGTTTTCCATCCACTGCGCGCCCGCACGTACCGACGCCGGCGCGCCCGCCGCACCCGCTTCGGCGTGGATCGACAACGTCCCCGTGCCGTATCCGCCCACGGGCGGCATCCACGCCACGACACGGGCCGACTCCACGAGCGCGTCATCCGGGTAGTCGAGCGGCGATTCGATGCGATCGTGCCGCACGGAGCGCTCGAGCACCTGCAGTGCCACAGGCGACCCACCGTGCATCAACGAGAACGTGCCAGGCAATGGTGCGGGCACCGGCTCGCGTCCGCTTCCCGGCCCAACGCGCACGTGCGCCATCGGCCGCGCGACGTCGAGCTCCGCCACGCCGCCGCGCTCGCGCGCCGCGCGGTTGCGCACGATTACGCACGGCGACCACTCGCTTCGCCTCGAGCGTGTCGCGGCAGCATCGTGCCCAACGAGGTCGGCGAGCGCGTCCTCACCCACGCCGAGCGCCTGCGACATCGCATCCTCGAGCCGCACGTCCATCGCCTGTGCCACTGTGTCGATCGAGCATCCGCACAGGGTGTCGTGCGGGTGGCATCGGAGCAGCGTGCTCCACGCCGCGCGCAACAACTCGCGACGATCGCGCGCGCCGCGTCGTGCCGCGAGCGCCGCCCACGGTTCCGCATCGCGCACCAGCGCGCGCTCGACGATCGCGTTGGCGCGCTTCTGACGCGCGCGCGTGGCAAACGTGCCTTGCAGTGTCCACGTGTATGCGTACGACGCGCGCAGTTCCCCGGCCACCACCGGCAGCTGCGCACGCACAGCCCGCTGCTCGACGGCCGCCGCGAACGCAGCCAGCGACCCGACCTGCACGCGCGCGGGCGCGGCGACCACCGCGAGCGCCGCCAGCGCGCGCGACCGCTCCCGCTGTCGCGCATGGTGATCGGCTCCGTTAGGCAGCAGCACCACGCCGAGCGTGGACCGCGCGCCTAACACGGCACCGAGGCGCCGCCACCGTTCGCGCGCCGCGTCCGTGTCTGCCGGCAGCGACGAGCCGGCTTCGTATCCGTCGGGCGGCAAATGGTACAAGAGCGACTCGGCACCGTCCGGTGCGCGCCAACGCACCGTGTCGCCCGGCGGCCAGGCTGGACCGCCGTAGCCGCGCCAGAGGACGATCACGCCGCAGCCGAATCCTTGCGCCAGCGATGGCAGCGATGCGGGATGTCCGAACGCGTCCGGTGAGTACAACACCGGCGGCGCCGTCGCGCCGAGTTCGGCAAGAACGCCGCGCCCAGCGAGCAAGTTGCGCACGAGCGCCTCGCCAGACGGGATGAGCTCGTCGGCCAACACATACCACGGACCTGCTTCGACCACGCCGTCACGCAACCGCGCCGCAAGGTCAGCCCTCCGCTCGGGTCGCACCGCGAGGTAGTCCTCGAGCACCACCGCTTGTCCGTCCAACAGAAAGCTGTCGCCGTGCTCCGGCGGGTCATCGAGCACGTCGTCGATCAATGCCACCAGGCGCTGACGAAAGCGGCCGGCAGGCTGATACCACTCGCGGTCCCAATGGGTGTGCGAAACGACGTAGAGGGTCAGTTCCTTTTCTGGCATGAACGTTCGAGGTGGGATTCGAGGGGCGATGAATGGTCCGAGGAATGATTCTCGCGAGGCGCATCGACCGCCGTATCTACAGCTCGGTCTGTTCCGGAGGATAGCAGAGCACGCCGTCCCTGACGATGGCGAACGGCGTCACGTGATGCGGCTCCGTGCGAGCATCGAGAATGTGCTGTACATCCACGCCGCGCACGACCAACGCGTCCGAGATCAACGAGCGGTGGCAGCGCCACGGCACGGCTTCCGCGCACATGATCGCGGTGCGCTCCCGGGCGGCGCGATCGAGCAGAGCGTCCAGAGCCGTTGCGAATGCCGGCGTCAACATGTAGTCCGCGTATCCGCGAAAGCTTTCGTTGCGCCAGGCGCCGTTGGGCGAATCGGGTCGCGTGTGTCGACGACCGCCCAACTCTGGATGGTGCGAATAGCCGATCCCGCGCGCCGCCAGCGACGCGGCTAACGCTTCGCGACCGAACTGCGGATTCCGCCGAGATCCGGGGAAGCTTCGCACATCGGCGACGTGTTGGATGTGCTCGCGCTCGAGCAATGCGATGAAGCGATCGATGTCACGCGTCGAGTGGCCGATGGTGTACACCACGCTAGCCGCCAGTTGACCCGGACCTTGAACGGGTGGAACTTGCGTGACCTTCTTCGCGCGCGCCATCACCACGGAGCCGTATGCAGCGTTTGCTCGAGATCTGGCACCAGCTCTACAACCTCGAAGGGCTGATCCGATGGGGCGGGTATGCGGTGCTCACCGTGGTGGTATTCACGGAGACGGGTTTGTTGGTCGGGTTTTTCCTGCCAGGCGATTCGTTGCTCGTGACCGCCGGGCTCCTTGCGTCGCAGGGTTTCCTCAACGTCTGGCTCATGGGCGTGATCCTCTCGATCGTTGCGGTCGCCGGCGACAGCGTTGGCTATGCCATCGGCAAAGCGACAGGGCCCCGCATTTTCACGCGCGAGAATTCGCTGTTCTTCAACAAGAAACATCTGCACCGTGCGCACGCGTTCTACGAGAAATATGGTGGCAAAACGATCGTGCTCGCGCGTTTCATGCCGATCATTCGGACGTTCGCGCCGGTCGTGGCCGGCGTGGGCGAGATGCGCTATCGAACCTTCGTGATGTACAACGCACTCGGCGGCATCGGGTGGGTGTGGGCGATGCTATTGATCGGCTACTTCCTGGGTCGCTCCGTGCCCGGTGTCAGCAAGCACATCGACGTCATCATTATCGGGGTGATTTTCCTGTCCATTTTGCCGGGCATCATCGGTTGGCTGCGCGAGCGTCGCGCGGCATCGGTGCAGCCCGACAGCACCGCGCCGTAAGGCGCACGGCACTTTCGGAGGCACGACATGGCATTCGCACTTCCCCCACTGCCCTACGATTACGCCGCCCTGGAGCCGCACATCGATGCGCGCACCATGGAAATCCATCATACGAAACACCATCAGGCGTACGTCAACAACCTGAACGCGGCGTTGGAGAAGGCGCCCGAATTTCAGCAGAAGAGCTTGGATGACATCATCGCCAGCCTGTCCAAGGTGCCCGACGCCGTTCGCACGGCCGTGCGCAACAACGCCGGCGGCCATTGGAATCACTCGATGTTCTGGTTGATCATGAGCCCCAAGGGCGGCGGCGACCCGAGCGGCAATCTGGGCGACGCGGTCGCGAAATCGTTCGGCGACATGGCCAAGCTCAAGGAGCAGTTCAACGCCGCCGCGTCGTCACGGTTCGGCTCCGGTTGGGCATGGCTCGTGGCCGATGGGTCCGGCGCGCTCAAGATCGAGAGCACGCCTAACCAGGACAATCCGGCGATGGACGGCCGTTATCCCATCCTCGGCCTGGATGTCTGGGAGCACGCGTACTACCTGAAGTATCAGAATCGCCGCGCCGACTACATCTCCGCGTGGTGGAACGTCGTGAACTGGCCCGAGGTCGCCAAGCGCTACGAGGCGCGGCCCAAGAAGTAATCGCGGGACGGACCACCGGGGCGGCCCATGCCGTCCCGGCTACTCGCCTTCGCCCTCGAGGTACGTGTAGCCCTCCAACCCGGCCACGTACTCGGCGATGAACATGTTCGCTTCCTGGCGCGTGAGCGACCTCGCCGCGCCGACTTTGCGGCGGAAGGTCGCCAGCAAGTCGGATGCACGGAATTGCACGTAGGCCAGCACCTCGGTCACGGTATCCCCGTGCACCAGATCCGACACCTCGTACCCGCCGTTGGACAAGCGCACGTGCACGGCGTTCGTGTCGCCGAACAGGTTGTGCAAGTCGCCCAGGATCTCCTGGTACGCTCCCGTTAGGAAAATGCCCAACACGTAGCGCTCGCCGTCACGATACGGGTGCAGCTCGAGGCGCGCCTGCCCGTGTCGTCCGCCCGCGAAGCGGTCGATCTTCCCGTCCGAGTCGCACGTCACATCCTGCAGTGTGCCGCGGCGTACCGGCTCTTCCTCGAGACGATGCACCGGCATGATCGGGAAGAGCTGGTCGATGGCCCAACTGTCGGGGAGTGACTGGAAGATGCTGAAGTTGCAGAAGTACCGGTCGACGAGCTGCGCCTCGAGGTCGTCGATGATGTCCGAGTATTCCTCGCGGTCGCGCTGCGCGATCCGCGCCACGGCGTTCAGCGTCGCGGTGTACAGCTGCTCGGCCAACGCGCGTCCGCGCAGCGTTAGGACACCCGAATTGAACAGTGCCTGGGCGCGCTCCTTGGCGAACGTCGCGTCGTGATAGACCTCGCGCACCGACCGGTTGGAGACCGTCTCGTAGCCCTCCTTGAGCTCGTGCAGAATGCCGTGGTCGTCGTCGCCGAGCTCCGGCACCTGCACCTCCTGCTGCGACTCGACGTCGATGACGTCCAGTAGCAGCAGCGCGTGGTGCGCCGTGAGCGCCCGCCCCGACTCGGAGATCACGTGCGGCATCGGCAGGTTCGCCTCGCGGCACGCTTCGGCGAGCGTGTAGATCACGTCGTTCGCGTACTCCTGCACCGAGTAGTTGACGCTCGCCGCGACCGTCGACCCGGACCCATCGTAGTCCACGCCTAACCCGCCGCCCACGTCGACGTGCGTGATGTCCACGCCCGCGGCGTGGAGCTCGGCGTAGAAGCGCGCCACTTCCTGCAGCCCCGCCTTGATGTACCGGATGTCCGTGATCTGCGAGCCCAGGTGGAAGTGGATGAGCTTGAGCACATCCAGCCGGCCCATCCCCTGGAGCTTGTCGATCATCTTCACGAGCTCGCTGGTGTTGAGCCCGAACTTCGACTTCTCGCCGCCGCTCTCCGCCCATCGGCCGTAGCCCTCGGACGCGAGCTTGATCCGCACCCCGGCCGTCGGCATCACCTGTATCTGATCCGCGACGCGCAGCAGCGTGTCGAGCTCGGCCATCTGCTCGAGCACGATGAAAACCTGATGGCCTAACTTCTGGCCCATGAGGGCGAGGCGCATGAACTCCTCGTCCTTGTAGCCGTTGCACACGATCATGTGGTTGGTCGACTCGGTGAGCGCGAGCACCGCTTGCAGCTCGGGCTTGCTGCCGCACTCGAGTCCCACACCGTGCGGCGCGCCGAACTGCACGATCTCTTCGACGACGTGCCGCTGCTGGTTCACCTTGATCGGATAGACCAGCGTGTATTCGCCCTCGTAGCCGAACTCACGAATCGCGGTCTGGAATCGCCCGCTCAATGTCTCGACGCGGGAGCGCAGAATGTCGGAGAATCGGAGCAGCAGCGGCAGCGTCACGCCCTGCTCCGCCAGGTCAGTTGCCAGCTCGTACAGATCGAGCTCGCGATCGGGCCGCGATTTGTCTGGCCGCACCACGACGTGGCCGCGATCATTGATGTCGAAGAATCCGATGCCCCAGCCTTCGACGTTGTAGAGCGTGCGCGAGTCTTCGATCGTCCAGGGCGCGGCTCGTTCCACGCCGACCGGTTCCACAACTCGGGTTGCCATGGGGGCGAAGTTTAGAAGGTGCGGACGCCGCTGAATAGGTCCCGTGAGGCACTCACGGAAAGAGACGACGCACGCGCCAGCCCGTGTCGTCGCGCTCGTAGAGGAGCCGCTCGTGCAGACGGTGCGGCCGCCCGCGCCAGAATTCGATGCGCTGCGGGACCACGCGGAATCCGGACCAATTCGGCGGTCGCGGCACATCGCCGCCGGCGAAGCGCGCTTCGACATCACGCACGCGGTGCTGCAACTCCGCGTCGCTCTCGAGCGTGGCGCTTTGCCGCGACGCCCATGCGCCGACGCGGCTCATGCGCGCCCGCGATGCAAAGTAGGCGTCCGCCTCGGCGTCGGTCACGCGCTCGACCGGTCCTTCGACGCGCACCTGCCGTTCCATGGGTTGCCAATGGAAACACAGGGCCGCCCACGGATGCGCGAGCAGCTCGCGTCCCTTGCGGCTTTCGTAGTTCGTGTAGAACACGAAGCCACGGGCATCGACGTCCTTGAGGAGCACGATTCGCGCCGACGGCCGCCCGGCGTCGTCCACGGTGGCGAGCGTCATCGCGGTTGGCTCCGGGAGACGCGCGCGGTCCACGCGCTGCGCCTCGCTCAGCAGGGCCGTGAAGTGCGCGATCGGATCGGCGGGCGCCGCTTGATCGTTAGGCGAGGGCGTGCCGCTCACTGCGCGAGGCCGCGCCGCTTCAGCTCCCTCTGCGCGTCGGCCCACCCTTGCGCGGCCGCCTTACGGAACCACGACACGGCCAGCGAATCATCCTGCGCCACGCCGCGGCCGTTGGCGTACATGAATCCGACGTTGAATTCCGCCTGCGGGTCGCCCTGGTCCGCCGCTGTGCGGAAGTACCGCATGGCCTGCGCATCGTCGCGGTCCACGCCTTTGCCCATGCCGTAGAGCCATCCCAGCCGGTTCTGCGCCCACGCGCTCCCTTGGTCGGCCGCTTTGCGATACCAGAGCACCGCCTGATCCATGCTGACGTCCACGCCCGCCCCGTTTTCGTAGGCCATCCCGACTTTCACCTCGGCGTCGACGTCGCCCAGCGCCGCTGCCTTACGATACCATGATGCTGCCTGTGCGACATCCCGCGGCACGCCGCGCCCCGCCTCGTACATGACCGCGAGCTGGTACGCAGCGTCGCGGCTTCCTGCGTCCGCTGCCTTCCTGAACCACGTGAAGGCCTGCGTCGGATCCCGCGGCACACCGTATCCCTGCAAGTACATCGCGCCGAGGTTGCGTTGGGCATTCACGTCGCCCGACTGCGCGTCGCGCGCGCACACCGTGAGTGCCGACGCCCAATCCTTGGCGCCGTACGCCGTCGAGCACGTGACGGACGGCGCGGGTGCCGCGCTCAAACTCGCGACTGTCGCCGTCGCGGGCGCCGTCGCATGCTTGGTGGTGTTGGCCGCTGGTCGAGGCGCCTCCTTCCGAGGCGGCGGACGGCTCGCAGCAACGGGACGTCCAGACCTGTCGCGCGGAGCAGCCACCGCCGGCGACCAGAGGAGCGTCTGACCCGGTTTGAGCGACACCGTCTCCGTCACCGGCGCGGAACCCGACACCTCGGCGCCTAACGTATAGGTGCCGGGCGGCAGCGCGATCGCCGGCGGCTGCCACACGATACCGTTCACGGTCAACCGTGCGCCGGCCGGTACGCGATCGCTCACCATGACGTGGGCCGTGTCGATGGGCGGCAAGGCCAGTGGCCCCTGCCCGGCCTGCGCGACCACGCTGTCCATGCGCGTTGCATCGGGCGCCGTTAGGCGCGCGTGGACGAACATCGCGGCGGCGAGGACGCCCACCAGGCCCACCACGCCGACGCCGATCATCCACGGTGGAATCGATCGCGCGGGTCGAGGCGGGAGCGTTTCATCCACCGGCATCTGATCCGCGGGAATCAGCACTTCCTGCGGCGTGAGGCGCGGCAGCATCGGCTTGGCGAGCGTGGGCCCTGCCGGCACCTGGGGTGCTGGTGCGCTGGTCGGCGGCACCGCCGTCCCGTTGCCGATCGCATTGACCAACGGCCGCAGCACGTGCGTTTCGCCTAACGAATACGATTCGGTCGCCGCGTTCGCATCCTGCTCTTTGCGGAGGCGCAGCGTCACCACGTTGCCCGACGACAGATCGCGTGCGAAGTACACGACTCCGCCGCCTTCGGCACGGTCCATCTCGCCGAGGATCTCGAATTCATCGCGCGACGCGGCTTTCACGGCATCGAGCAATTCTGCGCGCGAGCCCTGATCCGCGACCGCCTGCGCGACGTCAGAACCGCACTGCGGGCAGAACTTGCCTCCACCGACGAGCGGCGCGCCGCAGCGGTCGCACGTCGCCGGGATCGCACGGCCAACACTGGCGTCCAACGTACGCGCGACGTCGAGCACGTAATCGCCCTGCCCGCCGTTCAAGCGGAGCGCAACGAGCGCGGCCGACTTCACATCGCGCGCGAGGTAAATGACGCGGCCGCCAGCATCCCGGCCCATCTCGCCCAGGACTTCATGGCTGCCGGCGGCGGCATCCTGAACGGCTCGGAGCAAATCGTCGTTGTGATCGCCATTGCCCAGTGGTACAGCGGTCACTCGACTAGGACCAACGTTTTGCTGCATGACGTCTCCGGCGACGCGCTTCGAGGTGCGATTTCAACTCTATGTAAGTAACGACTCGATGGAAAGATGGCACCGTCACCCAGATGCACGCGTGCCCGCAACATGGTGTCGCGGGCACGGGCGGCCGTCGTGCGCATTGGGAGGCGTCGCGGACGGCGCTACGGCTGAGAGGGCTTGGACTTATCGAATGTCGGCGGTTTCACGGTAATCGCGCGGCCAACGGAATCGACGCGCTCCTTCGCCTTCTCTGTCATGCGATTGGTCACGGCATTTACGTCGATGTTCGGAAGGCCCGCTACCGGAGGAGCCGCACCGTCAGCCGTGCCGGATCGACTACCCGACTCCGCGTGCGACTTCGACTCCGATGATTTCGCACCCGGACTCTTCGTCTCGGACGGCCTGGCATCAGCCGTCGAGTGCTCGGCGTTGGGATGCGACTCGCCCGCGCGTTCGGTTGGACGCGCACCTTCAGCCGTCGGCGATGATCCCTGCCCCGCCGGCGCCGCAGCGTCGGTGTGTGCTGTGGAATGCTTCGTCGCCTTCGAGCGGAGGGCGACGCTGCCCGCCGTAGCGGACACGGTGCTGGGATCGTCGGCGGCCGGATGCTCCATGAAGAATGCCCAACTGGCCGCGCCGATCACGACCACGGCCGCAGCGGCCGCGAACACCTTCACCCAATTTCGGCGCGGTGCGGGCGTCCATTCCGCCAGGTGCTCCGTTTCGTCGGCGAACGTTTCGTCAGCCGGCCGCTCGTGTGACTCGGCGTGCGATTCGGCGTGCGTCTGGTGATGCACCTGTTCCCACGCGGTGCTCTCGACACGAGGCGGCGCGGTCTCGACGCGCGGTGCTGGTGGAGTGAATCGCGTCACTTCCGGCGCGACGGGCGACGTCAGTGCAGCAAACGCCGGCGCCGCCGGCATCGGTTGCTCGGGAGGCTTGGGTGGAAATTGGCGCCGCAAGGCAGGCGACGTGGGCGGCTCGATCCACGGCAGCGTGGTCGACTTGGTCACAGACTCGCGGACCGGTCCGGTGCGCGGCTCCGTGCGCTCGGTGCGCGACACGCCGCCCGACTTGCGTACTCCGTTCGAGGCGGCCGCGGGGGAGGACGGTGCGGCGAGGTCAGTGGCTTGCGGTGTGTTGCCGCTGGTGCGGGCGCGCGTGTCAGCCGAGACAGACCTGAGCTCCACGGTCAGCGAACCGGCCGGCGGCGGCGCTGCGTTAGGCGACTGACCGCGCAGGCGCGCGGCGCGGTCGCGCAGGCGATGCTCCTCGTCGTGGTTCCCGCGAGCCGCAAGCACGTCGGCGAGCGCCTCAATGCTCGGCGCGAGCGACGGGTCGTCCGCTTTGGCCGTGGATTCCTTCGACGCCAGCGCGCGGCGCGCGAGCTGCTCGGCGGCGTCCAGATCGCCCTCGGCCGCGCGGACCTTCGCCAGGCTGGCGACGATCGCCGCAACCTCGGGATGATGCGCGCCGAGCGCGTGCTCTTTGATCGATAGAAGCCGGAGGAGAAGCGGCGCGGCGGAGCTGAAGTCGTTCTTGCGGAAGTAGAGTCGCGCGAGATTGCTGAGTGTGACCGCGACGTCAGGGTGCGACTCGCCCAGCGTCTTCTCGCTGATGTCGAGCGCCCGACGGAAGAGCGGTTCGGCCTGGGCCAATTCGCCACGCGTGTAATGCAGCGCGGCGAGGTTGTTGATGTTTTGCACGAGACCGACGTGATCGCCGCCGAGCATGCGCTCGCGAATCGCGAGCGAGCGCCGGAACAGCGCTTCGGCTTGCGCGAGATCTTTCTGTCGGTACTTGAGCTGCGCGAGGTTGCTGAGGCTCGTCGCCAAGCGCGCGTTGTCGGCACCGAGCAGCGTTGCTTCTCGGATCGCCGCGATGAACGACTGCTCCGCTTGCGCGTAGTCGCCTTGTGTGAACGCGCGGCGGCCGTTCTCGTTGTGCCCTTCCCAGCGCGTCTCGACGGTTTCGGTCATCCGGACTCCTCCCGTGGTACAGACGCAGAGGAGGCCAGCGTGTAACCGCTTGCGGAGTCAGCCTTGCGCACCCACGCGGGTGCTCAGCACCCGCTCACGAATGGCGTTGGGGTCGTCGCTCGTTTCGACCGCAAGAGCGAAACGTTTCGAGGCAGCGCGACACCCGTCGCGCGATGGCGCGGACGCGCTCAGAGACCGAACCGTTTCCCGCGGGCAGCCGCCAGTAGGATCCGCGCGTAGATCACGTGGCTGAGAACGAGTGCCAGGAACAACAGTCCGACGCTGCAGATGGCTATGAAGGATTCGGTGCGATCGATGCCGAATGGCAGGCTGATGAACACGATGAGCGCATAGAGCGCCACCAGTCCGCCGGCCGCACCAAACGCGCCGAGTCCCGCCAGCATCCGCAACCTTGAAATCGAGATCACTGCTTTGCTCCATCGAGTAGTGTGGGACGTTGCATTCGTCTGCGCTGCATGGGGCGTGCGCGAAGTATCAATCATGGCCGAAATCGCAACGCGATGTAAACCGTCGTGCGGTGGCGCGCCGGCCGATCGAGCGAGTAACCGGCGCCGACTTGAACGTGCACGTCGGGCACATGGATCGCCCAGAGGCCGGTTTCGTCGAGCGACGCCTCGAGGCCGGCGTAGCGATGCCAGTCGTGCAGCTCGGAGCCGGCGCTGCCGGCCCAGAAATACGGGCTCACAATGCCGAGAGGAAGATCGATGCGATACGTCGCCGCGCGCCGGCCAACCGCAATCCCGAGCGGCGCTGCCGGCATCGACGCCCGCTGCGAGGCCAGCCAATCATCAAACAACGGCGGGATCGTACCGCCGAGGACGAACTCTTCATAAGCAGGCGCCCCGCGCGCGGCCTGGCCGTACGTCGCATGGGCGGCGAGGCTCCAGCCGCTCCGTCCCACTTGGGCGACGGCCGCGACCATCCCGCGTGCCCAGGATGTGTCCGCCGTCCGTCCGCCGGCACCGGCCACAGACACACCCTCTTCGAAGCGCCAATCGTTAGGCGTCTGCCGAAACGCGCCGCGATACTCGGCGAAGCCGAGCGTGCGTGTCTGATGCGCGTATTGCGCGCCGTCGATCTGGCCGGCGGACACACCGGCGCGAACG
>Ga0157369_10004507_pt1 | contig 16406 bp, 16 predicted proteins | sample C25metaG_FD_113461 | JGI IMG/M metagenome (GOLD analysis project Ga0157369, IMG submission 113461) | Corn rhizosphere microbial communities from Kellogg Biological Station, Michigan, USA - C2-5 metaG | ecosystem: Host-associated > Plants > Roots > Rhizosphere > Soil | place: USA: Michigan... | reverse complement strand
GTCACGGATCACGTTGACGCCCTGCACCGACTCCGCGCTGACAATGTCCAGGTACGCGGTGATCTGTCGGCCTTCGATGGCGTGGGTGGTGGAAATGATCATGGGAACAGTCCTTTTTTCTACTGATAAAACGGCGATTGTAATGCGCTATGGGAAATCAGACCGAACCCTTCCTGTGTAACCTGTACGTCGAATTATTCTAAAGGCAGGACGAAGGCGGAGCGTGCAAGTGCAAAAGCCCGACTCGCCCCTTTGTAGCACGCCAGTCCCCAACTCGTTCTATCGCCCTCCGCGTCCCTCAGTCAGCTCGGTCACACCAATCCTGGTGTCAGCACAAGTCCTACAATGTGCAACTCATAGGGCGAGATGTCACTTTTCTAAGTAGGAATTTTAAAATATTACACATTAAAATTTAGCTAGTAAAAAGCCGCCTCATAGGCGGCTCAGCACTTGGGCAATACTTGAGATTAGAGGTAGCGAACACTCAACTCATTCATCGTACAGTTCGTTTATTTGCAACCTCACGCAGTCAGTTTTTATAGCAATCGTGAACTCAACTGCACAGATTATATTTTCTTTAGCATCCCTGTAAGCTCTCTTCCCGATGGACCATCCATTACGAGATAACGAACTTTGTCTCCAACGGAAAGGTATTGCTTTCCGGTATTCCTATCAAAATTTTCTCCTATAGCGATGGCAACATCCTTACTCCCATCATCCGGACTGATAATGGCAAATTTTGCGCTGGACTTCCCCAAACGATGCCAATCTCCGAAAATGATTTAACAACCCCCTTGACATTTCTCTCTGACATATCGATCTCCTTACAAGTGATATAAAAGCTTAATTACGCCGTCCCCGCAGATAAGGCGCTGCACGGAGAAATTTGTATACTGTAAAACTTGACAGGTATTACGATTCAGCTCCGTAGAAAACAAACCGTTCGTCGCCTCATTCATGCTCTAGAAATTCATAACTCAAACAACATATTTAGTGTTTTCAAACGAGCTGGTGCTCTCCTGCGAATCATGGTCCTCTCTGGTGCCAGATCTACCTTACGTAAATGAAAAAGACTGGCTGGCTAAAAATCCTCTTCATCCTTTCGCGAACTTGGTTGCATGGTCAGTGCCCGCATACCTATACCAGCCAATTGCATACCCAAGTGCGGTGCTTCGATTGACTTGATTGCTAAGCAGATTGGGAATAACAACTGGAACTCGTCCGGCAGCACCGCCGGCATTTTCCCGAGTCTACCAAGCTCGCTGTGAACAGTTTCGGGGCACTAACTAGGAGTTGGGCTGACCATCTAAAACAACAGCGTGGCCGCGACTTCTTTCGGGTACAAAAACAAGGCAAAGGTCCACGGGCGGCCGCGTTGGGATAACATTCAAATCGATCAGATTTACCACCTGGACCTGCAAGACTGGATTCAGGGGCCGCTGTCGAAGCGCCCGAAGAAAAGACCATCCGCGACATCATCAGCAATGTGCGCCAGGTGTTCAGACTCTACCGCACACGGCAGAAGGTCGCGCACGATCCGACTGAGGGTTATTCGTGCGTCTGCCCGATCCAGAAGCACCGGATCCATTCATCAGTGCGGAGATAGAGCAGATTCTCGAAACACGCACCAACCGCACCCAGGAACTGCTGATGGTTCAGTTCATGATTTGGGCAGGCCCACGGGTGTCGGAGACCATCGCGCTGGCGTGGGAGGACGTCGATCTGAAACAAGGAACGGTGACTTTCCGCAGATCAAAGGTGCGGGGGGCCTATCGCGTGACGAAGACTCGGCGCTCTACGCGCAAGGTGCGTCTGCTGGAACCCGCGTGGGATGCCCTTCGCAAGTTGAACGTGATCAACCAGCTCAAGACCGTGGATACGGTCGAAGTCGTCGAGCGGGACAACAAGACAGTCCGCAAGCATAAGCTGCACTTTGTATTCCTCAATACCAAGAGCGGCCTGCCGCACGTCAGCGACTTCGTCGTGAGGGACAGATTCTTCAAAGCGCACTTGAAAGCGGCCGGCGTTCGCTATCGCGGTCCTGGCCAGTGCCGCCACACCTACGCCAGCCAGTTGCTGACCACCGGGGTTGCCTCGGTCGACTGGATCGCGGAGCAGATGGGGCACACCAGCGCGAACATGATCCGACAGCACTACGGCACGTGGATCAACGAGGACGGCCCGGATGTCATCGGTATGCTGCAACATGCCATGGGCATACAGCCACCAAATGGTGAAGAATCCCTGTAAACCGAGGTTAAAGCACAGGTCATTCAGCCGCCGGTGTTCCAAAGGATGTCCGCATATAACCGAATGGTGCCCCCACGAAAACTTTAACGTATCCAGGGGGCTAGTAATTTAATTTGACGTTGAAGATCAGATCTGAAATCACAAAGTTAGTTTTGTACTTGTGAGAAGGAGTGAAGAAATCTATGATGGCCGCAAGCCACTATTTTCTACAGCCAAAAAGAACCAATACATATGCTAGACGATATAACAACCACTATAAAAGCCCAACTATATGAGCGTGTAACCAGCCCACTCTTAGGATCATTTCTTATCTCATGGTGCTTGATAAACTACAAACTAATATTAATACTATTCTCATCTCTTTCAGCACCAGAAAAGATAACTTATATAGAGTTCAATCTTTTCTCCTCAGTTCAGGACTACATGCTGAAAGGGGTATTTTTCCCTCTTATAGCGACCCTTGCGATAATTTTAGTTACCCCTATCCAGCAGCTAAAATTTACGAAATATCCCGAAACAATAGAAAAAAACTAAAAGAAATCCAACAAAAGATTGACGATGAAACACCAATCACCCGAGATGAAGCAAGAAAGATCAGAAAAGCCGCTGTCCAAATACAAATCGACTTTGAAGAGCAAACAAAAAGAAAAGATAGCGAAATAGAATTTTTGAAATCATCCGTCCTTCAGCTGACAGAAGAATCGAAAACAGTTATACCCCGCGAAAAAGACTTAACAGCAAGAATACTTGAGCTCGAGACCATGAGTGCGCTTCAGCGCAGTAATATCACACAGCTAACTAGCGCAAACGAAAAATATAAGGAGTACATCGACACAACACTCCGCTTTACCCCCCAAAATAACTACGGCTCACCCGACAAAAAAACACATGCTAGTTCAGAAAGCACGAACACCAAAAACAATAAAACCAACAGCGCCCCACATGAAACATTAATTCTAAAAATAAAAGAATACCTAAAAGATACAAACATATTCCAAAACCAAGATACCAAAATTAAAGCGATTAATAATCAGATAATTCTAGAGTATCCGCACCAAGGAATAATTGAATCTTATAAACTCGGAGAAATGGACCCCGCAAACTTCGCAAAGTCCTTGATGGAGATGATGGATAATGCGAAGTCAGTTTGGAACAATCGGGTTCGATAAACGCTTTGCAGCCATAACTTACACCTACAGTACCTAATACACATGCGAGATGCCTGCGGAAGTTTGACGAATTGAGCAGGCGTAAGCTCGTGGAAACAATAGATATAGTCGACCTAAACAGAGAGACAGTCTGCAAGCACAAGCTGCACTCCGTATTTCTGAACACCAAGAGCGGCCAGCCATACGTTAGCAAATTTGTCGTGGGAGATAGGCTTTTCAAAGCACACTTGAAAGCTAATGGCGTTCGGGAGTAGATGGGCCACACCAGCGCGAACATGATCCGACAGCACTACGGCATGTGGATCAACGAGGACGGCCCGGACGTCATCGGTATGCTGCAGCACGCCTTGGGCATTCAGCCTCCAGGTGGAGACGACGCTCCGTAAACAGGGCTTCGGAAGCGGGCAACCCAGCAGCCCATATTCCCATGGATGTTCCCATGTGGGCCTTTTTTGCCCCCCTAAAAACACAAAACCCCTGAAAACTTTAACGTTTTCAGGGGTTTAGTCGTTTCAAATTTGGCGGTGAAGGAGAGATTCGAATTAAACACCCTTCCAGCCCTTTAACTCCCGTAATCTGGGCGCTTCAGGCCCAATAGTAGTACAATTGAGTAGTACAATCCGCTGTATCACTCGTCCTTGCGTGGCTCCCATGGCTGACAATTTGATTCAGAAAAAAGGTGAATCCACTTGGTATGTCCGGCTAGCCGTCCCTAGCGATGTACGTGCAGCTATGGGTGGGAAGACTGTGCTCATTCGCTCTTTGCAAACAGGGTTACGCAGCGAAGCGATGGAGCGACGACTTGCGATTTTAGCTGAGTGGAAGGCAGCGATTGCACAAGCAAGAGAAAAGCGAGCCGCGAGGGGTGACGCTTGGAAAGATCCGGTAGCTTCAGCAGCGAGCGAGCTTGCACGAAAAGTACGTGAACTGAAAACCGAAGTGGTTCTCGGTGAAGAAGGCAAAATCAGCGCCGCGCCCTATCAACTCGAAAGCTCGGTCATACCATACAACCGCATACCAGAGCTGGACTCGCGTCGGGATGAAGCTGGAGAGGTATTTAACAAGACGGGTATAGACGGTCAGATAGCCAAGATTGGTTTTGCCAAAGAACTAGCTTCGGCAATCATGGTTAGACGGCTCGGAAAAATGCACGACCTCTCTCCGACAGAGCAGGTAGAGGCACGACTGATACTCAATGATCCCAAGGCACACAAACCTAGGTCGCCTATCACAACGGGTCGGCTGAAAACATATCGTGAATTCAGGGAAAGCCGTGGCGGCGCCCCTAAGCATGTCGATCAGCAAGTGGGCAAGATGGAACGCTTGTCTACCTTCTTGAAGCAAGAAGAATTACCTCTCAATTTTGACACGGTGGACAAGTGGCTCAAGTCTTTGGATCGGTCACCAGCGACACTGGGTCAGTACCTCATGGCTGGCACTGCATTCTGGAAGTGGGCAACCAAATACGACGCCGAATGGCGGGAAGAGTACAAGGACAAGGTGAACCCATTTCTCGGGCATGACATACCGCAAGGTGGGGGTGCGGAGACAGCGGGTAAGGATAGGGAAATCTACACGAAGGCTGACACACTCAAGCTGCAACGTGCAGCGCTGGATAATGATGATCAGCCGCTTGCAGATTTGATTGCTTTGGGCTGGTACACGGGGGCCAGGATTGAAGAGCTTTGCAGACTGACCACGGACAGCGTGATTACCGTCGATGGTGTCCAGTGTCTTGACTTCCCCAAGAGCAAAAGCAAGGCGAGTAAGCGTGTGGTGCCGATTCATCCAAGCCTGTTGGCCGCTGTGGATCGACTCTGTAAGGACAGCACAGATACCTTCCTCATCCCCGCAGAGTCAGCAGATAAGTATGGCAAGCGGTCGCACGCAATCTCCAAAGCATTTGGCAGGTTACGTACAGCGGCAGGGTTCAGCAGACTCCATGTCTTTCACAGTTTCCGGCACACAGTTGTGACCGAGCTAATCAGGGCAGACGTGCCAGACGCTTTGGCGAAAGAGTTGGTGGGGCATGAGACTGGATCAGTTACCCACGATGTTTATTCAAAGGGCGCCTCGACAAAACAGAAGCTTGACGCCATTGCGAAGCTTCCAAACCTATGCACAAGCTGACCCATAAAACCCCGCTTACTACATGCAAGGTAAAATCAGCAGCTATCTAGCGCCTATATATGTTGCGACGCTATTCCATTAAGGCATTAACCTTAACAATTAGGGCAGTATAGATATATTACAGAAGGAAAAGCACCTGATTGAATGCACTTTGATATGTATGGCGAAACATGTGATGAACTTGCCACCACTTGTACACTGCTATACCAGTGCTAAGACAGCCAAATAAAAGCGGCCAAACGTTATCAGTGAACCATGTTAGCCCTACGACGCCTTTTAGAAAAGCATACGCAACAGCTACTCTGTATGATGTGACACTTGGGACTACCTCATAGCTGTTCCCTCCATGGGAGCTAATTATCTGTCCATTTTTATCAAATACCTTATTCATACTAAACCAAACCTTCGCACGGTATGGATATACGTAATCCCAAGGGCCAGTAGGCCCAAACTCTCGACCTCTCTCATGCTCTAACTCATCTCGGTAAGCTAGGTTACCACTCATTTTAAGACTAACTAATTTTCCCTCACCTTTCTCGACACCATCACTCGCAGCCTGCTTAAACGCTAAACGCCTATGCAAAATTACACACACCCTAATAAGTGCAGCATCTAATGCCTCATGCATACTTTCGTCAAAGCGCAGCCCTCTCTTCGGTAGCCTTTGAAAAAACCTTAACAACAAATAACCATTTATTACAGCAATGACAAGCCATACATGGCGAATGTTTTCCTTAAGGTATATCTCATTCCCCATCAGCTTAAACTGCGTCAGGTCGGCTCCGAAGAACCATAACAAAGCAACGACCAACGAGTACCCAATGAGAAATCCCCTAGCCTTGTTGAAATCTGGCGAATCCGTATCACCCATACCTTACCTCATCAGTCTGAACGGCTATGATAGCAGTTGGCCCGCCGAGACGCTAAGCTTGAGCCGCGCCAGTTCAGGCCGAAAATCGGTGATAATTACGCTGGCACAGCCAACGCACGATGGAGCACAAATGTCTAGTGATTACCTACAAGAACAATTTACTAAGTTCACTGCCACCATCAGCAAGCTTAACCTGTACAAGAATGAAGCTAGGGTAGTCTTCGACTCTCAGGACAAGGCGATACGTAGCTTCCATGAGCAACTGCCTGAATGGAGCTTACAGAAAGAACAAGGGCGACCATATTTTTTGCACTATCAATCACCTTCTACGGGAGGAGATTTAATTGTTTCGCCGATAACGAACAAATTAGCCGACCAACTAGAACTCAACGCATTACAGCAACTGAAAACGTACCATTGGTTGCTGGTTGAGGCATACGAGGCGTTTGTAAAGTTCGTTGGCAAGGCTTACGCCCACTGTGGACTTGAAGGCTTAAATTTGTGGCAACGCCCCCATAAATGGAGCCGTGACGGATCACGCAAGCTCGATAATTACAATACCGGTGACAAGCCATACGGCCAGCTAAAGGCATTTAGAGAAGGCTCGGAGCATTTCGCTCGCTATGAGACAAATAGCCCGACAGGAAGAAACTACAGGGTGGTGTTCGTAATGATGGAAAAGTTACGGCACGTAATAGTACATAACGGTGGATATAGTGACAACTTCAAGCGCCTGATAGACAAGATGCAAGGCGAACTCAAAGACATGGATATCAGAGTAGTGAAAGAGTATGCAGCACTACATTTTGTGCCACACAGAGGAAGTGATCTTATTGACCTGTTTGAATCTCCAGTACTGGATGAAAATGGAGTCGAAACCGGAGCCTATTTAGATATTTTGCTGGGGTTCTTCAGAACGGTGGTTGAGTACGCACAGCTGATTATGGAATGCATCCAAGCACACCCTAGATCAGTCAGCACTTAAGGCAATATTTCCAGAACTTGGCCCCCCGCTGTTTTGAAATGTCACATTGGGTGGGGTCGGTCTGTACTCATGTATGAAAAAATAAGCTGATGGCCGACTCTCGGTGACTACGCGAGAGGTGTTGAACGCCACGACACGGATGAACATGCAGAGCGCCGGAATATGGAAATAATGAGCCTATCAGGCACTCTCAGAGCCTCTACAGGGCACGTTACAGCAACCTGAATCACATGTGACATCAGAGACGACAAAGTCCGCTCAAAGCGGGCTGATAGGCTGTCTGAACCCCTATTTCATTTCACGCTTGATCCTATACACAGTCGCTACACCACAGTCAGCGAGCTTTGCCACGTCATCGGCTGACAGGGTTGGATTCTTACTGATCAGCGCTTGCACCTTCTTCCAGAGTTCAGCGTTCTTACTCTTCCCCGCTGGCTTCCAGTCAGGTTCAGCAGCACGTTTGTTCTTCAGCCCTTCATTGATCCGCTCAACACGTTTCTCTTGGTCAAGGCGTGCCATGGTAGCCATCAGGTCTAGCAACATGGCGTTGATCACTTCCATGATTTGACCGGTGATGCCCTTGTCCTGAGCCATCATGTGAGTGGTTGGTAGATCAGCGATTACCAAACGTAGACCCTTAGCCTTGATCGCTGCCTTCAAAGTCTCCCAATCAGCATGCGAAAGGCGACTTAGACGGTCTACTGACTCACAGGTGATTATCTCTCCCGGCTTGGCTGCATCTAGTAAACGCATCAACTCAGGACGGTTGAGCTTGGTTCCGCTGATGTTCTCAGCGTATACGCCGACAATGGTCAGACCCTTTTCAGCAGCGAACGCTTCCAGCGCTGCCCGAGCACGGTTTGCGTCTTGATCCTTGGTGGATGCTCTCAGGTAGAGATGGGCGTTCATGGCTGGCTATCCTATAGAGTAATAAACCGATAGACCAATGATAGTCTATCAGATAGCAAGCCAACCATAGATATTTGATAGTCAGATCAATCCTCAGACAGACGGTTATCGCACTACCAATAAACTAGACTTCTTTGATAGCGATTATTGCCTGAGCTTGTAAATTTCAGCGCTGATAGCAGCCGCGTTCTTGTCGATAGTTTTCAGTGCGGTCATGACATTCAGATGAACCACAGGCTCGCCCTGTAACCTCACCCACAGGGATAACTCTTCGATGGCAGCGGCTATTGCATGCTGGTTGTGCAACAGGAGCGTGAGTGCGTCTGCTGTGGCGATGTTGGCATCAGGGGTGTTAGGCATGGAGGGTCATCCTTGAAGGGTGCGAGGGAGACTAGCGACTTCCCTCACGGAAACGCTACTTCTTCTTGGGGCCGCTAGGTTTCTTGGGCGGAGGCTTGTCTTTTTCTTTTACCGTCTCCCTAGGCCTTTTCTCCGCCTCTTCCTTGGTCACGTATTCACCAGTGACCGCATCACGATATCTCGTTGCCATGTCAGCTCCTTAATGGCACGTCGCCACGTCGGCGACACCAACAAAGCTAGTAGAGGAAGGCCTTTGTGCAAGAAGGCTGAAAGGAAAGCGTGCTTTCGCACAAATCGGTGGTACCGGTTCAAAACTACCGTTTTGACGTAGAAACCTCGGATTGAAGCGTTCTCACCGGATCGAGCTTATCCATGAAATATGGGAAGCCCCGGAAATGCTGGCTTAGAGGGCAACAACCTAAGAAATAGCTTTCTTATAACCTGCTTTGCCAGCACCCTTTTAGATGAGTTTAAGCGGGGTTTTGATAAGTTACTTTAGGGATAAATATGCCATAGTTACCGTTCTTTTTTACTACATAACGGCTAATCACTTCCGCATTTCCGATTTGGACAACATAATCAATCCTCTCCATCTCCAACTCCTTAGCAACATTAAGTAAGACCCCGCCAACTTTATCTTTAATGGCAACAAAACTTACTTGAGTATACTGAGGAAACTCGATAGCCCAAACTGTATCAACACCTGCTAGCTTCTTCCAATCGTTATCAGCTAGATATTTATCAAAATCGTAGCGTTTTTTGGGGGCATTAGTGAGATCAAGTGAAACCAATACATGTACCATACCGCGCTTCCTTTCAGGGGTGAGATCTCCAGATAAACTACCTTGAAGCGCCTCTGTGAGACAATGCCAATGAGCCACTACCAAAGTGGTATGGTATCTCACATCTGATAGCGCGTGTCGGGCACTGGGCAAGGCACTGATGTTGGGAGTAGGAAGGATGCACAGCGAAGGATGGAGGCGGCTCTGGGAGCTTACCAAGTGGCTTGCTACGCTTGCCGTCTCAGCGTGGATTTTCATTTCAGCGCTACCAAGCGAAGTTCCTGCCCCCAATGCATCCCCATCGGCAGGACAAATCATGATCGTAGTATTGTTCATGAGTGGCCTTGCAGGCGGTGCTACGTTTGGTCTACTGCATGCACTTGAGTGGGTGTATCGAGGCTTCCGCCCCTTGCCTGTTAGTCCCACGGAAGAGGCTCAACCTGAGTCGCAAACGGAGCCACCTGATACACCTCCGACAACGGCAAAAGCACTGGAACATCATCCCGCCCTTCCTCATCCAAACAGTCAGCAAATGAACGAGCGTCAGCGTTGAAGCTGATAGGGCTTTGCACCATCGCCACTACACTTGCTGGGCGCTGCATTCTGAACACGATTGGTGCGTAGGCCGGGATACGCTCTACAGCTCCGCTATGACGCTCTGCGAAGGCTTCCAGCACTGGACGAATAGCATCCACTTCTTTTCCGTGAAGCACATCGAACAGAGCCTGTAGCAGCTCAGGTGCTGACAAGTGGGCACGCATTGCAGGTTGTCTGCTCAAGGATTCCACCATGCCGAGTAGAGTCCAGTAAGGCATCCAGTCTTTAGAAAAACGCTCGCTGATTAACTGTCCGAGAGTGGCGTACATGATGCCCTGCACTTCCGACAATTCCCGTCTGTACACGGTTTGTTGTTCCAGTCCCAGGAGCAGCACTTCAAGCTGTGTGTAGGCACGGGTGACGATTTTGAAGTCACTCCCCTCCTTCCCTTGCACTGTTGCCTTCAAGGCGGTCAGAGCCGTTGTGTGCATTGTGTCGAGATTATCCAACCAGTCACGATGCTGTGGGTTGCGTGGATTCAAATGCTCACGGAGCCAGCTCAGCGTGGCAATACGTCTGCGAGGTTGAATACCTGCAAGCTTCGCCGCTTCAGCAACGGTATCGGTACCGATGAACTGAATGATTCCCTTGATGATGTCGGCTTGGGGTGTGCCCTTCTCAATCATGTAGCGTGGGTTCAGCTTGTTGCGATCAAGGCTCAGACCGTGGCCATAGTGCCGGTTACCATGAGCGCGGTTCATTGCCTTGGGTGCGACGACTAGATTTCGTGGGTGGTATAGCCCAACAAAATCGTGCCCTTGTGATGGAGCGATGTGCGACAACTCGTAATCCTTGGTTTCGCCAAAACGGTTTGCACGCTGCTTGAGGACGTACAAGCCATATAACTCTGCCACTGATTCAGGGGTGTGGCCGGTGAAGATCTCGTATGTACCGGCACGGGAGGCCTCAAAGGCCAGTGTTCGCATGAACTCACTATCAGTTGCCTTGGCAACATACTTAACTCGTTTCTTCGCTGAGGCTGCTTTGTCCTTACACGTACGGGTGCAGTAGACGGCCTTAGAGCTGGTGGTGCGGAAACGCTTTTTGCAATGTGGACATGTTGGCTGACGCTTAATCTGTTTCTTGGGTGTTGCTGATGTCATTAATGACTCCTTCATGGATCGTCTGTTTACGAGCTTGCATTAATTTGTATGTTGTACGGCATGTGCCACAGCAGAAAGGCATTGGCTTCGCCACAGTGAACTCACGTCCGCAATAGCGGCAGTTACATACTTTCATTGGAATTACCTTTTCAAGAGGGAAATGTATGTGCTCACGCACATTATCCATGCACACTAAAAAGTGGCTCAAACCCTTACAGGTCGTGACTTTCAGCGATGTATTGAGGCGTAGCTCAATAGCATAGAGTGTGGTTAGCTCTTTTATGGAAGTGGGAGGCGGTGGTCACTCAGAATAGTGATTTGAGCAAGCTCTTCTGTCGCACCTGCAAGCAATGAACACCAGAGAGTTTCCACTACAGCAGGCATTTGATGCACCACAGCTTCACCATAAACAGCAGCGACATAATCACGGCATGCCTGCATGTGATTGGCTTCGCTAGCGATATCTTCGTATTTCATTGCCTGATCCCTTTCAAAGCTTGGGAAACTTTCAAATCAATACGGCGATCAACCCAAGCGTGCATATCCTCACGTGATTGACTCTGTTCTAATTGGAGCTTGTTGTACTGATCACGTACCACTTCATCCGTATAGCTATTGGCGTTACGCTCAGCCATTTGGGCATATTGCAGAGCCATATCGCTTGTGTGATTGAACAAATAAACGGTGAGACCAGCTCCCACCGCAATCTGCAACAACGCACAAAGCAGGATTGCCTTGATGATCCCGTTCATTGAACCTCTTGTTGGTTGACGCCAGTTTCGCGTAGCACCTTCGACATCTCTTCATGAAACCTCTCTCCTACCATGTCAGCAACTTGTGCTGCATCAACTCCCGGATTGGGCTGCACGGTAATAGATACAGGGGACTCCACGTTGTACACATTAGTTACCGATCCACCGTTACTACTAGCCTGATCCGTAGGCTGTGCTGTTGATGGGTTTGAAGGAGATGGAAAATATACCGTTGGCACCGCTGTAGCCTTGGCAATTGCTTCCTCTGCACTCAGCAACTGAGGAACGCGAAATTGATTCCATTGGTTGGACTCATCCGACACACCCTCAAACTGCGAAGCAAGCTTACTGAGCTTCAATTTGAAGACATCGAAACTTTCGCGTTGAACAGGATCGATGTGCCCGCCTTTCCAACGCTCCTTATTGTCTTGAGCTACAGCCTGATCGTCTTCAATAGTTGTTCCTGTGAATAGACGGCGAAGGCCATTCAACAATCCCGGCTGAGCACGATCGTCCAGTCTTGCTTGTTCATCTGGAGCTGCTGGTGAGAGTCTTGGGCCAAGGGACGCACCCACAGAGCCGGGAGTTGGATTAGCATCTTTCTTCATGGCATTGGACACTTCGTTACCTTCCTTGTCGCGCCCAATCATCCAACGGATAGCTTTTGTATTGAATTGGGTTAGCCATGTATCCATTGACATAAGAGATTCTCTGAGAGGACTCAATGCTTCAGTGAGTTGTCTTTCAGCAGTAATCCTATCCCCCAACGCCTCAATCAACTCAGGGTTTTTGTTAATATTTTCGCTCTGAAGGTATTGATCGTTATCCAATCGTGCCGCTTGAGCATCTAGAGAGCCTTTGTGACGCTCCAGCAACTCTTCAGACTGAGCAACAATGTCTCTCAGCCCTTGTTGAACCATGGCACCATTAACTTTGCCATCGTGCTGAGCTTCAAGCACAAATCCAGCAAGTTTATTAGGGTCACCCTTGTATCCAAGAGCTTTACCAATAGCTTGATACAGAATATTCGTGAGACGCATACCCAAAGCATCTGTTAACGGACGCAAGTCCTGGCCCATGAAACGATCTTTACCATAGCCCTGCATCAACTGGAGACGAGCTGAGGCTTGTTGTGTCGCATCAAGGTTACCGATACGGAATACAGCAGCTTGATCTTTTTGTAACTGGATAGCTTGTTCCAGTGTCTTTCCTTGAGCACGGAGGCCCTGAATAGAGTTGCTATATTCGATAGCGGATTGCTTATCGATTTTCATCCCATATTCTTGAGAGTTTGCAATATAGGCTTCTCTGATTCGCTTACGCTCTTTGTCATTCTTACCAGCGGCCATAAGCGTGAAATCAAACTGTTGATTATCGCTTGCAGCTTCTTGACGCCGCTCAATACGCTCACTCAGGTATGAAACACCCTTCACAAGCCCGTATAGGGCTGCACTAGCAGCACCTAAACCTTTAGGAAGGGACATCATGTCAAAGCTCTCTGGAGCTGCTTTCTCGGCTTGTTTAGCTTGCCACGCGGTATGTCTCTCAGCAGCCCACGTATGCCTCTCAGTGGCCATGTCAAAGCGCTTAGCTCGTTGTTCTGTCCCCGCAGCTACACGAGCTTCACGAAGAGCAGTAGCAAGCTTAGATGCCTGATGGCGTTCAGCCTGACGAATGCCCGATGCTCTGGCATTGTTCAACGCCACCTCAGCCCTCTGGAGCTTGGTTTGATGCATCGCTGCCTGCTGTTGTAGTTGCACTGTTCTAGCTTGGCGACGTGCGAGAATGTCCGCGTAACGGGCTTCACGAATCTTGCTTTGTTCTGCTGAGGCCTGAAGCTTTGCTTGTCCAAGTTGCGTTTTGAGTGCTTCCTGTTGAGCCTTGTGCTGTTTAGAACTCAATACAGCCTGTGCAATTTGTTCTTTCAAAGCTGCACTCTGTAGGAAACTTTCTTCCCTTTTGCCTGCTGACACTAGCCTCTGTTGAGCCAAGCCCTCAACAAACTGTTGACGGCGTAGCTTAGAGAGCTTCATTTCAGTTGCAAGTTGCTTAGACAGGGATTGTTGTACAGCAGCATCAGCTTTCAGCTTGGCATCCTTAGCCTGTGTGATTCCTAACTTGAGATTGAGTTTCTTCTGAAGAGCTTCAGCTTCACGCCCCACACGTGTCATGGCATTTTCAGCAGTTTTAAGCATTCCAAGGAACTTTTGCAGCGGAGCGCTTGAAACTTCAAATACCAGCTTACCTGTTAGGCGCGCTACTTCTTCCTGAAGGCTCATCGGCTCCCCCCTCTTCCATAGCGCCCATGTATTGGATCAAACAACACATCCAGTTCTTTTTGAAATTCGATAGCGCTACGCCCGACAGGGATATGTCTTCCATGGTCTAAATTATCGCTCATGAACCGCAAGGAACTCTTACGGCGCTCTACATAGTTACAGAATGCGGCATGGACTGAGCGACTACCAGAGAGAGCTACAATTACGGCGCCGTCGGCATGACGAATCCACTGATAGCTGTACTGCACATGGAACCCATGCCAGCGATCAACAAATCTACGAAAGTCATGCATGAGGATTCGGATGTCTACAGAAAACTGTAGAGCTGTACTATCTTGGTTTGGCGTGGTGCTCTTTGAAACGATCCGGTAAATCTGGTGGTATTGCGTTTGGGACTTTCTCAACCCAGTTTGTTCGGTGACGCGGTTTGTCATTACTTCTTGTTGTCCTCTTGTGCTTTTTTAGCGGCCTCAATCAACTTGAGAGCACGCTCCTGTAGTAACTTCATCTCTATATCGCTCTCTGGTGCGTTTTGGGAGGCGCTATTTGCATCTTTATGCACCAGTAGCGCACTTGCCTCAGCAATGCCTGTAGGAGTCTGTAGAGGCTCTAACAACTTAGGATTGGTAGGGTCGTATTTCTCAAGCAGAATCCGTTCTAGACCGTCAATCATGCTGCACTTCCATCGGGGTTAAGCTTGCCCGCCTCAATCAATTCAGCACGCAGCTTTGCACGGGAAGCGGCGAGTTCTTCTCTCACTTCTTGCTCACGTTGTTGACGCTCTTGGGCAGCAGCTTGCTCTCTTGCACGCTCCTGCTGAGCCAATACCAATTGCACTTGTCGCTCTACTTCAGCTTCTAATTCACGATCAAGCTCTTCTTGGTATTCGGCACGTACATCAGCATAAATAATTTCAAGCTCGGCCCGTTGCATGGCCTCTGGCTTGAGCAAATACATTGTGACCAATGCTCCGGTTACCGGACTACTAATGACGCTAATTGAAGGTAACGGTGATGCTGAATCAAGAGGTGCATAACCTGCTACTCGGTAATTATGATAGTCCTCAAATGCACTCTCGACAGACGAAGGAGTGAACTCAACGATTGCACCCTGAGCAGCAATAACAGATGTTTCAAGTGTATTTTCGTATCTCACCTTCGCTTCATTGCAGCGAGAATGATATTCGCTTTCTTGGAAGACAAATAGCATTGGGGCTTGTGTTTGTGTACTCATAAGGGCATTGCCTCTCTGTGTGATTTCTTCTGATTTTATGGATGTAGCTATTTCCTGCTCACGCTGCTTGGAGCGATGGTGTTGCATGTAGCATCTGTGGCTGCATGTTTGTTTTGATGATCGTTTTGTTTGCATAGGTGCGTTACAGACCACGCACGGTCTTACGACGGATAGTGCCATTAGGCCTCCAGTGAGATTAAGGGTGTTTGTGAGAATAAATAAGCCTAACCAAAAAGAAGCCGAACAAATGTCCGGCTAGAAGTAGGAGGCTTTCTAAAAAGAGAATGTATATATGTATATTCGTAGCGAATTCGGATTGAGGGCGGAGGATCTAACTACACGCCCTCGTTAACAGAGTATCGACCCACCGCCCTGTCAGCGGCTAAGGAGGGTTGCTGCCCCGGTCTAGCAATGTACGGCCACTGTCTTGCAATACAGCGTCAGAGGCATTCTGAGGGCCTCGGCCTCACGACATCACCGAACTCTATGGCGATACAGGTTCGGGGTGAGTGATTCTTGAATTCTTAAATTGCAGGAACGACAAAACCGAACTCAGAGTTAGCGTCTGGCCCGGTCAGATATTCTGGATTTTGGTTTGAAGCTTGGAGAATAGAAACAGCGATAAAAGCTCTGTCCCTGTGTGCTAATTATACCACAACTTTCAGGATTTGCAAGCACTGATTTGAATTAAATGCAATATATTTTTGAATTATTCCGACAATCGGTAAATTGACGGCGTTCGACACTCACCGAAGCAAGGGCAGATCGGTGAAGGCATTCGGTATGGGCGGGAGTAGTACATTTGAGTAGTACAAACGAAAAACCCCGTGAACTCTAAGTAACTGAATTCACAGGGTTTTCTAAATGTGGCGGTGAAGGAGAGATTCGAACTCTCGATACAGTTTCCTGTATACACACTTTCCAGGCGTGCTCCTTAAGCCACTCGGACACTTCACCGTATCTCTTCAAACATGTTCTGTCTGTCG
>Ga0157369_10004504_pt1 | contig 16412 bp, 21 predicted proteins | sample C25metaG_FD_113461 | JGI IMG/M metagenome (GOLD analysis project Ga0157369, IMG submission 113461) | Corn rhizosphere microbial communities from Kellogg Biological Station, Michigan, USA - C2-5 metaG | ecosystem: Host-associated > Plants > Roots > Rhizosphere > Soil | place: USA: Michigan... | reverse complement strand
TGCGTCTTCGTGAGCGTCATCGACTGGACGACGACCGGCGCACCTCCGCCGATCGTGACTCCGCCCACCGTGATCTGGCGCTCGCTGGCCACTTGAGAGCCAGTCTAGCCCGGCCCGCTCGGGGAGCTGAAGCCTCAGTGGATGTTGAAGATCGCTACCGCGGACCGGCGCCGGTGACGTCGTTGTGGAGCGCGATGTACATGAGGATCAGGATCAACGCCATCCCGGCGAAGGACACCCGCTCGTACACCTCGCGCGCGAGGGAGCGCCGCCGCACGGACTCGATCAGCGAGAACAGGATGTGCCCGCCGTCGAGCGGCAGGAGCGGCAGCAGGTTGAGAAGCGCGAGCGACATGCTGATCAGGCCGAGGAGCTGCAGGTACCAGTTGAAGCCGATCTGGAGTGCCTGCTTCGACGTGCGCACGATCCCGACGGGGCCCGAGATCTGGGCGCGCTGCCCGGAGTTGAAGATGCCCTTCAGGGCCGTTCCGGTGCCCGTCACGACGCGCCAGCAGTCGTCGGCCGCAAGGCGCGCGCTCTTGCCCGCCGAGTAGGACACCGAGCGGTATTGCGGCGAGAAGCCCCAGATGTACCTGCCGTCGAGGAGGGTCGTGGCGCGCGGCCCGAGCGTCACGCGACGACCGTCGCGCTCGACCGTGACGGTGATCCGCGCGCCGTGGCTCGCGCGGATGTCCCGCGACACGGCCGCGAACGTGTGCGCCGGGCGCCCGTTCACGGCGACGATGTGGTCGCCCGACCGCAGGCCGGCCGCGGCCGCAGGCGTGTGTGCCTCGACCGCTGCGACGCCGGTCGTCGGATTCCCCGTCGGAGCGTCCGTCGTGTACACGGCGAAGAAGATCACGAAGGCGACGAGGATGTTCATCAGCGGCCCGGCGGCGATCACGGCGACCCGCTTCCAGGTGGGAGCGCTCCAGTACGCCTCCGGGCTCGTGCCTTCCTCGACGTCGCGAAGGGCGCGACCTGCGGAACGCCGCGCACCCGAGCTGAGCTTGGCGCCCTCGACCTGCCGCTGCAGCTCGGGCAGCGCCGCGTGCGCGGCGGCGAGATCCCCGGACTCGAGCAGGCGGCGGACACGCTGGACGTGGGGCGCGAGGCTCGGCTCCTCTCGCATCGCGGGGGCCGTGAACGCCTCGAGGTCATGCGGCGAGGGCCGGTGCATCCCCGGGATGCGCACCATGCCGCCGAGGGGGATCGAGCCGAGCCCGTACTCGATGCCGTTGCGCCTGAACTTCGCGATCGCGGGTGGGAAGCCGACGTAGAAGCTTCGCGGGCGGATGCCCACCGCGAGCCCGACCGTGAAGTGGCCGAGCTCGTGCAGGAACACGAGCAGCAGCAACCCGAGCGCGACGACGAGCCAGGTCATGCGACCGCCAGTCTCCGGTCGGCGAGCGCGCGCGTGCGTTCGTCCACCTCGACGAGATCGGCGAGATCGCGAGCCGACGCCCCGTCGGCCTGCTCGAGCGCGCCGGCCACCACCTCGGCGATGCCGAGCAGCGGCAGCCGTCCCGCGAGGAACGCCGCGACGGCGACCTCGTTCGCGGCGTTGTAGACGCACGGGTGCGTGCCGCCGCGTTCCCCCGCCGTTCGCGCGAGTGCGAGCATTGGGAACGTATCGACGTCGGGCGGCTCGAACGCGAGCGTCAATGACGTGAGATCGAGCGGCGGTAACGGCGTCGCCGCGCGCTCCGGGTAGGTCAGCGCGTACGAGATCGGCGCACGCATGTCCGGATAGCCGAGATGCGCGAGCGCGGCGCCGTCGCGGAACCGGACGAGCGAATGCACGATCGAGGTCGGCTGGAGCACGACCTCGATGCGGGCGTACGGCACCCCGAAGAGAAAATGCGCCTCGATCAGCTCGAGGCCCTTGTTCGCGAGCGTCGCCGAGTCAACCGTGATCTTCGGCCCCATGCGCCACGTCGGATGGGCGAGCGCCTCCTCGACCGTCACGTCGGCGATCTCGTCGCGCGTGCGGCCGCGGAACGGGCCACCCGACCCGGTGAGGACGAGCGAGTCGACCTGCTCCGGGCTTCTTCCCTCGAGGCACTGGTGGAGCGCCGAGTGCTCGCTGTCGACGGGAAGGATGCGCCCGCCTCCCCGCGCCCTCGCAGCGAGCGCGAGGTCACCGGCGGCGACGAGGCTCTCCTTGTTCGCGAGCGCGAGGTCGACGCCGTGCTCGAGCGACCAGAGGGTCGCATGGATCCCGGCGAACCCGACGACGGCGTTCAGGACGACGTCGGGCTCCGCCCGCTCGAGCAGCTCGGTGAGGTCGCCGCCGACCTGCTTCAGCGGCGCGTCGATGCCGTCGAGCGAGCTCGAGCCGGAGGCGACGGCACAGAGCTCGAGGTCGGGATGCGCTTCGACGATCTCGACCGCCTGGCGGCCGATCGACCCCGTCGCACCCAGGAGGGCGACTCGCTTCACGCTCTCAGTGTAGGTTCCAGGCCCGGCTCAGCCGTAGTGAAAGCCGAGCACGAGGTAGTAGGCGGCCGGCGCGGCGAAGAGGAGCGCGTCCAGGCGATCGAGCACGCCGCCGTGGCCGCCGAGCAGGCGTCCGGTGTCCTTCACGGCGAGGTCGCGCTTCAGCATCGATTCGAAGAGATCGCCGGCCAGCGCCGCGACGACGATCACGACGCCGAGGACGAGTGCCTGCCAGATCGTCAGGTACGAGTCGCGGTCGGGATAGAGGGCGACGAACGCCACGAAGAGCGCGACGAGGGAGCCACCGACGAGCCCCTCCCAGGTCTTTCCGGGCGAGAGCGTCGGCGCGAGCTTGTGCCGGCCCGCGAGCCGGCCCGCGAAGAAGGCGAACGTGTCGGCCGCGAAGACGACGAGCAGCACGGTGAACGCGAGCAGGCGCGGCTGTGCCTGCATCCCCCGCAGCAGCAGGAGGTGCCCGAGGCCGAGCCCGACCCAGGCGGCGCAGAGCACGGTCGCGCCGATCGCGGCGGTCGCGGGCGCACGCGTCGTGGCCACCGCGTTCAGGATGAACGCGAAGGCGAAGGTGGCGAGAAAGCCTCCGACGAGCCACACGACCCCGCCGGTCTCGGCGCCGACGAGCGCGAGCACGACGCCGAGGTACGCAGCCGGGGCGAGCGGCCTGAGGGGACGCGCCATCATCACGAACTCGTGCACGGCGATCACCGCGGCGAGCGCGGCGAGGGCGAAGAGCCACCAGCCGCCCACCCACACGAGGCCGAGCACGACGGGCAGGCCGACGACGCCGACCACGACGCGAGAGACGATCCCGGTCATCTGCCGCCGAATCTACGTCGGCGGCTCGCGTAGTCCTCGATGGCGGAGCGAAATTCGTCCGGGCCGAAATCCGGCCAGAGCGTGTCGGTGAAGACGAACTCCGAATAGGCGGACTGCCAGAGCAGGAAGTTCGAGACGCGCAGCTCTCCCGACGTCCGGATCACGAGATCGGGATCGGGCATCCCGGGTGCGTAGAGATGGCGGGCGAACGTCTCCTCGTCGACGTCGTCCCCGCTCTCGGCGAGACGTCTCGCCGCCTCGACGAGCTCTGCCCGCCCGCCGTAGTCGAACGCGATCCAGAGGCTCAGCCGGGTCTCGCCTGCCGTCGCGTCCTCGAGCTGCTGCATCTTCGCCTGGAGCCAGTCCGGGGCGCGGTCGCGGCGTCCGACGAACTGCGTGTGCACCCCCTGCTCGGCGAGGTCGAGCAGCTCGCGGTCGATCGTCTCGCCGAAGATCTCCATGAGCGCGGACACCTCGTCCCCCGAGCGTGCCCAGTTCTCGGTCGAGAACGCGTACACGGCGAGCGAGGAGACGCCCGCGTCGATCGCCGTCTCGACCACGGGGCGGAGCGCACGCGAGCCGGCGCGATGACCGTCGGCGACCGTCAGGCCGCGTGCGGCCGCCCAGCGGCCGTTGCCGTCCATGATGATCGCGACCGCACGCGCGACTTCCGGCAGCCCGTGCTCGGCCACCGGATCGGCGTCGGTTCCGGACGCGGAAGTCAGACTTCCATGACCTCCGTCTCTTTGTGCTTCAGCAGGTCGTCGATCTGCTTCGTGTGGTCGTCGGTCAGCTTCTGCACGCGGTCCTCCGCGCGCCGCTCGTCGTCCGCGCCGACCTCGCCCTTGTCGACGAGGGTCTTCAGATGCTTCATGGCGTCGCGCCGGATCTCGCGCACAGCCACACGGTGCTCCTCCGCGAGCCCGCGGACCACCTTCACGAGCTCCTTCCGGCGCTCCTCGGTGAGCTGCGGGATCGGGAGGCGGATCATCTTTCCGTCGTTCGACGGCGTCAGGCCGAGGTCGGACTCCTGGATTGCCTTCTCGATCGCGCGGATCGACCCCGGGTCGAACGGCTGCACCGTCAGCATCCGCGCCTCGGGCACGCCGATCGTCGCAAGCTGCTTCAGCGGCGTGCTCGTCCCGTAGTAGTCGATGTCGATGCGGTCGAGCAGCGAAGCCGAGGCGCGCCCCGTGCGTACGGTGTTGAACTCGTTGTGCGCGTGCTCGACGGACTTGCCCATCCGCGTCTCCGCGTCGCCGATCAGCTCGTCGACCGTTGCCATTCCGGTGTCCTCCTACCGTGTCTCGATGACGGTACCGACGTCCTCGCCTGCGACGACACGGGCGATGTTGCCGTCCGCAAGCTCGAAGACGTGGATCGTGAGCCTGTTGTCCATGCAGAGCGAGAGCGCCGTCGTGTCCATGACCTTGAGGCCGCGCTCGATCGCCTCGAGATGCGAAAGGCGCGGCAGGAAGCGCGCGTGGGGGTCGACGCGAGGGTCGCCGTCGTACACGCCGGCGACGCCGTGCTTCGCCATCAGGATGGCGTCCGCGCCGATCTCGAGCGCCCGCAACGCCGCGGCGGTGTCCGTCGTGAAGAACGGATTGCCCGTGCCCGCGGCGAAGATGACGATGCGGCCCTTCTCGAGATGGCGGATCGCGCGACGCCGGATATACGGCTCTGCGACCTCCCGCACCTCGAGTGCCGACTGCACACGCGTGCGGGCACCCTGCCGTTCGAGCACGTCCTGCAGCGCGAGCGCGTTCAGCAGCGTCGCGAGCATCCCGGCGTAGTCGGCGGTCGTCCGCTCCATGCCCTCGGCGGCTGCCGCCATCCCGCGGTAGAAGTTGCCGCCGCCGACGACGATCGCGATGCCCACGCCACCCGCGTGCACCGCCGCGATCTCCTCCGCGAGGCTGCGCACGACGGGGACGTCGATCCCGTACTCGCGCGTCCCCATCAGGGCCTCGCCGGAGAGCTTCAGCACGACGCGCCGGAAGCCGCCCCGGTCGGCGGCCGGCGCTCGAACCGGCGTCTGCTCGGATCGAACGGTCATGCCTGGAGCGCGAAGACCTCGAACTCCAGCACCTCGGCGCCGGCTTCCTGCAAGACCTTTCCCACCGTCTCCGACGAGTCGTGAATCCACTCCTGGTCGGCGAGCACGTTCGCACCGAAGAAGCGCTTGTTGAGCATCCCCTGCACGATCTTCTCCCGCGCCTGCTCCGGCTTTCCCTGCACCTCGTCCGAGTTCGCGAAGATCTCGCGCTCGGCGGCGACCGTCTCCTCGGGGACGTCCTCGCGACCGATCCAGCGAGGGCGCTGCGCGACGATGTGCATCGAAAGCTTCCTGCCGAGGTCGTCGTCGCCGCCGCGCACGTGGACAAGTGCGCCGAACTTGTTGTGCGGCGCATGAGCGTACGCGTGGATCTTCGCGCCGTCGACAGCCTCGAAGCGTGCGGCGCCGACGACGGCGATGTTCTCACCGAGCTTCACGGAGAGGTTGACGCGGGCCTCCTCCAGCCCGCCCGTGGCCTCGACGCCGTTCGCGTCGACCGCGTCGAGGACGTCCTTCGCGTACGCGAGGAACTCCTCGTTGTTGGAGACGGGCTCGGTCTCGCATCCGACGGCGACCATCGTTCCCCGCGAGCCCCCGTCGGCCAGGCGGTACCCGACCTTGCCCTCGGTCGTCTCGCGGCCGGCACGCTTCGCTGCCTGCGCCATGCCCTTCTCGCGCAGCAGCACGACCGCCGCGTCCATGTCGCCGTTCGTCTCCTGGAGCGCGCGCTTGCAGTCCATCATCCCGGCGCCGGTACGCTCGCGGAGCTCCTTGACGAGCGAGGCGGAGATCTCGGCCGTCACTCCGGCACCGCCGCATCCTCGCCGGGGGTCCCCGTCTCGGGCGCAGCCGTCTCGGGCGCAGCCGTCTCGGGCGCAGCCGTCTCGGGCGCAGCTGCCTCGGGCGCAGCTGCCTCGGGCTCGGCGGGCTCGGGCTCGGCGACGGCGACCGGCGCAGCCGGCTCGGGAGCCTCCTCGACGGCCTCGGACTCGGCGGGCGGCTGCTCTGCCGCGGCCGGCGCCTCGGCCTCGGCGGCCGGGGCAGCGGTTGGAACAGCGGCCGGCGCGCTGCCGTTCTCCTGTTTTGCGAAGTCGCGGGCCGAGACCTTCTGCTTTCCCTCGGCGATCGCGTTCGCGATCACGCGCGTGATGAGCGCGCAGGAGCGGATCGCGTCGTCGTTCCCCGGGATCACGTACTCGGCCTCGTCGGGGTCTGCGTTCGTGTCGACGAGGGCGATCACCGGCAGCCCGAGGCGGCGAGCCTCGCGGACCGCCAGCTGCTCCTTCTTCAGGTCCATGATGAAGATCGCGTCAGGCTGCTTGCGCATGTCCGCGACACCGCCGAGGTTGGCCTCCAGCTTCTCGAGCTCGCCGGCCATCGAGATCCGCTCCTTCGCCGGCAGGAGCTCCATCTGCCCCTCGTCGCGTAGGCGCCGCATCTCGTGCAGCCGGTCGATCCGGTCGGACATCGTCCGCCAGTTCGTGAGCAGGCCGCCGAGCCAGCGGTGGTTCACGTAGGGCATGCCCACGCGCTTGGCCTCGTTCTCGACGGCGTCCTGCGCCTGCTTCTTCGTGCCGACGAAGAGAACGGTGCCGTTTCGCTCGGCGAGGTTGCGGACGAACAGGGCCGCCTCTTCGAGGCGCTCGGCCGTCTGCGTCAGGTCGATGATGTAGATGCCGGACCGCTCCGTGAAGATGAAGCGGCGCATCTTCGGGTTCCAGCGACGTGTCTGGTGGCCGAAGTGGACTCCGGCCTCCAGCAGCTCGCGCATGGAGACGACTGCCATGAGGCTCCTTCCGTGGTTGATTTGGCGCTGCTCCGGCGGGCTCGGGACGCACCGGCCACAAGGGCCGGCACCCGCGCCACGGCTGGTCCGCCGGGTCGTGGGACAGGATTCCCCGGAATTCTAGCGGGATCTCTCGCGGGCGCCGCCGAGCGCCGCTTCCAGGTCGGCGGGAAGGGGCGAGGACACGTCGACCTGCTCGGCGGTGATCGGATGGGAGAAGGCGAGGCGCGCCGCATGGAGGAACTGCCGCTCGAGCCCGAGCTCCCCGGCACGTCCGTAGACGGCGTCGCCCGCCACCGGCAGGTCGATCGCCGCCAGGTGGACGCGGATCTGATGCGTGCGGCCGGTCTCGAGCCTGACCCGCAGCAGGGAATGGCGACGCAGCAGCTCCTCGACCTCGAAGTGTGTGAGCGCGTTGCGCGGCGTGTCGGTGTCGAGCGACTGGCGCAGCGCGTCGTGCCGGTCACGCCCGATCGGCGCGTCGATCGTCCCGCTTCGCGACCGGGGACGTCCGACGACGAGCGCGAGATACTCACGCGTCATCTCGCGCGCGCGCACCTGATCCTGGAGGCGACGATGCGCTTCGGGCGACCGTGCGACGACGAGCAGGCCGGAGGTGTCGCGGTCGAGACGATGCACGATCCCGGGCCGCTCGGGCTCCTCTCCCCCTTCGACGTCGTAGGCGAGCAATCCGTGGACGAGCGTGCCCTTCGCATGTCCGGGGGCCGGATGCACGACGAGCCCGGCAGGCTTGTCGACGACGAGCAGGTGCTCGTCCTCGTACGGCACGACGAGGTCCATCGCCTGCGGCTCGAGGACGCTCGACCGGTGCGCCGGCGGCTCGAACTCGAGCGCTTCGCCGCCGCCGAGCTTGTGGCTCTTCGGGCGGACGCGGCCGTCGACGAGCACGCCGCCTCCACCGAGGAGCCGCTCGGCGACCGCACGCGAGCCGATCTCGGGCAGCCCGGCGAGAAACCGGTCGAGCCGCTCGCCGGCTGCGGCGTCAGGGACGCGCAGCCGCGTCACGTACGGGCCGCGGCCGCCGCGGCTCACGCTCTGCGAAGGCGAGTGCACCGAGCAGCACGAGAACGCCGATCACGATGAAGCTGTCGGCGAGATTGAAGGCGGGCCAGTAGCGCAGGTCGAGGAAGTCGGTGACGTAGCCGAGCCTCACGCGATCGAGCAGGTTCGACGTGCTGCCGCCGATCACGAGTCCGAGCGCAACGGGCAGGATCGGGTGACGGGCGCCTGACCTCGCGAAGAAGATCAGCATCGCCGACACCGCGACCCCGGTGAGGAGGATCACGACGACGGTCGCGCTCGCGAAGAGCCCGAACGCGATGCCCGAGTTCTGCACGTGGTGAATCCAGAACGGCCCGACCACGTGCACTCCGTCGTCGATCTGCAAGCGGCTCGTGACGATGTACTTCGTCAGCTGGTCGGCCGCGATCGCGGCGAACGCGATCGCCGCGAGAGCGAGCCATTGGGCGAGGCCGGCCGCGAGGGAGCGCTCCGCGAAGGAGAACGGCGCCAACCCGTCCGTCGCCGACCCGACCCGCACGTCCCGCTGCCGCGCGGGCTCGCTCATGCTCCGGAGACTCCGTCGAGCCTACGTCTCATGTCCCGCTCCGGCGCCGGCAAAGCCGGCACCTCCGCTCCTTGTGAGACTCCGTCGAGCCTACGTCTCATGTCCGCTGCTCTGCCAGGCGGGCGTCGTCGATGCAGAGCGACGCCCAGGGGTGCGCCTCGAGCCGCTCGGGAGCGATCTCGCGGCCGCATCTGACGCACGTCCCGTATGTCCCGCTCCCGATCCGCTCGAGCGCCGAATCGATTTCGGACAGCACCTGCCCGGAGTTCTCGCCGAGGGTGTAGTCGATCTCACGGCCGAGCGTCGCCGACGCCGTCTCGCCGAGATGGTTGTCGCTCGTCGGCGCCGCCTCCTCGACCTCGTCGTCGAGCGACCCCGGATGATCGTCGCGCAGGTTCGCGATCGCCTTCTGAACCCGCTCGCGCTCCTCGAGCAGCATCGCGCGGAAATGGTCGGCGTCGATCGTCATCGTCTGTCCTTTCTCCCCCGCGCCGGCGCCGTCGCGGACGACAGCCGGCGCTCGACGAGCGCCGGGCCGAGGCCCGCCAGCTCGATGATCTTGTCCCGGCCGCCGTGGCCCGAAACGAGAGTGAGCGTGTCGCGCGGAACGGACAGCGCGTCGGCGAGCAGGCGTAGCACCGCATCGTTCGCCCGGCCGTGCTCCGGCGGCTCCGTGACGCGCACCTTCCAGCCGTCGCCGTACCGGCCGACGATCGCAGCCCGGCCCGATCCGGGGCTGACGCGCAGCCGAAGACGAGTGGACGCCGTCACGCGTCCAAGTGTATGTCGAGGAGGGTTAGGCGGCCTCGCGCTCACCGGGCCAGGTGCCCTGGCCGTCGTCCTCGTCCCTGCCGTCGACCTCCGGGGAACCCGGCATGTCGTCGATCGTCTCGAGCGCGGCCCGTAGCTGGGCGCGCAGCCGCCGTGACTCGCCGATCAGCCGCTCGTGCTCAGCGATCGAGTCCCGCTGGATCTTCCGCGCCTCCGCGTGCGCCTCGCCGAGGATGAGGTCGGCCTCGCGCCGCGCCTGCTCCTTCACGTCGACCGACGCGCGCTCCGCCGAGACGAGCGTCGTCCGCAACAGCGTCTCGAGCTCGCGGTAGCGGACGAGGTCGCTCTCGAGCTGCTCGACCTTGTCGGCGAGATCCGCGCGCTCGCGCCACACGTCCTCGAAGCTCGCGGCGACCTCCGCGAGCAGCGCGTCGGTCTCGGTGCGGTTGTACCCCATGAAGCCGGTACTCGGTGTCAGGTGTCTGATCTCGACAGGTGTGAGCGCCATCGCGCCTCCTTAGTGGAAGTGGTTCAGGATCCGCATGAGAACGCCGGCGAGGAGCCAGAGCGCGATCGTCGCCACCCACGGCGACAGATCGAGCGGGCCCATCGACGGCAGGATGCGCCGGAACAGCCGGAGGTACGGCTCGGACACGTCGTACAGGAAGCGTTGGATCCGGTTCAGCCAGGGCGAGTACGGCATGCGCACCCAGCTCGTCAGGATGTACGAGAAGATCACGAGCGTGTAGACGACCGTGAAGGCCCAGATGAAGCTGTTCGCCTTGTCGATCGCGTCCGCGAGCAAGGTGACCGAGGCCGTAGCGCCCATGGCAGCGCCCTTCGCCGCGTGAGGCGGGAATCCTAGGCCTGGTTGAAGAAGCCGCCGCGCTCGAGCATGCGGGCGCGCTCCTCGGCCGAGACCTCGACGTTCCGAGGCGTGAGCAGGAAGACCTTGTCGGCGACCCGCTGCATGCCGCCGTCGAGCGCGTACGTGAGACCGCTCGCGAAGTCGATCAGCCGCTTCGAGAGCTCCTGGTCCGAGCCCTGGAGGTTGAGGATCACGGGCACGCCCTCCTTGAAGCGGTCGGCGATCTGCTGCGCGTCGTTGAAGCTTCGCGGCAGGACGAGGTGCACCTTGACCGAGGCGCTCGGCATGCTCTCGACGCCGCGCAGGCGGCGCGGCTCCGGCGCCGGGCGAAGGACGCTCGTGCGGGCGCTCGCCGGCTCCGGGTCCGTCCAGTCGTCGAACTCCTCGCGGGTCCGCCGTCGCGGAGCGAGCCGGCGGACGTTCGGCCGCTCGGCGTAGGCGCGCTGGAGGTCCTCGTCGGTGAGGTAGCCGTCCTCGTCCCACTCCTCCTCCTCGGCGATCCCGAAGTAGACGAGGGTCTTGTTCCAGACGTCGGCGAAGCCCATGGTTGCGCGGAATCCTACTCGGGTCGCCGGTCGCCGAAAATGGTCGAGCCGACCCGGACGTACGTCGCGCCCTCTTCGACCGCCACCCGGTAGTCCTGGCTCGTGCCCATCGAGAGCTCCCGCAAGCCGTGCACCTCGGCGAGCTCGCGCAGCCGGCGAAAATACGGACGCGACGCGCCCGGGTCGGCCGCGGCGGGCGGCATCGTCATCAGCCCGCGCACGTCGGGATAGAGACCGAGGAAGGCCGGCAAGTCCCCGGGCGCGACACCCGATTTCGTCTCCTCGCCGCTCAGGTTGACCTCGACGAGCGCGGGAATCGCGAGCTTGCGCGCCGCCGACTCGGAGTCGAGTGAATGGCAGAGCTCGCAGAGGGCGTTGACGGTCGCCGCCTTCCGGCTCTGGAGATGACCGATGAAATGCCACCGGAACCGGGGCCCGTAACGGTCGTGCTTCGCCTGAAGGTCCTGCGCTCGGTTCTCGCCGACGACCTCGACGCCCGCCTCGGCGAGCAGCCCGAGCTCGTCGACCGTGACGTACTTCGTCGCGACGACGACGGTGACGTGCGGGCCGACCTCGTCCTTGATGCGCGCGTACCGGTCGCGAAGCTCCTCAGGCGACGTAGGCAATGACCCCCTGGCGGCCGGTCTTCGCGTGGTCGCGGCGATGCGAGAAGAACCGCTCGCCGTGGCACGCCGTGCAGATGTCGAAGCGCTCGACGTGCTCGACACCTGCGGCGCGGAGGGCGCGCTCTGCTGCCGTCCAGAGGTCGAGCTTCCCGTCCCTCGCCACGTCTTCCCCGAAGGCCTGCCGGAAGGGCGACGCGACCTCGTCGCCCACCTCGTAGCAGCACGGGCCGATGCTGGGCCCGATCGCAGCGACGAGCCGCCGCGGTCCGAGCGCCCGCACGCCTGCTGCGACGATTCCGGCAAGCAGGCCCCGCCAGCCGGCGTGGAGGATCTCGACGGCCGGCCGGCTGCCGCCGGAGCGCGCGATCGCGATCGGGAGGCAGTCCGCGGTCAAGAGCAGCATCGCGCGTCCCGGCTGGTCGCTCCACAGCCCGTCGCAGTGGTCGTACACCGTGCCCGGCGTGACGATCCCGCGCGGCTGCGCGCGCGTCACGGTCCCCCCGTGGCGCTGCCACGCCATCGTCGCGCCGTCCGGGTCGGCGCCGACCGCGTCGCAGAGCCGCATCCGGTTGACGACGACGCGGGCCGGGTCGTCCTCGGTGAGGATCCCGAGGTTGAGCGACTCGAACTCGCCTTCGCTGATCCCGCCGAGCCGGGTCGAGAAGGAGACGCGGTACGGACCCGGAGCCGCCCAGTCCAGGAGGTCGACGCTCACGACGGGAGCTTCGCACGCGCGCGGTCGAGAAGCGCGTCCTTCGTATTGAGCGCCGGGTCCTCGACCACGTCGTGGAGCAATTCGTGGAGCACGCGTCCGAGCTCCGGCCCGGGCGCGAAGCCGAGCGCGATCAGGTCGTCTCCGCCGGCGGCGAGGTCGGCCAACCGGTGAGGGTTCTGTCGCTCGCGCTCGAGCATCTGCCGGAATCGCTCGAGCTTCGCGATGTCCTCGTACAGCCGTCCACCGCCGGGACCGGGCTTGCCGAGGAAGTCGGCCTCCTTGTGGTCGACGAGATCGAACGCGAGCTCGTCGCCGTACTTCGCGAGAAAGCGCCGCGCCCGGACCGGCTCGCCCTTCCCCACCTGGAACATGTGATGGCGCACGATGCGCACGACTCGAGCGCGAAGAGCGTTCGGGTAGCGCAGGCGCAGGAGCGCGTCGCGCGCGAGCTCGGCGCCGACCTGCTCGTGGCTCTTCTCGGAGAAGCCGGGCTTCGCGTAGTAATGCAGGCGCCGGTCGGCGCCTCGCCACGCGACGTGCGGCTTTCCGAGATCGTGGAAGAGCGCGGCGAGCAGGACGGCGAGCGAGCGCTTCGCGTCCGCCGCGGCCTGGACGACGGCGAACGTGTGCTCGTCGACGGAGAGCGAGTGGTAGCGGCTCTCCTGGTCGAAGCCGATCGCCTGCTCGAACTCGGGGAGAAGCTCGACGAGGACGCCGGTGTCCCGCGCCAGGCGCAGTGCGCGCCCCGGGAAGCTGCCGCGGAGGAGCTTCGAGAGCTCGCCCATCCCGTCGGCGGCGAGGCCGCCGCCGATCCGCTCGCCCGAGACGAGCCTCACCGCGGCGGCCTCGCCGCGCATCTGGCGGAGCGTCGCCTCGTCCGGGTCGAACCCGAGCTGCGAGGCGAACCGGAGCGCGCGCACGAGGCGAAGCGGATCCTCTGCGAAGCTCGTCGGCGACACGGCGCGCAGGACCCGCCGCGCCAGGTCGTCGCGGCCGCCGAGCGGGTCGACGATCTCGCCGGTGGCGAGCCGCCGGGCCATCGCGTTCACCGTGAAGTCTCGCCGGCGCATGTCGTCCTCGACCGAAAGGGCAGGGTCGGCGACGATCTCGAAGTCGTGCCGGCCGGGACCGGTGCTCACCTCCTTGCGCGGCGGCGCGAACTCGATCCCGGCCGGAACGAGCTTGCGAACGATCGCGTCGCGCGGGTGCAGGCGGACGCCGACGAGCCGTCCGGCGACGATCAGGTCCTCGACCCGGCCGTGTGGCGCGAGCGCGGCTTTCAGCCCGTCGGTGTCGAGGCCCGGGACGAGGAAGTCGGCATCGCTCGACTCGAGCTCGAGCAGCTCGTCGCGGACGGCGCCGCCGACGAGATAGGCGTCGAGCTCGAGCGAGCGGACGTAGCTCTCGAGTGCGTCGCGCACCGGCGCGACTAGAGAAGGGCGACCGCTTCGATCTCGACGAGGGCGCCCGACGGCAGCTTCGCCACCTCGACCGTCGAGCGCGCGGGAGGCTGCTCACCGACGTGCTTCGCGTAGACCGAGTTCATGCCCGGGAAGTCGTCGAGGTTCTGGAGGAAGACGGTCGTCTTCACGAGTTGCGCGAGACCGCTCCCGGCCTCCTCGAGGATCGCGCGGAGATTTGCGAGCACCTGTTCCGTCTGCTCCTCGATCGTCCCGCCCGAGAGCTCCTTGTCGCCCGGCCGGAGCGCGAGCTGCCCGGACACGAACACGAAGCCGCCGGCGGCGATCGCCTGCGAGTAGGGCGCACCCTGAAAAGGCGCGGGCGCACCTTCGGTGCGGACGACGTTCTTACCGGCCACTCTCTCCTCCTTCGGTTCCGCAGGCTTGCGCGAGCGCGACGCCCAGCGCCTTGAAGATCGCCTCGAGCACATGCTGCGTCTCCGTGCCGTTCAGCAACCGCACGTGCAGGGTCACACCCGCTCCCTCGGCGAAGCGCTCGAGGAAGCGGCGTGCGACGTCGGTGCCGAGCCCGCCGATCCGCGCCTGGGTCAGGTCGACGTTCGACACGACGAGCGACTCCTCCGACACCTCGAGCACGACGCTCGCGAGCGCCTCCGAGGACGTCATCGACGCGAACCCGTAGCCGCGCGCACCCTCGGCGCGCAGGAGCTCGGCGAGCGCCCGCCCGAGCGCGCTGCCCGCCTCGGCGACCTCCGCCTCCGCCGCGCCCGGCTCGACCTCGAGCGCCAGGTCGAAGCGCGCGTATTCGGCGAGCCGCTCCAGCAGCCGGTCGATCACGGGCAGGCCGGTCTCGACGCTCGCTGCGCCGCTTCCGCGTAACTCCACGCGGATGCCACTCCGTCCCGGCGCCGCCATGTTCGCAGCGCAGGCTACAGGAGCGCGTCAGGAGCAAGATGGGCCGTTCGGCCCATGCGCCCCGCCGACCCGACCCCGATACTCGAGCCGTGGCGTGGCTCCCGGTCGTTCTCGCCGCCGCCGCGGCGGCGTTCGCGCACCCGGTGACGATCGCGGTCGTCGACACGGGAGCAAACGTGCGTGCCCCCGCGATTGCCGCGAGGCACCCCGTCACCTACGACGTCAGGACCCGCGGACGGAGCGTCCGAGACCTGAACGGGCACGGCACGATCGTCGCCTCGCTCCTCGCGCGGACGAGCGGCGCCGCGCGACTCATGATCATCCGGGCCGGAAGCTCGAGCGGCGCCTTCAGCGACGCGAACGAGGCCGCGGCGATCCGGTACGCCGTCGACCACGGCGCTCGCATCCTCAACCTGAGCTTCGGCGGCCCTCGTACGTCGGCGTTGGAGCGGTCGGCAGTCCGCTATGCGATCGGCCGGGGCGCGTTGCTCGTCGCGGCTGCGGGAGACGACTACGCCGGTCACCCGGAATACCCGGCTGCGCTCCTCGGCTCGAGCGGGCTCGCCGTCGCGGCGGTGACGAGCGACGGAGAACACGCTGCCTTCTCGAACCGGGGCCCCTGGGTGTCCGTCGCGGCCCTCGGGGAACGCGGCACCTCGTTCGCGGTGCCGCTCGTCGCCGCGGCGGCGGCCCGGGTGTGGGCGGCGAATCCGCGCCTGACAGCGCGTCGCGTCGTGCGGGTGCTCGAGGAGACGGCATCCGGCGGCGGCACCCGGACGGACGCCCTCGGCTACGGCGTCGTCGACGTGGACGCGGCCCTCGCGCTCGCGCGGGCGCTTCGCTAGGCCGCTTCGCTCTCAGCCGTCGACGCGCTCGATCGAGGCGCCGAGTGAGCGAAGACGCTCGTCGATTCGCTCGTAGCCCTTGTCGATCTGATGCGCGGCGCCGATCGTCGACTGGCCCTCCGCGGCGAGCGCGGCGAGCAGCATCGACATGCCCGCCCGGATGTCCGGGCTCTCCATCCGCTGCCCGACGAGCTGGGCGGGCCCGGTGACGACGGCGCGGTGCGGGTCGCACAGGATGATCCGCGCACCCATCGAGACGAGCTTGTCCGTGAAGAACAACCGGTTCTCGAACATCTTCTCGAACATCAGCACCGTGCCGAACGCCTGCGTCGCGACGGTCACCGCGATCGACGTCAGGTCGGAGGGGAACGCCGGCCACGGGCCGTCCTCGAGCTTCGGCACCATCCCCCCGAGGTCGTCCTGCACGACGAGTTGCTGCCGCGCCGGCACGTGCACGCTGTCCTCGCCGACCTCGACCCGCACTCCGAGCTTCGCGAATGCAGGACTGATCGATACGAGATCTTTGGCGCGTGCGCCTTCGATCGTGATGTCGCCGCCGGTGATCGCGGCCATGCCGATGAAGCTGCCGACCTCGATGTGATCGGGACCGATCGCCCACTCGCCGCCGGTCAGGTTCTTGACACCGGTGATGCGGAGCACGTTCGACTCGATGCCGTCGATCTGCGCGCCGAGCGAGACGAGGAAGCGACAGAGGTCTTGCACGTGCGGCTCGCACGCTGCGTTGCCGAGCGTCGTCTGGCCTTCTGCGAGCACGGCGGCCATCACCGTGTTCTCCGTCGCCATGACGCTCGCCTCGTCGAGGAAGACGTCGGCGCCCCGCAGCCGGCCGTCCATCTCGTACAGGCGTCCGCCGAGATCGATGTCGGCGCCGAGCTCGCTGAACGCGTGAATGTGCGGGTCGAGGCGGCGGCGGCCGATGACGTCGCCGCCGGGCGGAGGCATCGTCACGTGGCCGAACCGCGCGAGCAACGGGCCGGCG
>Ga0157369_10004501_pt1 | contig 16421 bp, 15 predicted proteins | sample C25metaG_FD_113461 | JGI IMG/M metagenome (GOLD analysis project Ga0157369, IMG submission 113461) | Corn rhizosphere microbial communities from Kellogg Biological Station, Michigan, USA - C2-5 metaG | ecosystem: Host-associated > Plants > Roots > Rhizosphere > Soil | place: USA: Michigan... | reverse complement strand
CTCGCCTAACGCCGTGACAAAACGTTGCGTCAGCGCCGTGTCGGTAATCGCCGCGGAAGCCGAAAACGTTTCGGCCTGCCGGGTAAACTCGTCGCGCACGCGATCTTCATGATCCAGCATGGTCTGCTCCCTCAGCCGCGATCAATTCATCAGCGCCTCATAGATCAGTGTCTTCAGCGCCAGTTGAATCCGTCCGCGCTGCTCTGACGGCGTCTGCACCATGAAGATTACGAACATATCGTCCTTCGGATCGATGAAAAAGAAGGTGCCGGCGGCGCCATCCCAGCGATATTCGCCAATCGGCCACGATGTATTTGGCGGCGTGGAAGTACGCACCGCAAAGCCGAGACCGAACCCGCTGGAAGAGCCTGGAAAATAGAAATAGTCATGGCCAATCCTGGTCTCCGGCCCGATATGATCCGAGGTCATTAAGGCGATGGTTTCGGATTTGAGGTAGCGCCTGCCATCGAGCGTACCGCCGTTCAGCAGCATTTGCGCAAAACGCGCATAATCCCCGATCGTCCCGACCATGCCGGCCCCGCCGGATTCCCAGTGCCGCATCATTGGATCCCTGATTCCGGCGATCGGACCGATGAAGCGATCGTCGGGCATCGGCTCGGCGATGCGCGGCCGCTTCGCGGCATCGGCAACGTAGAACACGGTCTCGGTCATCCCGAGGGGATCGAGCAGCCGCTGCTTCTCGAACTGAAACAGCGACTGTCCGGACACCACCTCGATAACGCGGCCGAGCACGTCGGTCGAATGGCCGTAATCCCATAGCGTTCCCGGCTGTTCGGCAAGCGGCAGTCTGGCGATGTGCTCGACGAATTCGGCATTGTCGACATCGCCATTGAACAGGTCGGCCTGCGCATAGAGTTTTCGCACCGCGCTGTCGCCATAGAAGCCGTAGGTAAGGCCCGATGTGTGGCGCAGCAGATCTTCGATGGTGATGGGGCGGTTGACCGGTTCGAGCGCGAGCACTGTCTTGCCGTTTTCATCGCGCTTCTCGACGCCGACCTTTACGTCCGCAAATGCCGGGATGTATTTTGAAACGGGATCGTCGAGGGAAAGCTTGCGGTCCTCGACCAGCATCATGGCGGCGACGGATGCGATCGGCTTTGACATCGAGTAAATCCGAAAGATGGTGTCCGCGGTCATTGGCAGCCTGGTCGCGACGTCGCGCACGCCAAAGTTTTCGAAATAGACCGGCTTGCCGTGCTGCTGGATCAGCAGGATCGCGCCGGGGATCTTGCCGGTCGCAATCTCGTTGCGGATGTAGTCGCCGACCCGCTGCAGTTTTTCGCGCGAAAAACTTGCCGAAACGGGCGACGGCGATTCGGCGCGGCCGGCGGCGAAGGCGACGATCAGAAACGCCAGTACCGCGACGCAGCACCGGCAGGTAAAACCGTTAGTTCTCCATGGCTTCATAGATCAGCTGCTTTACGGCCTTCTGAATGCGCTGGCGCTCCGAGGGCGTCTGCTCCAGCAACACAAAAAACATGTCCTGCTTGCGGTCGATCACGAAATAGCAGCCGCTGGCGCCATCCCATTTCAACTCCCCCAGCGATCCCGGCGGCGGCGGCTTGGCGTTGCCGGGATCGGTGCGAACCGCAAGCCCGAGCCCGAAGCCGAAACCATCGCCGGGAAAATAGAAGTAGTCGCGCTCGACGCCGGAACCCGGACCTACATGATCCGTGGCCATCAGTTCGAAGGCCTTGGGACTTAAATAGGTCTTGCCCTCGAACTTGCCGCCATCGAGCAGCAACCGCGCAAACTTCGAAAAATCCGACATGGTCGAAACCATGCCGCCGCTGGCGGATTGCCACCTCTTCGGAACAGTCGGATTGTTCTCGCGGCCGACCCGGAAATCGCTGTCGTTCGGCATCGGCTGGGCCAGCAGCTTCTGCTTCTGCGGGTCGGTGACGAAGAACCCGGTGTCTTTCATCCCGAGCGGATCGAGCAGCTTTTCCCGCTCGATCTCGAGCAGGGATTTTCCGGACACGATTTCCATGATCCGTGCCAGCACGTCGGTGGAATGACCATATTGCCAGAGCGACCCCGGCTGGTCGTGCAGCGGCAGCTTTGCGATCCGCTCGGCGAATTCGGCAAGATCGAAATCGCCGTCATAAATCTTGGCGTTGCGGTAGGCCAGCCGAACCAAGCTATCGCCATAAAAGCCATAGGTGATTCCGGAGGTGTGACGCATCAGGTCGAGAACGGTCGGCGGCCGGTTCGGCGGCACCAGGTCGAGCGTCTTGGTGCCGTTCTCGTTCTTCTTCTCAACGCCAACCCTCACATTCGCGAAGGAAGGAATGTACTTCGCGATCGGATCCTCGAGTGCGAGCTTGCCTTCATCGACCAACATCATCGCGGCCACGCTGGTAATGGCCTTGGTCATCGAGAACAGCCGGAAAATGGTTTGGTCCGTCATCGGCTGCTCGGAGACGACATCCTGCACGCCGAAAAACTCGTGATAGACCGGCTTGCCGTGCTGCTGGATCAAAACGATTGCGCCGGGGATCTTGCCGGTCGTCACCTCGTTTTTGAAGAACTCGCCGATCCTGGCAAGCCTGGCCTGGTTGAAATGCGCGCCCGCGGGGATATCGAAAGTGCCTTCCGCGCGAACCGATGGCGCCGCCGCTATCGCCAGCAATGCTCCACAAAGAAGCGACCGCAATACATGACGTGAATTCATGTCCTCTCCCCCCGATTTTGCCGGGGAGTTTAACGGCCGGCTCAATCGGTACAAGGGCTACCGACGTCCGCCATCGCCCGAGCATGCAGGGCGGCACTATCGTCGGAAAAGCAGCAGAAAATAACTCGGGCCACCGCCGGCGCAGCGGCGAGCGCATCCACCGTCGTCGAAACCGCAATGTCAGCCGCACGGTCGGCCGGGAAGCGATAGACGCCGGTGGAAATGGCGGGAAAAGCAATGGAAGCAAGGCCGTGGGCCTGACACAGTTCGATCGCGCTGATGTAGCAGGACGCCAGCGCCTGATCTTCGCCCTGGCCTCCGCCGTGCCAGACCGGGCCGACAGCATGAATCACATGCCGCGCGGGTAACCGATACGCCAAGGTGATTTTGGCGCCGCCGGTCTCGCAGCCATGCAGTGTGCGGCATTCGGCAAGAAGCTCAGGCCCGGCCGCGCGATGGATCGCGCCGTCCACGCCACCACCGCCGAGTAGCGAGGTGTTGGCGGCGTTGACGATGGCGTCAACGCTTAAGCCCGTGATGTCGGCGACGATGACTTCCAGCCGCGCCGTGCCGATCTGGCGCGCGGCCAAGCTCAGGCCGAGGCAGCCGCGTTGACCGTGACGCCCTTGTCGGCGAGCAGCTGTTGCAGCTCGCCGGCCTGGAACATCTCGCGGATGATGTCGCAGCCGCCGACAAACTCGCCCTTGACGTAAAGCTGCGGAATGGTCGGCCAGTTGGAATAGGTCTTGATGCCGTCGCGCAGTTCGGCGGATTCCAGAACATTCAGGCCCTTATAGCCGACCCCGACGTGATCGAGGATCTGCACCACCTGCCCGGAAAAGCCGCACTGCGGAAATTGCGGCGTCCCCTTCATAAACAGCACGACGTCGTTCGATTTCACTTCGTTGTCGATAAATTTTTCAATGCTCATCTCAGCGTCCTTTTGCGGCACAACCTTGCGGGCCGCCATCAGCCCATTAAACCCGACACTGTCATATATGTATCCCAAACCATTGTGCATCCAAAGTAAAATGGCGGGGAGCTGGCATGTAGGGGCAAAAGCGCGAAGCGCGTTTTCGCCCTCAGACCAGCCGGCCCCTGACCGAAGGCCGGGCCATAGCCGACAGGCAGCATCTTCGTGGCCTTGATGGTCGCCTCGGGAGGCTTTTATCCCGGACGGAAGCCCCTATCTAGGACAGACTATTCTCGGGGAACCCGACCGCCGGTGCAGCGTTCTCTCCCCCGAACGGAGACTATCGTGACGAAAACAGCATCCGCTGCGGCCACGCTTGCCGCCCCTTGCCCGTCATTATTCTCCGATTCCGGCAACCCGGCCCAGGATTTGGTGGACGCCTTCCTTAACGTCCGCAACGAGACCGAACGCCGCGCCGCCCCCCTGACCCCGGAAGATCAGTTGATCCAGTCGATGCCGGACGCCAGCCCGGCGAAATGGCACCGCGCCCATACCACCTGGTTCTTCGAGCAGTTCCTGCTCGGCGAGCACTGCGAAGGCTACACGCCCTTTCATCCGGACTATGCGTATCTGTTCAATTCCTACTATGTCAGCGCCGGACCGCGGCACGCCCGCCACCAACGCGGCCATCTGACCCGTCCCGGCGCCGACGAGATCACGGCCTACCGCCGGCATGTCGACGCGGCGATCGTAAAATTCTTTCACGAGGCCAAAGCGGACACGCTCGCCGCGATCGGGCCGCTGGTGGAAGTCGGTCTCAATCACGAGCAGCAGCATCAGGAATTGATGCTGACCGACATCCTGCACGCATTTGCGCAAAACCCGATCCCGCCGGCCTACGATCCCGCATGGAAATTCCCCGCTTCAACGCGAACCGGCGACGAATGGATCACGCTCAACGAGGGCATCCATACCGTCGGGCACATCGACCACACGTTTCATTTCGACAACGAAAAACCCGCGCACCGCGCCCTGGTGGGTCCGGTCAGGCTGGCCCGCAATCTCGTCACCAACGCTGAATGGCTCGCGTTCATGAAAGACGGCGGCTACTCCACGCCGACGCTTTGGCTGATGGATGGCTTCGCGGCTGCCAGCAACGAACAATGGCAGGCGCCCGGCCACTGGCGCCAGATCGACGGCGAATGGCAGATCATGACGCTCGGCGGACTAAAGCCGGTCGATCCTGCCGCCCCGGTCTGCCATGTCAGCTATTACGAGGCCGACGCGTTCGCGCGCTGGAGCGGCAGGCATTTGCCGACCGAAATGGAGTGGGAAGTCGCGGCGCGAGCCGGCCATCTCAACGACGCTTTCGGAATCGTGTGGCAGTGGACCCGCAGCGCCTACGCCCCCTATCCCGGCTACCGCGCCGTCGAGGGCGCGCTCGGCGAATACAACGGTAAATTCATGGTCAATCAATTGGTGCTGCGCGGCTCGTCGCTTGCAACTCCGAGCGGACATAGCCGTATTAGCTATCGCAACTTCTTTTATCCACACCATCGTTGGCAATTCACGGGACTGCGCCTCGCCGACTACGCCACCTGATTTCGTTCGAATTCAACCGCGCCGGAAAGCGCGTTCTGGAGAGTATCATGAATGTGCATGCCGCCGCTTTGGCCAAAGCGCAGCGTTTCGATGAACAAACCACGGCGTTTGCCGGCGACGTGATCGACGATTTGTCCCAGCATCCGAAACGGCTGTCGCCGAAATATTTCTATGACGCCGCGGGTTCGGAACTGTTCGAACAGATTACGTTGCTGCCGGAATATTACCCGACCCGCACCGAACTTTCGATCCTGCGCGACCGGGGCAACGAGATATCGGCTGGTATCCCTGACGGCGCTGCGCTGGTGGAATTCGGCGCGGGCGCGACCACCAAAGTCCGGCTGTTGTTAAGGGAATGCGCGTTCGGCGCCTACGTTCCCGTAGATATTTCCGGCGATTTCCTGAAAGCCCAGGCCGCCGCCTTGCGCAAGGATTTCTCCGGTCTCGACGTCTATCCGGTCACCGCGGATTTCACCGCGCCGTTCGCGTTGCCCGAAGCCATCGGCGCGATGCCGAAGGTAGGGTTTTTCCCGGGATCGACGCTCGGAAATTTCGAGCCGCATGAAGCCTGCCGTTTCATGCGCAGCGCCCGCGACATTCTGGGCCACGGCGCGCAGATGGTGATCGGCGTCGATCTCGAAAAGAACGAGCGCGTATTGTATGAGGCCTATAACGATGCCGCCGGCGTCACCGCGCGCTTCAATCTCAACGTGCTCAACCGCATCAACCGCGAACTGGGCGGCAATTTCGACACCAGCGCATTCCGCCATCGCGCGATCTATAATCGCGAGCATCACCGGATCGAAATGCACCTGATCAGCCGCAAGGCGCAGAGCGTGCGCGTGCTTGGCCGGAGTTTTTCATTCCGCGCCGGCGAGAGCATCCACACCGAGAGCAGCTACAAATACAGCCTCGAGCGCTTCACGGCGCTGGCGCGCGGCTCAGGCTGGACGCCGCGCGAATCCTGGACCGATGCGGAGCGCATGTTCTCGGTTCACGCGCTGGTGGCCTCGGACTGAGAATGGCGAGCGCCTGTCTTCAGCGAGATCGATTCCCAGGCCGCGACAATGATCATGATCGCTGATGTCAGGAACGACAGCATCAACGGCGATAGTTCGCCGCCAAACCAGGCCAGGATGCCGAGCGCAACGATGCCGGCGCCGTGGGAGAGTTGAAGCCAGCCGCGAATGGTGTGCTTGAAGAGGATCGTTCCGAGCAGAAACAGCAATGGCCCGCCGATCGCGCTCAAAACCGTCTTCAGGTCGGAATGGTCTGCCGGATGCTTCAGCACGAGTTCATCGGCAACCGCCGACAGAATGATACCGGCCACGATCGGCATATGCAGATAGGTGTAGGCCAGCCTCGCCAGCCGCCCCGGCTCGCTCGATTTTGAGATCAGCTCGGAGCCTGCTGCGGCGCCTTTGTGGAAATAGATCCACCACATCGCGAGAGCGCCGAGGAAGGCCGAGGCGAAGGCTGCAACGGTTTCGGTTGTCCAGGGCAACTCGGCAAATGTCGCACCGGTGACGACGATGGATTCGCCGAGCGCGATGATGATGAATCCGGCGCAGCGCTCCGCCATGTGACCGCCCTCGACGACCCAGTCCGCCACCGAAGACGCGCCGTATTTCGGGATCCAGAACCGCACCGCCGGCGAGACATATTCTATCCCCAGCGCCACCGCCCAAAGGATCAGCCGCCAAGGTCCTTGCGCAAAGCCGCCCGCGATCCAGAAGACGGCGGACATCGACAGCCAGACCAGGATGCGGACCGCATTCATGCGCGCCAAGGTTCGGACAGGTGGTGTCGATACCAGCAGAAAGATCGTGCGGCCGACCTGCATCGCGGCATAGGCAGCGGCGAACCACAATCCTCTCGATTCGAACGCCTTTGGAATCGAGGTTGAGAGCACGAGCCCACCGAGCATCAGCAAGAACAGCAGGACCCGGACCGGGGTCAGTTCGGGATTGAGCCAGTTGGTGATCCAGGAGGTATAAACCCACACCCACCAGACCCCCAGGAACAACAGGGTGGTCTGCAGCGCCCCAAGCGGGGTGAAGTCGCCGAGCAGGGTATGCGATAGCTGCGTGACCGCGAATACGAACACCAGATCGAAAAAAAGCTCGGCATAAGTGACGCGGCTATGCTGGTTCGGCACAAATGGGCGGAACAGCGCGCCACGTTGATCGTCCCCGGCCATGGAGTCCCTGCCCCCGCTAGCCCTCCGGCACCCCGGGTCCGCCAGGTACCGCGGGTCCGCCAGGTACCCCGGTCTGCAGCGCCAGCGCGTGAAGCACCCCGCCCATCTGGCCCTGCAACGATTGATAGACGATCTGGTGTTGCTGGACGCGGGATTTGCCGCGGAACGACTCCGAAATCACTGTCGCCGCATAGTGGTCGCCATCGCCGGCCAGATCGCGGATCGTCACTTCGGCGTCGGGTATAGCCGCCTTGATCATCGATTCGATATCGTGGGCGTCCATCGGCATTCCAGTATTTCTCCATTTCCGGCGGTCCGAAGCGCGGCCGGCGATCGGCACGCGGCGGCGCCCGAACTTAGCGCGGTCACCCTTCTACGTCACGCCTTGTCGCACTATATTCCCGATCCAGTCATTGCAAAGCCGCTTGCGTCGCGCCCTGCGCGATCACAACGGACTGACCGAAAGAGGCTGCCGACCATGAAACTCCCCGGTCCCGACCACCCCATCGCCATTACGGCGAACCCGAAGCGCGTCCGCGTCTCCGCCGGCGGCGTCGTCATCGCCGACAGCACCCATGCCCTGACGTTGAAGGAAGCAAGCTACCCGGCCGTGCAATATGTGCCGCGCAAGGACGCCAATATGGCCGTGCTGGCGCGCACCGACCGGGTAACGCACTGCCCCTACAAGGGGGATGCGAATTACTTCAGCGTCGTTGCCAACGGCAAAACCATCGAAAACGCAATCTGGACCTATGAGATGCCATTCCCGGCGATGGCGGAGATTTCCGGCTATCTGGCGTTCTATCCGGACAAAGTCAGGATCGAGCAGGTGCCGTAACGTCATTGCGAGCGCATCCGAAGCAATCCAGAGCCCCAAGGGAAGCTGGATTGCTGCAATGACGGAAAAAACGCCTATTCCCCTCGCCTACACCCTGAAGATGGTGAGGCCGAGGATGAGCAGGACCAGGAAGATCACGACGAACACATAGAACAGGAAGCGGGCGATATCCGCCGTTGCCGCCGATATGCCGGTGAAGCCGAGGACGCCGGCCACGATCGAGATCAGAAAGAAAAGCAGCGCCCACCTGAGAATTGTCATCGCCCGCTCCTTCCAGCCTTTGCAGCCGCCGGACCGGCGGCCGCAATCGAAATCGCTGATCTAACGGCGAGCGCTGGGACTGGTTCCGGTAACAGGCGCGAGGCCGGTGCGTTTGATCGCCGCTCGTTGACCGAAATCAACCATTGGCCAACCTTTCCGGGAAACCCCGACGGGCCGGCATCGTCGCCCGGCAAGCCGAATCACATCGGCATTTTGCAGTCTGGCCCTTGCTGAATCGGGTTCCCGGCGGCAACATCCGAAACGATCACCTGCCGGGGCACACATGACGTCCATTTCCAGCTCAGCGGCGCCCGCGGAAATTCGGGCGGTGCCAAAGGCCACCACGCGCAACGCCGCGCTGGATCGCACCCGCACCTTCCTAACCCTGGTGGTGGTCATCCACCATGCGGTCATTCCCTACACTCATTTCGGTCACACCGATCCCACGTCGTGGCTCGGCTTTGACGCGGTCGTTCTCGCCACCGACAGCTTCTTCATGGCGATGTTCTTCTTTCTCTCGGGATTGTTCGTATGGCCAAGCCTTGCTCACAAGGCGCCGCAGATCTTTATTCGCGATCGCCTCCTCCGGCTTGGCCTGCCCTTCGCGATAGCCGCGTTCACGATCATACCGATCGCGTATTACGCCATCGCGCTGCGGCAGCAGCCCAATATCGGCTTCGCGGCATTCTGGTGGAAGACGATCACCGTTGGTCCCTGGCCAAGCGGTCCGCTTTGGTTCGTATGGGTGTTACTGGTTTTCGATCTTTTGGCCAGCGTGCTGTATCGCCTCTCACCCCGGCTGGTCGATCGCATCAATCGGCTGTCGCAGCGCGGTCACGACCGGCCGGCCGACTTCTTCCTGTTTCTGGTGGCGGTCACCGCCGTCGTCTATATCCCGGCGCGGCTCTACTTTGGACCGAGCCGCTGGTTCGAATTCGGACCGTTCGACGTTCAGGCCAATCGCGTGCTGCTATATGCCGCATACTTTCTCATCGGAGCCGGGGTCGGCGCGGCGAAATTCGATAGCGGGCTGTTGAGTGCGGACGGGCGGTTGGCGAAGAGCAGTTGGGGCTGGGTGGTCGCAACGCTCATTCCCTATTGCATGCTGTGGGTGCTGATCGCCATCAAGCGCGAAATATTGGGGAATCCGCCCGTGCTGCCTGGATGGTATGAGGCGAGCTACGGCTTGTTCTTCGTCGCCTTCAGCGCGGCCATCCTGTTTGCGATCCTTGCGTTTTTCCTGAGGTTTGAACGATCGGGCTGGAGCGCGCTCGATCCGATGCAGAGCGACGCCTACGGCATCTTTCTGGTGCATTACCCGATCGTGCTCTGGCTGCAATACTGGCTGTTCGATTTCGATCTCCCGGCCATCGTCAAGGCCCCGATCGCGTTCGTGCTCACCGTCGCATTGAGCTGGGCTGCGACGGCAGCGCTACGCAAGATTCCCGGCGCGACGCGGGTACTGTGAGAAGCTGGCATTGCATCGCCGCCGGTGATGCCGATCGCGGGCGCAGAGGCGCGCGATCCTGTGGAGGACAAAACATTCTCTCGACATACAACCAGAAGTAAATCATTCTGGTCGTGGGGAGAGCCTTGGATGGCAGCGCCAAGGGTGGGCAGATTCTCGCCGAGCGCTTGTTCGGCACTGATCGATATGGGCTTGGGGTTGGCCGTAACGTCGACTTTCGGGCTGGTTTTGGTCGTTCAAACTCTCTTGTCTATTGCCGCTTACGCCGAGACAAGACCGCCCGCTGCGAGCGCCGCTGCGCCGAAATCAGCCGGGGTTTCCGGCGTTCTAAAGATCGACCCACGTACGATTACCGATCCCGGTACCCCTGTTGGTCCCGGCGTCAAGAAACCGCCGCTGCTGCAGCTCAGCCTTCCCGCGACGACCGACAGCCTAGGAAATCTCGTCGCTCCGGGGCGGCAGCTGATGATTGAATTGCCCTCGACGTCGGCGGCGCCGGCAGCAGGCGTCACCGCGGACATTCCCATCTCGATCGGAATCCAAGGCGGCGGTTCGATCAAGAGTGCGCATGTCCCCTCCGCGGCGGACAGGCCGCTGACCAACCTGCTCAATCTCGATCCAAACTCCGCGGCGACGCCAGCGCGCGGGATGGTGGTGACGATCACACCAGATCAACAGCCGGTAGCGCCCCAACCGCCGCAGGTACCCGCGTCGGGATCGGCCAGCTTTCTCGACGAGGATAGTGGGCTGACCGATTGCCAGATTCCTTTTGAAGCGCTCAGGGCACGGTCACCCAATTGCCAGAATAGAGTCTCGCTCGCGGGCCGTCGATGCGAGCAATATTCGCCGTCACAATTTCCCGAAGTCGTTTCGATCAACACGGGATCGCAGCTCTGCTCCGGTACCCTGATTTCTAATACCTGGGTGATTACCGCCGCACATTGCTTCGGCGGTAATGCGCCTGCCAGCTCGCAAGCGCGATTGCAGAACGGCGACTGGACCATCCCGCCGGCCGCGCTCGCGCAGACGCATATCTACCTGGAGAACGCCGTTACGCTGTCGAACAAGGCGGACCAGACCAGAACTACTACGAAGGTCGTCGGCTATCGCAATTACGGTGGACTGAACTCGGCACCTCCCTTCGTTGGCGACATCGCGCTCGTGGAATTGTCGAGTCCGTTTCCCGACAGTGCCGTGCAACCGGCGATGCTGGCGCAGCGCGGAGATTTCAATCAAGCGGTGACGCTCGCGGGCTTTGGTTATTCCAATGCCGACGGCGGCACTTTCGATCAGTTCAACGTGACCTGGCCCATTACCACCGGCAGGCCTTCTACCGTGGGGCAGTTCTCCTTCGATCCCTCGGCCGGCAACACCGGCAAGGATGCGTTCTGCGAGGGAGATTCCGGCGGCCCTGTCTTCGCCGGACGTTATCGCGGCTGCAAGGCCGGCGATAGACCGCCCGAGCGGCGGCCACGCCTGTTGCAAGGACTGATCTCATATCTCGCGCCCGGCGATCTGGGCACGGGCAATGCCGCGACGCGTCGCGCGAACGCCTGCATGAGTTCGAATTTGATGGCGATGCAGGATTTGACTAACGCTGACACGCGTAGATGGATTTGTACAACGACGTCAAACGCAGCAGGGAATTGCCGATGACGACGGCGAAGGATTTTCACATAGCTTCGGTGCGCCTCGAAGCAAGGCGGCCCAGCACAAAAGAGCGTTCAGGTGGTTGTCATGAAGTTTGTTGATTTACAGTCCATGTATGTCCGATTTCCGCATTTGCTGCCCGCGCCGCGCTGCCCGGCACGCCTGTTTCGTATCGCGATAGCGGCATTTGCCATCTCGATCCCGTCGGCGATATTCGCCCCCGCTCGTGTCGAAGCGGTCGAGATCACGCCAACGACCGACTTGCGCGCGCGTTACTCGTGGATGCTACCAAAGACGGTCCTTGATGTGACAATTGCTTATACATTGCGTAGTTGTAAAAATACCGAAGATGGGGCGCAAGTCGACGTCACGATTGCCAATCCCACCGTCACTCCCCGATACATCCCCGATCCAGCGGTGGGGTTGAAATCTCTCGATCCGGCGTTGCTGAAATCATTCTGGCAGGACAGCACTATTACGGTGCAGACCTACGCGGGGACCCACGTTCTGCAGTCGCTGGCCTCCAGTCCGGCGAACCAGGTCGTGACCATCGCAGGCAATGTCATCACCGGCGTCACCAAGCTGGCTGCGGCCTCTTTGGGCGTCGTGCCTGCGGCTGCATCGCTTGGCCCGTCGAAATGCGGGACGGAGCCAACGGACACTAAAAAACTCAAGGAGCTAAAAGATGAACTCGAAAAGCAGCAGCAGATTTTGACTAACCCCAGTGTCACGGAAACTGAAGCGGCGGCAGCGACGAAGAAGATCGCGAACCTTCAAGCCGGCATCTCAATCGTACAGGCTCCCCAACAAGCAGCTCAGACGACGGTCACAATCCAGCGAACCGTTGATCCCGGAATTACGCCCGTTGAGATCGATGAGACGCCGATCGCAAGGGTACCTCGGAGGCCCTTCCCGATCGACCCCGATGGGTTGATCGCACGAATTTCACCGTTTCAATCGATGAAAAAACTCAAGGAAGCAAAATGGTTTGACGACGCCGATAAAGCCTTGGGCGAGAAAAACAACGACCACCTTCACGTTACCATCTATCTGGATTTTCCGAACGCCAATCCGAGGGTCGCACGATGCCGTAATTGTCCGGTCTATCCGACAAGGGTGCCGAAAAACTTCCAGTTCAGGGAGGTGACCTATATTCCTGTCGCCATCTATCAAGGTGAGCGGGACCGGAAGGCACCGCGAGACAATAGGCAGTCGTTGGTTCCCTTGCCCGCCAAGGCATTGCCGTTCGGCCAATTCGGCCGTGCACAGACGCTGCCGATCAACGCCAAGATCTTCGAGAACTTGAAATGGTCGGTCAACTTCTCCGAGGCCGGAGAGGTGACAAACGCGAACTTTGAAAGCAAATCAATCGGGGCCCAGATCACGAGCCTATTCTCTTCTGCTGCGGGCGGCGCCTCCTCGATCACCACAGAGGTTCGCAATGCTGCCAACGCGCCGAGCAGCGAAACGCAACGGCTGGTAAACGAGAATAGTGCCCTGACGGCAGAGATCAACAACATTAACCTGAATCAACAACTGCAAGGCTTGATCGCCAAAGGTCTTGCGCCGTCGCGCTAGGCGACCACACGCGGCGGTGATGTTTAGTTGAGCCACCTCTGGATTGCTTTGCGGGGCCTGTCTTCTGGCGCGCATTCGCGCGACCCGTTGGCTCGCAATGATGAGAAGAACGGCCGGATTCTCAGGACGCCTTGCCGTTCATATAGGCCGGAAACCAGCCCTCGAAGCCGGTCTTGAGTGAGCTAACCGAAACCGGCGCCTCGCCCGCGATGGCGATGGTCTCGCCGCCGGTGGTTCCGATGCGCACGCATGGCACGCCGCAGCCCTTCATCTTCGCCAGCACATGGCCGGCCTCTCTCCCCGGTACCGTCACGATGTAACGCGCCTGATCTTCGCCGAACCAATAGGCATGCGGCACGATCTCTCCCGGCGCAGCCAATAGCCGCGCGCCGATGCCGCCTGCCATCGCCATCTCCGCCAGCGCAATCAGCAGACCGCCGTCGGATACATCGTGCGCCGCCGTCGCGGTGCCGGCGTGGATCATGCCGCGCACCACGTCGCCGTTGCGCTTTTCGGCCGCGAGATCGACCGGCGGCGGCGCGCCCTCTTCGCGGCCGCAGATGTCGCGCAGATAAACCGACTGACCGAGCCAGCCATGGGTTTCCCCGACCAGCAGGATCGCCTCGTCCTCGGCCTTGAACGCCAGCGTCGCGGATTTGGTGAAGTCGTCGAGCAGCCCGACGCCGCCGATCGAGGGCGTCGGCAGGATGCCGCGGCCGTTCGTCTCGTTGTAGAGCGAGACGTTGCCGGACACGACGGGGAAGTCGAGCGCGCGGCAGGCTTCCGAGATGCCCTTCAGGCAGCCGACGAACTGGCCCATGATCTCCGGCCGCTCCGGATTGCCGAAATTGAGATTGTCGGTGATCGCCAACGGCCGTCCGCCGACCGCTGTGATGTTGCGCCAGGCTTCCGCCACTGCCTGCATGCCGCCTTGATAGGGGTCGGCCTCGCAATAACGCGGCGTGACGTCGACCGTCAGCGCCAGACCCTTCGGTCCGTCCTGCACCCGCACCACCGCGGCGTCGCCGCCTGGACGCTGCACGGTATTGCCCAAAATGACGTGATCGTATTGCTCCCACACCCAGCGCTTCGAGCAAAGCTCGGGGGTCGCGATCAGCTTTTCCAGCGCAGGCAAAATTCCGATTCCCGGGTTGACGTCGCGCGCATGGATGACCGGCAACAGCGGCGACGGCAGATGCGGCCGGTCGTACAGCGGCGCTTCGTCGCCCAATTCCTTGATCGGCAGATCGGCCATGACGTCGCCGCCATGCTTCACCACGAAGCGCTTGCTCGGCGTGGTGTAGCCGACCACGGCGAAATCCAATCCCCATTTGCGGAAGATCGCCTCGGCCTCTTTCTCCTTCTCGGGCTTGAGCACCATGAGCATGCGCTCCTGGCTCTCCGACAGCATCATCTCATAGGCGCTCATGCCGGTTTCGCGGGTCGGCACCGCATCGAGATCGAGATCGACGCCGAGATCGCCCTTGGCGCCCATCTCGACCGCCGAGCAGGTCAGGCCCGCCGCGCCCATGTCCTGGATCGCGATCACGCAATCGGCTTCCATGATTTCCAGGCAGGCTTCCAGCAGCAGTTTTTCCGCGAAGGGATCGCCGACCTGTACTGTCGGGCGTTTTTCAGCGGAGTCGTCGTCGAATTCGGCCGACGCCATCGAGGCGCCGTGAATGCCGTCGCGGCCGGTTTTCGAGCCGAGATAGACGATCGGCATGTTCACGCCCGACGCCGCCGCGTAGAAAATCCTGGTCGTGTCGGCGAGCCCGACCGCCATCGCATTGACCAGGATGTTGCCGTCATAACGGGTGTGGAAGCGCACCTGGCCGCCGACGGTCGGTACCCCGAACGAATTGCCGTAGCCGCCGACGCCGGCGACGACGCCGGAGACGAGGTGCCGGGTCCTGGGATGCTCCGGCGCGCCAAAACTCAGCGCATTGAGGCAGGCGATCGGGCGCGCGCCCATCGTAAATACGTCGCGCAGGATACCGCCGACCCCGGTGGTTGCCCCCTGATAGGGCTCGATGTAGCTCGGATGGTTGTGGCTCTCCATCTTGAACACCACCGCCTGGCCGTCGCCGATGTCGATGACGCCGGCGTTCTCGCCCGGGCCCTGGATCACCCAGGGCGCCTTGGTCGGCAGTCCCCGCAGATGCAGCCGCGAGGATTTGTACGAGCAGTGCTCGTTCCACATCGCCGAGAAAATCCCAAGCTCGGTGAAACTCGGCACCCGCCCGAGCAGCTTGAGGATGCGTTCGTATTCGTCCGGCTTGAGGCCATGGCTGGCGACGAGTTCAGGGGTGATTTGCGGCTGGTTCATGAGGCTCTTAAAGCGATTGAGGTCCCTTATTAGGGAGATCGGATCATCCGGAAAAGGCCTTTTATGGCGCAATTTCCTGCTGTCCATAGCTTTGCGGGCACCCGATGCGCCAACAGGGTTTGCACATCAGGTGTGGATCGGATTTAAGGGCTGAATATCTCAAATGAAGGCCAAATCGCGTGGACGACCTGACCAAATCCGCATTCCTCAACCGCCCCGACCTGCACGTCGAAACCTCCGGCGAATTCGCGGGCTGGCGGACCTGGAGCCGCGACAATTTTGAGACCCATAACGGGCCGTTCTACCACCGGATGGAGGATGACGGCCGCATCCATTGCGCGTTCCGGGTCGAGAAAAAGCATCTCAACGGCATGCGCAACGTCCATGGCGGCGCCTTCATGGCGTTTGCGGATTATTGCCTGTTCGCGATGGCCGCGCCGGTGCTGCAAGGGCCGGGGGTGACGGTGTCGTTTGCCTGCGAATTTCTCGACGCCGCGCGCGAAGGCGAACTGGTCGAAGGGTCAGGCGAAATCATGCGGGCGGGAGGCTCGATGATTTTTCTGCGCGGCCTGCTGAAATCCGGCGAACGTCCGCTGTTGACGTTCTCCGGCACTATCAAGCGGGTGAAGCGGCGGATGCCGCCGGCCCCTGGCAACGACGCCAGAGTTTGATTCACCTTGATGGGAGTGTTGCTCGATATCGCGTCAATGGAAGCGGGCGCCCTCTCCCTCTGGGAGAGGGTTGGGGTGAGGGGTTAGCAGCTTGCGGTATTTCTCGATGTCGCGCGTCACCAGTTGCTCGCGCTTGCAAACTCGTCAACGTTTGCTTGATCATTCACGCCGCGCGCTCCAGATGCGCCACCAGCCCGGCAAACAGGCCGCGGCCGT
>Ga0157369_10004500_pt1 | contig 16423 bp, 18 predicted proteins | sample C25metaG_FD_113461 | JGI IMG/M metagenome (GOLD analysis project Ga0157369, IMG submission 113461) | Corn rhizosphere microbial communities from Kellogg Biological Station, Michigan, USA - C2-5 metaG | ecosystem: Host-associated > Plants > Roots > Rhizosphere > Soil | place: USA: Michigan... | reverse complement strand
CGACCTGGACGCGAACCCACCCGCAGGGGCGATCCTGCACGTTGCAGGCGCGGCCGAGCACGGCTTTCTCATCGCCGAGGTCTGGCAGACCGAGCAGACCTTTCAGGCGTTCTTCGACTATCGCCTGCGGCCCGCCGTCCGGATGCTCGGGGTGCACAGCGAGCCGACCGTCGAGATCGCGCCGCTCCGCAACATCTTCGCCGCCGAGATGGGCATCGTCGAGCGGCTCGGATCGGTCTCACTACCCGCGACGTACGCGGGTGCGGTGCTCTAGGCCGAGCACCGCACCGTCCTCGTCGCTAGCCGCCTAGCCCTCGCCGGCGGCGAGCGTCACCTTGTGCTCCGAGATGCGCGGGTTCGACACCGTGACCGTGTGGCTCACGATGACGTACTCCTTGCCGTCGTTGGCGATGTTCTTCTCGATCGCCTGGTTGGCGGCGTTCTCCAGCGCGTCGTGGAGCGTGTCGCCCTTCCCCTCGAACATCTCGAGCGGGCGTCGAGTCTCGCTCACGTCCTACTCCCTTCACCCGATCACCTGAACGGGGGACATCGTGCGCACGCTCGGCGTGCGGTTACAAGCCCGGCGACCCTCTACACGAGCGCAGGCTCGACGCCCGCGAGGAGCGCCGCGTCGACGAGCGTGAGCAGCCGACCGTCGCGGATCGCCTCCTCGCAGCCGTCGAACATCGCTCGAGCCTGTGTCTCGAGCGTGCGCTCGATCGCGACCGCGGTGACGGCTGCGCGCTCGCGAGCGGCCAGAGCCGCTCCGAGAAGCTGGGCTCCGCGCTCGCCGTCCTCCGTCACGGCGAGCGCGACGAGGCATTCGGCCGCGATCGCCTCGTTCCCGAGCTGGGCGAAGATGCCCAGGGCCGTGAGGAGCGGCGCGCGGGCGGCCACCATGTTGCCGCCCATGATCGCCGCCTCTCCGAGCCCGCAGAGCGCGCCTCCCTCGTGCAGTCCGTCGCCGATCGCGCGGGCCAGGTCGAGGCATTCGTGCAGGAGCAGCTCCGCCGCCTCGATGTCGCCGTCCGCAAGCGCAGCCGTCCCCGCGGTGAGTGCCGCGTCCGCGACGAGGAGCCTGTCGCCGATCCGTCGGCGAATCTCGACCGCCTCGAGCGCCAGCGTCCTCGCGCGTGCCGTGTCGCCTTGTTCGGTCGCGATGAACGCGAGCGCGTTGAGCGCGCTCGATGCCGCGCGCTCGTCCGAGGCGGCGTGCGCGTTGTCGAGCGCCTCGCCCGCCTGGCGCTCGGCGAGGTCCAGCTCGCCTGTGTCGAGGGACATCCAGGCCAACTCGGTCAACGCGAACGAGATCTCGCGCTCTGCCCCGAGCGCGCGGTAGAGGTCGAGCGCTTCGCGCAGCGGGCCTTCCGCCGCGATCGCCTCTCCCTGGGCGGCGGCAAGGCGGGCCAGCGTCCACAATGCTCGCGCACGCATGCGGAGGTCGTCCGGCGGCGCCTCCTCGATCGCCTCGGCGAGGAGCCGGCGCACCTCGTCGACGTGCAGATGTGCGCGCCAGAACCGCTCGAGGGACGAGATCAGCCTGATCACCCGCTCGTGGTCGCCGGTCCGCCGCGCGTCGTCGAGAGAGGCGCGCAGATCGGGGAGCCACGCGTCGAGCTCGTCGAGCCAGTCGGCGGGATCCGCCCCCGAGAGCTCCTCGGAGGCACGCGCGACCAGGTCGTCGAGCCAGCGGTCGCGGTTGGCCCGCGCTCGTTCGAGCTCCGCGGCGTCGAGGCGCTCGAGCGCGAGCTCTCTCACCGTGCGCAGCATCAGCAGGCCTGTCTTCGGGCCGCGGTCCGCGCGGCGGAGCAGGGCCGCGGAGACGAGTGCCTCGAGGTCCTCGATCCGGGCGCCGAAGCCCGTTCGCGCGGCGTCGGGCGTGAACCGGCCCTGGAAGACCGCGAGACGCGCATGCAGCGATCGATGCTCGGCAGACAGGATCGCGTAGCTCCACGACAACGTCGCCGCGAGCGTCCGCTGGCGCTCCGGGAGGTCGTGGGCGCCCTCCGCGCCGAGCCAGACCTCCATCTGCGACGCGAGGTCGTGCACGGTGAGCAGCCCCGCGCGCGCGGCGGCGATCTCGATCGCGAGGGGCAGGCCGTCGAGGCGAACGCAAAGCTCGCGTACGACCTCCCGGTCGGCGTCGTCGAGCTGGAAGCGGCTATCCGCTGTGCGGGCGCGCTCCACGAACAGCTCGACCGCGGCGTCCTCGGCCAGGGGCTCTACCGGGACGACTCGCTCGTGGGAAAGGCGAAGCGGAGAGCGGCTCGTGCAGAGCACGAGGAGCCGCCCGCAGCGCTCGATGAGGTCGGAGACCAGGGGAGCGGCACTTGTCACGTGCTCGAAGTTGTCGAGGACGAGCAGCAGCTGCCGGTCGCCGAGATAGTCCAACAGGGCGGCGTCGACATCCCGTGCCTCCTGGATTCCCAACGAGCGTGCGATCTCGGTGGAGACGAGGTTTGGGTCGTCGATCGTCGCGAGCCGCACGAGGTGGACGCCGTGCGCGAGCTCGCCGACGAGCGCATTCGCCCCCTCGATCGCCAGGCGCGACTTCCCCGCGCCGCCGGGGCCGACGAGCGTGACGAGGCGGACCCCCGAGCGGAGCAGGTCGCCGAGCTCTGCAAGCGCGTCCTCGCGCCCGATCGTCGGGCCCCGCAGCAGCGGCAGATTCGTCGCGGTTGACGTTCGCAGCGGTGGAAAGTCCGGCGCGTCCGTCCTCACGACGAGCTGGAAGAGCCGTTCGTCGCCAACGTCGCGGAGCCTGTGCCGCCCGAGGTCGACGAACGCGTGGTCCGAGTCGTCGCCGGCGAGCGCGCGCGTGACGCTCGACACGACGACTTGTCCGCCGTGGGCGGCTGCGCAGATTCGGGCACCGCGGTGGAGGTCGATACCGACATAGCCGTGCTCGTGCAGCTCCGGCTCGCCCGTGTGGAGGCCCATCCGCACCTTGAGCTCGAGACCGTCGGGCCAGGACGCCGAGGCGAGCGCCTCCTGGGCATTGCGGGCCGCGCGGAGGGCATCGTCGGCGCTGCCGAAGACCGCGAAGAACGCATCGCCCTGGGTGTCGACCTCGGCGCCGCCATGGGACGCGATCGAGTCCCGGATCACCGTGCGATGCAGGCCGAGAGCGTGGCCGTACGCGGTTCCCAGGGTTTGCAGCGCCGCGGTCGAGCCCTCCACGTCCGTGAAGAGGAGGGTCACCGTCCCCGTCGGTAGCGCCGTCACCGATCGAGTGTAGGACGGAATCGGACCGTTGTCCTCTACGCCGACGTCCAGCGACGGCTGCTCCTATCCTGGCGGTGTGAGCGAGCGCGAGGCTCTGCCCGAGGTGCGCCCGTGGGGCGTCGACGAATGTCTCCTGGCGCTCCTCGGCGAGCGGGGCGCGACGGAGTTCCGCGCGCTGTTCGACGCGTTCCCCGACCCTGTCGGCGTTCTCTGGGCGGTGCGGGGCGAGGACGGCGCGATCGGCGACTTCGCATTCGGCTACGGGAATCCAGCGATGCTCTCGGGTTTCCGCCTGCCCGCGGGGACGCCCGAGCGCTACACGCTCCTGCAGGCGTTGCCGAGGATGCGCGGCAGCCGCGCTTTCGACGAGTACGTCCGCGTCTGCGAGACCGGCGTGCCGTGGGTCAGCGAGGTGACCTACGACACGCCGTTCGCGGACGGGTACATGGTCGGCACGTTCGTCCTGCGCGTCGCACGGCTCGGCGACGGGGTGATGACCTTTCTCGACGAGGTGACGGGCCAGCGCCGGATGGAGGCCGACCTCCAGGCATACGCCAACCTCGTCGCCCACGACCTGAGCGAGCCGCTCGCGAGCATGCAGCTCCTCGTCACCCTGCTCGAGCAGCGCCCCGACACCCCTCCGTCCCCGGAGGTGCTGCGACAGCTGCGGAGCAGCGCCGAGCGCGCCCGCGAGCTGATCGACGGCGTGCTCGCGTACGCCCGTTCCGGCGAGCTGCGGACGGAGCGCGTCGACCTCGCGCGCGTCGTGGCCGAGGTGGCCGCGGATCTCCGGCCGGCGCTCGAGGCGCACGGCGAGCTCCTCGTCGGTGAGCTGCCAGAGGTCGAGGCGGACCCGCGGCAGCTCAGGCGGGTCTTCCAGAACCTCGTCTCGAACGCGCTGCGGTTTCGTCGGGGAGACACGGTGCAGATCGAGGTCTCGGCGCTGCGGGATGCCCGCGAGTTCGTCGTCAGCGTCCGCGACGACGGAGTTGGCATCCCGCAGGAGCACGCGAGACGGGTCTTCGCGATGTTCTCCCGGCTCGACGCGAGCGCCGAGGGGATCGGCCTCGGGCTGGCCGTCTGCCGCAGGATCGTCGAGGCGCACGGCGGACAGATCTGGGTCGAGCCCGCCGACGGTGGCGGCAGCGTCTTCCGCTTCACCCTCCCCCGCTGACCCGCCGGCGACGCCCGGTACCGTTCTCAACCGTGTTCGACGCGCTGTCCAACCGCCTTCAGGATGCGCTCGGCGACCTCGGTCGCCGCAGCAAGCTCGACGAGGAGACGGTCACCCGCGCCACGCGCGAGATCCGCCTGGCGCTGCTCGAGGCCGACGTCGACTTCGAGGTCGTGAAGCAGTTCGTCGACGCCGTGCGCGAACGCGCGCTCGGGCAGGACGTGCTCAAGGGCCTCGACCCGGGCCAGCAGGTCGTGAAGATCGTCCACGAGGAGCTGACCGAGCTGATGGGCTCGGCCGACTCGAAGCTCGTGTTCGGCCGACCCCCGACCGTCGTCCTCCTCTGCGGCCTCCAGGGCTCGGGCAAGACGACGACCGCCGCCAAGCTCGCGCTCCATCTCCGGAAGCACGAGAGGAAGTCACCGGGCCTCGTCGCCGCCGATCTCCAGCGGCCGGCCGCGATCGACCAACTCGAGCAGCTGGGGCGCCAGATCCAGGTGCCCGTCTACCGCACGGAGACGACGGACGCCGTCACGGCCGCGCGGGAAGGGCTCGAGCGTGCGACCGCCGACGGGTGTGACGTCGTGATCGTCGACACCGCGGGTCGCCTCCAGATCGACGAGGCGCTGATGGACGAGCTCGCGCACGTCCGCGACGCGGTCAAGCCGTTGAACGTCCTCCTGGTGCTCGACGCGATGACCGGGCAGGAGGCCGTCTCGGTCGCCCGCACGTTCCAGGAGCGCATCGCGTTCGACGGGATCGTGCTGACGAAGCTCGACGGCGACGCCCGCGGGGGCGCCGCGCTCTCGGTCAAGGCCGTCACCGGTCGCCGGGTGAAGCTCGCCTCGGTCGGCGAGAAGCTCGACCAGCTCGAGGTCTTCCACCCCGACCGCATGGCGTCGCGGATCCTGGGCATGGGAGACGTGCTCACGTTGATCGAGAAGGCGGAGCAGGCGGTCGAGCGCGACGAGCAGGAAGAGCTCGAGCGCAGGATGATGGCCGGGCAGTTCACGTTCGACGACTTCCTCGCCTCGACGCGAATGCTCAAGAAGATGGGGCCGCTCAAGGGCGTGATGAACCTCGTCCCCGGAATGGGGCGGCAGCTCGAGGGGCTCGAGGTGGACGACGGCCAGATGGCCCGGGCGGAGGCGATCGTGCTCTCGATGACACCGCACGAGCGGCGGACGCCGCATCTGATCAACGGGCCCCGGCGCCGCCGGATCGCGGCAGGGAGCGGGACGACGATCGAGGACGTCAACCGCCTGCTTCAGGCGCGCAAGCAGATGGAGAAGATGATGCGCGCGATGGGGAAGGGGAAGATGCCCTCGCTGCCCCCCGAGCTGACCGGAGCGGCCGGGCGACCCAAGCGGGGCCGCCGGTAACCATCTAGGACCGAGTTGCCCGGTTTCCGGCACAATGGTGCGTCGCACCCCCGACGAAAGGGATTTCACGGCATGGCAGTACGGATCAGGTTGACGCGGGTCGGTTCGAAGAAGAACCCGATCTACCGCGTCGTCGTCGCCGACGGGCGCTCCCCGCGGGACGGCCGCTTCATCGAGATCGTCGGCCGGTACAACCCGCAGACACAGCCGTCGACGATCGACCTCGACGCCGACAAGGTGAAGGGGTGGCTCGAGAAGGGCGCACAGCCTTCCGGACCCGTCGCGCGCCTCATCAAGGCCGCGGGCATCGAGTAGACACGGCGCGTGGAGGAGCTGCTCGCCTGGATCGCGCGGGGGCTCGTCGACGAGCCGGACGCAGTGCGGGTCGAGCGGGTGGAGGAGGCCGATGCGGTCGTCCTGCTCCTCTCCGTCGCGCCCGATGACGTCGGCAAGGTGATCGGCCGTCAGGGCCGGGTCGCCCGCGCGCTCCGCACGCTCGTCCGCTCCGCCGGCGCCCGCGGGGACAAGCGGCTCGTGCTCGAGATCCAGAGCTGAGCCCGTGCTGATCCCGATCGGCAGTGTCGGGCGGCCGCACGGGCTCGACGGGGCCTTCGTCGTCGAGCGGGCGAGCCAGGACGACCGGCGGTGGCGCGTCGGCGCGACTCTTCTGGTGGACGGCGTGCCGGCCACGATCGTCCTCACCCGGAAGGCCGGCGGCCACCGACGCGTGATTCGCCTCGACCGCGAGGTGCCCCGTGGCGCCGAGCTGGCGATCGACGCTGCCGAGCTGCCCGCCCCCGAGCCGGACAGCTATTACGTGTTCCAGCTCGTCGGGCTTCGGGCGGTCGACGAGGAGGGAGCATCGCTCGGTCGGGTCGTGGAGGTGCATCCGGGCGCCGCGAACGACAATGTCGAGCTCGACGACGGCAGGCTCGTCCCGCTCGTCGAGGACGCTGTACGCGACGTCGACCTCGAGGCCGGGACGCTGATCGTCGCCCGGAGCTTCTTGCTCTAGCCGCCGCCCGGACCGCGGTCCCCGGCCGTTCGCCCGCGGCGAGGGGTACCCTGGGTCGTCCCGTGCGCATCGACGTCTTCACCCAGGTTCCGCACGCATTCGGTTGGCTCACCGAGCAGCAGCCGCTCGCGGGCGTGCTCGGCGGCGAGCTCGAGCTTCGCCTGTTCAACTACCGCGACACCACACCGCTCCGCGCGGGCCAGGTCGACGACGATCCCTACGGTGGCGGCCCGGGCATGCTCCTGCGCGTCGATGTCGTCGACGCTGCGCTCCAGGCCGCATACGGGGCGGCCCGGCCCGCCCGAATCGTCGCCCTCACCCCGACCGGCCGCCAGCTCGACCAGCCGCTCGTCGAGGAGCTGGCCGGCGAGAGCGAGGTGGCGCTGCTCTCGTCCCGGTTCGAGGGCTTCGACGAGCGGATCGTCGCGGAGCTTTGTACCGACGCGGTCTCGATCGGTCCGTACGTCCTCTCCGGTGGCGAGCTGCCGGCGATGATCCTGCTCGACGCGATCGCCCGCAGGGTGCCCGGCGCCCTGACCGACGGCTCGGGCGAGCACGAGAGCTTCTCGCTCGCGCTCGACCGAGGACTCGAGTACCCCCACTACACGCGACCTGCGGAGTACCGCGGCTGGAGCGTCCCAACCGTGCTCCTCTCCGGCGACCACGGCAAGATCGAGCGGTGGCGGAGTGAGCAGAGCCGCGTCAGGAGCATCCGCTGAGCGACGTCCACCAGGGCGATCCGTCGCCCGACCCCGACGTCTCGAACCCGCGCCCGGCGCCGCTGCCCGGGACGGACGAGGCGCCTGCGGGCGAGGGCGAGCCGGCGGGCTGGCCGACGACGCCGGCGGACATCCCCTATCGGGGCGCGTCCGAGCGCGACCGCGTGGCACACGAGCGCGCGCCGAGGCACCATTCACGCAACCCCGTCGACCGCCTCACGCGAGGGCTTCCGGATCCGATCCGCGTCGTGGTCGACTGGGCGGTCACGATCGTCGCGGCCGTCGCGATCGTTCTCCTCGTCAAGGCGTACGTCGTGAACCCGTACAAGATCCCCTCGTCGTCGATGGAGCCGACGCTCCACTGCGCGCGTCCCAAGATCGGCTGCGAGGCGCGCTTCGACGACCGCGTGCTCGCCAATCGCTTCATCTTTCATTTCCGGGATCCGCATCGTGGAGAGATCGTCGTGTTCGACACGCCGCCCGCGGCGAAGGTCGCCTGCGGCGAGGGAGGAACCTTCGTCAAGCGCGTGATCGGCCTTCCGGGCGAGACGGTCGAGGTGCGCCTGAACACGCAGGGCAAGGGGCTCGTCTACATCGACGGAAAGCGCCTGAACGAGCCGTACATCAAGCCCGACCGCCTGCCCGACAAGGCCTACGGGCCGCAACGCGTGCCCGACGGCGACTACTTCATGATGGGCGACAACCGCGCGCAGTCGTGCGACTCGCGCGAATGGGGGCCGGTGCCGCGCGGCAACCTGATCGGCAAGGTGTTCGCGACGTACTGGCCGCCGAACCGCATTAGCTTTCACTGAAGCTTGTTCGCAAGCATGAATCCGCAGAAGCGGATTCATGCGCTCGGATCCCCCGCCTGTGGCGGGGGCAGATCCCTGAAGGCGCCCGCTGTCGCGGTCGCAACCCCTGTGCGCAGGCGGCTTTCGCTATCATCCGCGCTCGGTCCACGGGCCGGTCCTTCCTATGAGTGCGATAGTCGAGAGCATCGAGCGGCGTCAGCTGCGTGACGTGCCCGCCTTCAAGGCGGGCGACACCGTGCGCGTGCACTTCAAGGTGATCGAGGGCTCGAGGCAGCGCCTCCAGGTGTTCGAGGGCATCTGCATCAAGCGCCAGGGCTCCGGTGCGCGCGAGACGTTCACCGTGCGCAAGAACTCATTCGGCGTCGGCGTGGAGCGGACGTTTCCGCTGCACTCGCCGAAGATCGAGAAGCTCGAGGTCGCGATGATCGGCGACGTGAACCGCGCGAAGCTGTACTACCTCCGTGGGCGCGTCGGCAAGAAGTCGCGGGTCCGCGAGCTCCGACAGTCGTAGTCGCGCTCCGCGCGACTCCGACTAGATTCGGGCCGTGCGCCTTCTGCTTGCGCTCGGCACGGTGGTGCTCGTGCTCGTCGCGACCGGCTGCGGTGGGGTCGAGGATCCGACGCAGCAGTTCGCCCGGAAGGCGATCGAGTCGCATCTCGCCCGGGACGCCCACTACGACCTCGACAAGATTCGGTGCACCGGCAATCCTCGGCCCTGGTTCGTCGAGCGGCAGGCGACCGAGTCGATCTGCGCGGTCGGTCGTGCTGTGGGAGGCTGCGACTGGTTCCGGGTCGAGCTGATTCCCGTCGGCTCGCAGGTCACGTCACGTGTCGAGCTGCGCTCTCAGGACGCCGGCTGCAGCCCGACGTAGAAGGTCGTCACGAAGCCGTGATGGGCACGGCACGGTCCCGTCCGAGGACGCTCGATATCCTCGGCGCGTGCCGCTCTCCTCGGGCCAGCGCCTGCTCCGATTCGATCGTCGCCTCGAGACGCGCTTCGTCGCCGGTGCGGACGAGGCGGGCAGAGGCTCCCTCGCCGGCCCGCTCGTCGTCGCAGGCGTCCTCTTCGACTACGCCTCGCTGCGCGAGGGCCGGGTGAGGCCGCTCGCGCGGCTCAACGACTCGAAACAGGTCGATCCCGACGAACGCGAGCGGCTCTACCACGCGGTCCTTGCCTCGGCAACGCGGATCGCGGTTCGCGTGATCGCGTCTGCGGAGATCGACCGGGAAGGACTCCACCGCTCGAATCTGTGGGGTCTCCGCACGGTGCTCTCCGAGCTGCACGAGCCGGGCGGGTCGTGCCTCGTCGACGGCTTCCGACTCGGCCCGCTCGCGCCGCCGCACCTCGCGGTCGTCGATGGCGATACGAAGAGCGCTGCGATCGCGGCGGCGTCGGTCGTGGCGAAGGTGACCCGTGACCGACTGATGCGCCGGATGGCCGCCGTGTACCCGCGTTACGGCTTCTCCTCCCACGTCGGCTACATCACGCCCGAGCACACGCGCGCGGTGCTCACGCACGGCCCGTGCCCGCAGCACCGCCGCTCGTTCGCCGCACGCGCGTATCGGGTGCCGCTTCCGGTGTGAACCGCGGAGAGCGGATCGCCGCCAGGCACTACCGGCTCCGCGGCTATCGCATCCTCGGCGCGAATGTCCGGGCCGGCGGCAACGAGGTCGATTTGATCGCCCGTCGGGGCCGCCGTCTCGTGTTCGTCGAGGTGAAGGAGCGCGCCCGCGCGACCTACGGCGGCGGCGTCGGAGCCGTCGACCGCGAGAAGCGCCGCCGCGTCCGGCGCGCGGCGGCCGTCTGGCTTCAGTCGCATCCGGAGACGGCGGCGCTCGAGATCCGCTTCGAGGTCGCGGCTGTGACCGAGGGCGCGGTCGAGCGGCTCGAGTTCGCAAGCGACTGACCGGCGCGGGATCGCGCGGCGATGCGGCGGAGGTCGACGCCGATCAGGTCTACGATGAAGCGACACGCGAGACCCGGAGTCCGTGCATGGCGCCCAGGAAGCGACGCTTGCCGCAGCGCGCGGCGGGGAAGGGGGAATGGCTCCAGGCCGACCAACGGCCTCGCTCGCGTCCGTGGGCGTACGACGAGCTGCTCTTCGGAAGACCGGACGAGCGAGAGCAGTCGAAAGAGCGCGAGGCGCTCGCGGAGCAGCTCCAGCGGGAACGTGCCGAGCTCGTGCGCCTCTACAAGGAGCTCGACCGGCACCTAGCGCGGATCGTGAGCTGCGAGCGGCGGCTGCGCGAGCTGGGCGGAGGAGAACCGGATGCCTCCCGGCCCGTCCCGTCGACGATCTTGCCGCACACGCGTGCGCTGCCGACCGGCACACCTGATTCGCCTGCGGCTACCGATGAGCGCAGCTATCTGCTGGCCCGTTGCGAGGGCTTCGAGGTCGTGTCACCGGCCGGCGTCGTCGGGTACGTCGAAGGACTGCGCTTCGTCTCGAGGATCGACCAGCCGGATCTGCTCGAGGTTCGCGGCGGCCGCTTCGGGCGGCAACTGCTCCTGATCCCGAGCGAGCAGGTCGAGGAAGTCCGGGCCGGCGAGGAGCGTGTACTCGTTCGCCGCGTGCCGGCACCGGCGGGAGACCTCGTGGCCGACGTCGTGGACCGGGTGAGGCGGGCACTCCACGTCGACCAACCCGCGTCGTAGCGTTCTCGCTCGCTCGAGGTGGTCCCAGCGAGGATTCGCGCGGGCCCGCGCCGAAGAGGGACGCATGGCAGTCACCCAGGAGGCCCTGTACGGGCGCCTCGACCTCGCCTTGTCGTGGTCCGAGTCGGATCTGCCCGAACGCGAGCGCACGAAGCACGTCCACCGCCTGCATCCCTATCTCGGCAAGTTCGTCCCTCAGCTCGTCGAGGAGCTGCTCGGCCGCTACGTGAGGCATAGAGGCCGGGTGCTCGATCCGTTCGCCGGCTCGGGGACGACGCTCGTCCAGTCCCTCGAGTCGGGGCACGACGCGGTCGGCGTCGACGTGGCGCCGTTCAACTGCCTCCTGATGCGGGTGAAGACGGGCGACCACGACGTCGACGCGCTCCGCCGCGACCTCGAGGCGGCCCGTGCCGGCGCGGAGGCGCTCGCCTGGGACGGTGAGCCGCCAGCGCGGGCGTCCGAATACGTCTTGGCGTGGTACGCGCCGCGCGCGGCCGCCGAGCTGCTCGCCTTCCGCGCATCCCTCGAGGGATCGTCGTCGGCGGACGTCCTTCGGGTCGTCCTGGCGCGCGCCGCGCGCTCTGCCCGCCGCACGACGCATTTCGACCTCGACTTCCCGCGCGTCCCGCAGACGGAGCCGTATCTCTGCCGCAAGCACCGCAGGGTCTGCCGTCCCGTCGAGGAGGCCCGCCGCTTCCTGCTCCGCTACACGGGGGACACCCTCGCCCGGATCGAGGCGTTCGCCGCAGTGCGCGGAGCACGCGCGACCGCCACCGTGCTGCACGGCGACGCGCGGACGCTCGAGCTGCACGGTCCGTTCGACGGGGTGATCACCTCCCCGCCGTACCCCGGCTTGATCGACTACCACGAGCAGCATCGCTACGCCTACGAGCTCCTCGGCCTCTCCCAGCACGGCGAGCACGAGCTCGGGCGCCCCGCCAACGGCCTGAGCCGAGCCGCGCTCGAGACCTACGTGCAGGGCGTCGCCGACGTGTTCGCGAATGCGCGCCGCTCGCTGCTACCGGGCGCGCCTGTGTGCGTCGTCGTGAACGACCGGCGCGAGCTCTACCCCGAGATCCTCCGTCGAGCCGGCCTCCGTCTGGAGACCCGGCTCGAACGACATGTCAATCGCCGCACAGGATTCCGGGCAGGGGAGTACTTCGAGTCGGTGCTCGTCTGCCGGGCGGCCTGACACCCCGCTCAGGTCAAGACCAAGGAGGTCACATGCACAGCCTTCTCGCGCGCCGTCCGTCGCCTGCGATGGTCGTGGCGTGCATCGCGCTGATCGTCGCGCTCGGCGGCACGAGCGTCGCGGCGGTAAACGCCCTCGCGCCGAGCTCTGTCGGCACGGTTCAGCTCAGGGCCGGAGCCGTCACGAACCCGAAGCTCCGGAACAACGCGGTGACGGGCGTGAAGGTCCGAAACCGCTCGCTCAGCCCGATCGACTTCGCCGCCGGGTCGTTACCCCGGGGCCCCGCCGGGCCGGCCGGGCCGGCCGGTCCCGCCGGTCCCGCGGGGGCCGTCGGGCCGATCACCGTCCGTCAGGACAGCGTGACCATCGGAGGCGGCACAGGCGCGCAGGTGCAGGACGGCGCGTATGCGACGGGCACCGTGTCCGTGAACTGCAACCCCGGAGAGAAGGCGATCTCCGCGGGGACGGGCTGGAGCGACGACGCGGCCGGCCGCGAGCTCTGGGTCCAGCGGATCACGCCGGTCGTGACGAACGGCGCCGTGACGGGCTACCGCGGCACGGGCGGAAACGACAGCGGGAACACCAGCACGTTCACGCTGTACGTCCTCTGCTACTGAAGGGGTGGGGGAAACCATGTTTCCCCCACCAGCCCCCTTCTTCTCGACGTGGGGAAACCCCATGGTTCCCCCACGGGCCCCCCTCCTTCTGCGCACGGCAACGCCGTGCGCGGTTGGCCTCCCGGGCGGCAAAGCCGCCCTCCGGCCATGCACGGCTTGCCTAGCCATTGACGTTGCCTAGGCATTGACGTTCATGTGGTGTTTGGAAGCTGGCACAGTGCCGTGACACTCGCGGCCGTACGGTCGAGGGGTGCTGGGCCGCGCGGTCACGTTCGCGCTCGTCGGCCTCGAGCCACGGCGGGTCGAGGTCGAGGCCCACCTGCGCACCGGCCAGCAGCCCTCGTTCGCGATCGTCGGGCTCGCCGACCGAGCCTGTCAGGAGGCAAAGCATCGTGTGCGGAGCGGCGTGCACTCCGCCCTCTTCGCCTGGCCGGACCGTGTGATCACCGTGAACCTCGCGCCGGCCGCGCTGCGCAAGGAGGGGACGGGGTTCGATCTTGCGATCGCATTGACCGTGCTCGCTGCCTCGGATCCCGCGCTGGCGGCCCGGCTCGTCGAGCATGCGTGCATCGGCGAGCTCGGGCTCGACGGCGCGATCCGCCCCGTCGCCGGTGTGATCGCCGCCGCCGAAGGCGCATCCCGCGCAGGGCTCTCCCGCATGCTGTGCCCTGCCGCATCCGCCGGCGAGGCCGCCCTCGCGGGGATCGAGGCGATCGGCGTCCGCCACCTCGCCGAAGCGGTCGGCTACCTGCGCGGTGAGGACGCCATCGAGCCGGCGACGGCTGGCACGAGCCGGCGAGGGCCTGTCGCGCTGCCCGACCTGGCCGACGTTCGTGGCCAGGAGCGGGGGAGGCGCGCGCTCGAGCTGGCAGCCGCCGGCACGCACAACCTGCTGCTCGCCGGTCCGCCCGGCACGGGCAAGACGATGCTCGCCCGCCGGCTCCCGTCGATCCTCCCGGAGCTTTCCTCTGCCCAGGCGCTCGAGGTCACGCGGATCCACTCCGTCGCCGGGACGCTGCCACCCGGGTCCGGTCTCCTCGCGACGCCGCCTTTCCGAGCGCCGCACCACGGTGCGTCCGCCGCGGCGGTCGTCGGTGGAGGCGCAGTCCCGCGGCCAGGTGAGGTGAGCCTCGCGCACCGTGGTGTCCTGCTCCTCGACGAGCTGCCGGAGTTCCCTCGTCCCGTGCTCGAGGCGCTTCGCCAGCCGCTCGAGGACGGCGTCGTCTCGGTCGCGCGTGTCGGAGGTCGCGCGCTCTTCCCCGCGCGCTTCCGGCTGGTGGCGACGATGAACCTCTGCCCGTGCGGCGGCCGCGGAGATCCGCGGGTCGACTGCGCCTGCACGCCGGCGCGGATTGCCGCGTATCGCGACAAGGTCTCGCGGGCGCTGCTCGACCGGTTCGACCTGATCGTGACGATGCCGCGGCCCCGCGCCGAGGAGCTCGCCGCCGCGCCGTCCGAGCCGAGCGCGGCCGTCCGAGCGCGCGTCGTCCAGGCGGCTTCCGCGCTCGAGCCGGCGGCGCCGCGCCGGCAGGCGGCCGCCTCCGAGCTTCTCGACCGAGCGGTCGACAGGCTCCCACTCTCGGGTCGCGGGCGCGCACGTGTGGCGCGCGTCGCGCGCACCGTCGCGGCGCTCGGTGGCTCTGCCGAGGTCCTGCCAGAGCACGTCGCCGAAGCTCTCTCGTACCGCTCGCCCACGGAGCTTTCGACCCGATGACGATGCGTCGGATCCGGCGCGACGAGCGCGGTTACCCGCCGCTTCTGGCACGGATCCCCGACCCGCCGCCCTCTCTCTGGCTGCGCGGCGACGCGCCTCCCGCGCTTCTCGCCGACGTGGCCGTCGCCGTGGTCGGCGCCCGGGCCTGCTCGGGGTATGGGCGCGCCGTCGCGCGAAGCCTGGCGGGCGGCGTCGCCGAGGCGGGCGCCGTCGTCGTCAGCGGGCTCGCGCGCGGGATCGACGGCGAGGCGCACCGCGGCGCGCTCGCCGGCGGCGGGAGGACGGTCGCGGTGCTCGGCTGCGGCATCGACCGCGACTACCCGGCTGCCCATGCGGAGCTCGCGCGCGCGATCGTCGTCGCCGGCGGCCTCGTCGTCTCGGAGTACGAGCCAGGCGTGGAGCCCGCGCCCTGGCGGTTTCCTGCTCGCAACAGGATCATCGCCGGCCTCGCGGCCGCGACGGTCGTGGTCGAGGCGCGCGAGCGCTCGGGCGCCTTGATCACCGCCGACTTCGCGCTCGAGGACGGCCGCGAGGTCCTCGCCGTGCCGGGAGAGATCACGAGCGCCTTGAGCCGCGGGACGAACGGGCTCCTGCGTCAGGGTGCAACGCCGGCCACCGGCGTCGCCGACGTGCTCGAGGCGATCGGGCTCGAGCCGCACACCGCTCCGGCGGCTGAGCCGGACGACCCCGCCTGCGCGGCGGTGCTCGACGCACTCGGTGCCGCCGCCGGCGCGGGCACAGCGGACGATCTCTCGCGCGCGACGGGCCTCGACGCGGGCCGGCTCGCCACCGCGCTGACGCTGCTCGAGCTCGCAGGCAGGGTCGCGGTGGAGGACGGTGTGGTGCGCAGTACGATCGCGCGGTGACGACGCCCTACTGGCTCGACGAGCCGACCGAGGAGCTTCCACACGGCGATCTGACGACGCGCGTCGACGTTGGCATCGTCGGTGCGGGGGTCACCGGCTGCGCCTGCGCCCTCGCCCTCGCCGAGGCGGGGCTGCGCGTGAGGGTCGTGGACGGACGGAGGGTGGCGGAGGGGGCGAGCGGTCGGAACGGGGGCTTTGCGCTACGCGGCACGGCCTCTCCGTACGACGAGGTCGTCGCCTCGCTCGGCCGCGAGCGCTCGCTCGCGCTGTGGCGCTGGACCGAGCAGGAGCTCGACGAGATCGAGCGTCTTGCGGGCAACGCGTTCAGACGGGTCGGCAGCCTCCGGCTCGCCGCCGACGCGGAGGAACGCGAGGATCTGCACGACGAGATCGAAGGACTGTGGGCCGACGGTCTCGACGCCGAATGGATCGACGCCCCTACCGGGCGGCTCGCCGGCCGCTTCTCCGCCGCAATCCGCCATCCGGCCGACGGCGTGCTCCAGCCGGCCCGCTGGGTGCGGCACCTGGCAGCGCTCGCGGTCTCGGCCGGCGCGGAGCTCGTGGAAGGGCACCGCATCTCCGATCTCGACGAGCTCGGAGCGGACACCGTGGTCGTCGCGACGGACGGCTACCCGAGCGGCCTCCTCGGCGAGCTCGAGGGGCTCATCGTCCCGACCCGTGGGCAGGTGATCGCGACGGAGCCTCTGGCGGAGCGGCTGTTCGAGGTTCCCCACTACGGGCGCCACGGTTTCGACTACTGGCATCAGTCGGAGGAGGGACGCCTCGTCGCCGGCGGCTTCCGCGACGTCGCGATCGATCAGGAGTTCACGGCGGACGAGGACGTGACCGACGCGGTGCAGCGCTCGCTCGAGGGTTTCGTGAACGACCTCGTCGGCCGCGAGTTGCGGGTCGACTACCGCTGGGCGGGGATCTTCGGCCTCGTGCTGGACTTCCTCCCCGTCGTCGGCCCGCTGCCGCAGCGGAGCGGGACCTGGATCGCGGGCGGCTACTCGGGCCACGGCAACGTCCTCGGCTTCGCGTGCGGACGGCT
>Ga0157369_10004499_pt1 | contig 16424 bp, 15 predicted proteins | sample C25metaG_FD_113461 | JGI IMG/M metagenome (GOLD analysis project Ga0157369, IMG submission 113461) | Corn rhizosphere microbial communities from Kellogg Biological Station, Michigan, USA - C2-5 metaG | ecosystem: Host-associated > Plants > Roots > Rhizosphere > Soil | place: USA: Michigan... | reverse complement strand
TCGGCGTCGCCGCGTCCGGTGCTCGTGACCGCGCCGCGCGGCGAGGCCGCGTCGTTCGCCGAGCGGGTTGCCGCGGCGGCATCGCCGATCGACGACGTGCGCGGCAGCGAGCAGTACCGCCGCCACGCGCTCCGCGTCCTCACTCAGCGTGCGCTGAAGCGGGTGCTTGCCTGATGAGGCGTAGGCTCGACGGAGCCGAACAAGGAGCGGAGGTACCGGCTTTGCCGGTGCCGGAGCGGAAATGAGGATCTCCGTCCGCGTCAACGGCGAGGAGCACCAGGCCGACTGCTGGGAGGGCGAGTCGCTGCTCTTCGCGCTGCGCGAGAAGCTCGGCTTCCCCGGCTCGAAGAACGCCTGCGAACAGGGCGAGTGCGGCTCGTGCTCGGTGCTGCTCGACGGCACGCTCGTCTGCTCGTGTCTCGTGCTTGCCGCGCAGGCCGACGGCCACGAGGTGACGACGGTCGAGGGTCTCGCGCAGGGCGATCACCTGCACGCGGTGCAGCAGGCGTTCGTCGACGCGGGGGCCGTACAGTGCGGGTTCTGCACGCCGGGCCTCGTCGTTGCGACCGTCGACCTGCTGAAGCGAAACGCGAGCCCCACCGACGACGAGATCCGCGAGGCGCTCTCCGGCAATCTCTGCCGCTGCACGGGTTATGCCAAGATCTTCGACGCGGTGCGGCTGGCGGCAGCCGGCGTAGGCTGGACGGAGCCGGCAGAGAGCGGAGCCGCCGGCTTTGCCGGCGGTGAGAGCGGGGCCAGCGCCCTATGACCCAGACGACGCAGCGTCCGCTCGAGGCGGGCAGGATCGGTGAGCTCGTGCCGCGTGCCGACGCGCCGCCCAAGGTGCAGGGAGCGTTCGCCTTTGCGAGCGACCTGATCGTCCCGGGAATGCTCTGGGGCCACACGCTGCGCAGCCCGCACGCGCACGCGCGCATCGTCTCGATCGACATCTCCGAGGCGGTGACGATGCCCGGCGTGCACGCGGTGCTGACGCACGACGACGTGCCCGGTGCGAAGACCTACGGGCTCGAGTTCCCCGACCAGCCGGTACTGGCGATCGACCGTGTCCTCTACTACGGCGAAGCGGTCGCGCTCGTCGCGGCCGAGCATCCCGAGCAGGCACGCCGCGCCGCCGAACGGATCGCGGTCGAGTACGAGCTGCTCGAGCCGGTCGCCGACATGGAGCATGCGACCGAGCGGCCCGACCTCCATCCCGACCGGCCGACGCGCGGGCAGCACGGCTACCGCGACGACGATCGCGCAAACGTGGTGCGTCACATGGTGATCCGCCACGGCGATCCCGACGCGCCAGGCGACGTCACGGTCTCGGGCGTATACGACGTCGGCATCCAGGATCAGGCGTTCCTCGGCCCCGAGTCGGGCCTCGCGGTCCCCGACGGCGAAGGCGGCGTCGACATCTACGTCGCCACGCAGTGGCTGCACGTCGACCGTGCGCAGGTCGCTCCATGCCTCGGGCTGCCGCTCGAGCAGGTGCGCATCCATCTTGCTGGAGTCGGGGGTGCGTTCGGCGGGCGGGAGGACCTGTCGATGCAGATTCACGGTGCGCTGCTCGCGCTGCACACGAACCGCCCGGTGAAGATCGTCTACAACCGCGAGGAGTCGTTCACAGGTCATGTGCATCGCCACCCGGCGCGCATGTGGTGCGAGCATCGCGCGACGCGCGAGGGCAAGCTCGTCAACGTGCGGATGCGCATCCTGCTCGACGGAGGCGCCTACGCGTCGAGCTCGACGGCGGTCGCGTCGAACGCGGCCTCGTTCGCGGTCGGCCCCTACGAGACGCCGAACGCGCTGATCGAGTCGACCGTCGTCTACTCGAACAACCCGCCGTGTGGCGCGATGCGTGGCTTCGGCGCGGTGCAAACGTGTTTCGCTTCGGAGGCGCAGATGGACAGGCTGGCCGCCGCGCTCGAGATCGATCCGGTCGAGCTGCGGCTGCTGAATGCGTTGAAGCCCGGCGACGTGCTGCCGACCGGGCAGACGATTGCCGGCTCGATGCCGGTTGCCGAGACGATTCGCGCCGCTGCCGCGCTCGAGCCCCCGGGGGCCGAAGCGCTGCCGCGCGACCCGTTGCGCCTGCCGGGTGGAGCGGGCAACACGACTCGTGGCGAGGGCGTGCGGCGCGGTGTCGGCTTTGCTGTCGGGTTCAAGAACATCGCCTACTCCGAGGGCTTCGACGACTATTGCGCCGCGCGCGTCCGGCTGTTTCCGGACGGGTCGGCCGAGGTGCACTGCGCGGCGGCCGAGGTCGGCCAGGGCGTGACCGGTGTGATGCTGCAGGTCGCGCGTACCGAGCTCGACACCGACGACGTGCGGCTCGCTCCGAGCCAGACGTCGACCGTCGACTCGGCCGGTTCGTCGTCGGCGTCCCGGATGACGTGGATGGCCGCGGGCGCCGTTCGCGACGCCTGCCGTGCCGCGCTCGAGGAGCGCGACCGGCGTCCGGGTGAGGAGATCGACGTGGAACGGATCTACCGCCATCCGCAGACGACGCCGCTCGATCCCGAGACGGGGCAGATCACCGGAGAGCGCGCGCACGTGGCATTCGCGACCTGTGCGATGAAAGTCGTCGCCGAGGTGGACGTCGAGCTCGGGCTCACCCGGGTCGTCTGGATCGGCGCAGCGCAGGACGTCGGCAAGGCCGTGAACCCGCAACAGGTCGAGGGCCAGATCGAGGGCGGCACCGCGCAGGGGCTCGGGCTGGCGTTGATGGAGGAGATCCAGACGCGAGGCGGGCTGATCACGAACGCGAGCTTCACCGACTATCTGATCCCGACGGCGCTCGACATGCCACCCGTCGAGTCGGTGCTGATCGAAGTCCCGGAGCCCGACGCGCCCTACGGCCTCAAGGGCGTCGGTGAGCCGCCGACGGTCGTCTCGACCGCGGCGGTGGTGTCGGCGCTGCGGGCGGCGACGGGCCGCGACCTGACGCGCGTCCCCGTCTCACCCGACGACATCTGCCTGTAGCGGTCAGCCCTCTTCCAGCGGGACCGCGCTCGGCGCTTCCTGCCGCACAACGATCGCGACCGCGGCGACGACGATCGCCGCGCCGATCAGCAGCAGCAGCGTCAGGTGCTCGCCACGGAAGAGCACACCCAGCAGGATCGCCACCACCGGGTTCACGTAGGCGTACGTCGATACGAGGCTGATCGGCGCGTTCGCCAGTAGCCAGACGTACGCCGTGTAGCCGACCACCGATCCGAACGAAACGAGGTACAGCCACGCGGCGACTGACGACGCGGACGGCGAGAAGCCGTGCACCGTAAAGACCGAGATCGGGAGCATCACGAGCCCGCCGATCAGCATCTCGTAGGCGGTCGCGGCGAACGGGTCGGCGGGCATCGTCACGCGCGCCGAGAGGAGCGAGCCGACCGACCACATGATCGCCGAGAGCACGCAGAGCCCGATGCCCCACGGCGTCGCGCCGCCGGACGGGTGGGCGAGCACGGCGACGCCGGCGAAGCCGACGCCGACACCGGCCAGCGCCGGCCACGGCAGCCGCTCGCGACCGACCAGCCGGAGAACCACGATCCACAGCGGCACGGAGGCAATCAGCAGCGAGGCGAGCCCGGTCGGAACGTCGCGCTCGGCGAAGAACAGCACCGCGTTCGCACCGGGCAGCAGGCAGCCGATCAGGAAGCACGAGCCGAGGGCGCGCCGCGACACGCGCAGCGAACCGCCGCGCCAGCGCACGATCACAGCCATTAAGGCGCCCGCGGCGATGAAGCGTGTCGACGCTGCGAAGAGCGGCGGGATCGTCTCTCCGGCGATCGCAATGCCGAGGTACGTCGACCCCCAGAGCACGTACACCGTGACCAGCGCGGTCCAGATCTTGGTCGACTGGGTCACGCGTTACCGAACGAGCGAGAGCGCTGCCCCAATTCCCAGCAGGACGATTCCGGTTGCGCGCGCAGCCGAGATGTCGATCCGCTCGACGCCGAACAGACCGAAGCGATCGATCACGGCGCCCATCACGAGCTGCCCTGCGATCAGGATCCCGATCGTCGCGGTCGCCCCGATCCGCGGCTGGGCGAACGTGATCGAGAGGACCACCGTCAGGCCCATCAAGCCGCCGAGCCACATCCACGCGGGCGCGCGGAACGCGCCTCCGATCCCGCCGGCTCCGGCGCGCACGCCGACGAGGATGACGAGCGAGAGCACGAGCTGGATCGCGGTCGAAAACGTCAGTGCTTCGAAGATGCCGACGCGGCCGCCGAAGCGGCCCATCACCGCCACCTGGACCGAGCCTGCGAGTCCCGCTATGACGGCGAGCGCGACGGCGGCCGACGTCACGCGGCCGACTCGTCGCCCTGCCAGAGGCTGAAGAGATTCCCTTCGGTGTCCTTGCACGCCGCGAACCAGCCGTGCGTCGGCACGGCCTGCTTGTCTTCGGCCTCGCCGCCGAGCTCGCGCACCGTGGCGATCGACGCCTCGATGTCGTCTGTGTCGAAGTAGACGATCGGCCGGCTGCCGGCGTTCTCGGACGGATAGATCGCGCCGCCCTGGTGCTCGTCGTTCTGGAACATCCGGTAGTCGAAGCCTTCCATCGTGCTCCCGCCGATCTCCCATCCGAACAGGCCGTGCCAGAACCCGCTCGCGCGGTCTGCATCGGTTGCGAGCAGCTCGAAGTGAACGATTCTTCCCGGCATGGTTACGCTCCTCTTCTCTCCCGACAAAGGAGTTCTCCAGTGATCAAAGTGCTCGTACTCTACGACGAGGAGCCGGACACGATCCAGTACGCGGCGCATGCCGAGGTGTGCCGGCAGGTTCCGGGCGGCACGTTCCGTCACGGCAAGGTGACCGGCTCGCCGATGGGCGAGCCCGCGCATCGCTACGTCGCCGAATGGGAGTTCGCAGACCAGGACGCGTTCAAGCGCGGGACCGCCAGCGACGAGTTCATGGCAACGGGTCGCGACGCGCGCGACCGCGGCCTGCCGCGCCCGACGGTGGAGTTCGTCCAGCTGGACTGACTCGCCGGGTTGTCACCAGCGCCCGTTCGTCAGCCGAAGCTTGGCTTGCGCTTCTCGCGAATCGCGGCGACGCCCTCGTGGACGTCGGGACCGGTCATGTCGAGGAACTCGAGCGCGAGCGACGCGTCGAACGCCGGCCCGGCTGCGCGCAGCCAGTTGTTGAGCGCGAGCTTCGTGTGGCGGATCGCCGGCTGCGAGCCCTCGGCGAGCCGCCGCGCGATCTCGAGCGCACGCTCCTCGAGCTCCGCTTCGGGAACGCAGAGCGAGACGAGCCCGATCCGCTCGGCTTCGACGCCGTCGAGCGGCTCGCAGAGGAGCAGGTGGTACTTCGCCTTGGCGAGCCCGCAGAGGAGCGGCCAGACGATCGCGGCGTGGTCGCCCGCGGCGACGCCGAGCTTCGTGTGCCCGTCGAAGATCTTCGCCTCGGGAGTGGCGATCGAGATGTCGGCGAGCAGCGCGACGGCCAGGCCGGCGCCGACGGCCGCTCCGGTGATTGCGGAGACGATCGGCTTCGGGCAATCGATCACGTTGTAGACGAGATCGCGCGCTTCGCGGAACACCCGGTTGCGGGTTGCTGAGTCGTTCGCGATCTCGAGCACCAGGTCGAGGTCGCCGCCTGCGCTGAACGCGCCGCCGGCGCCGCGCACGATCACCGCACGCGTCTCGTCGTCGTCGCCGATCGCCCGCCAGATCGACGCCAGCTCACCGTGCATCGCGCCGCTGACCGCGTTCAGCTTGCCCGGGGCGCGCAGTGTCAGCCGGAGGATGTGCGGCGCGGGCCGGTCGAGCTCGAGGCTCGGGTAGGCGGCATAGGTTTCCATCGGTCGGGACTCTAGACTGGCACTCGGTGCCCGAGGTCGACGTCACGCGCGAGAGCGGGATCATGACGATCACGCTCAACCGCCCGGATGTGCTGAACGCGCTCAACCGCGCCGTGCACCAGGGGATCTTCGAGGCGTTGCAGGACGCGCGCGATCCATCCGTGCGTGCGGTCGTGCTCACCGGCGCGGGCCGCGGCTTCTGTGTCGGGCAGGACCTGCAGGAGTTCTCGAGCGGCGCCGGTTCGGTCGCCGACAACTTGCGCGAGAACTACCACCGAAACGTGCTCGCGATCCGAGCGCTCGAGAAGCCCGTGATCGCGGCGGTCAACGGCCCGGCGGCGGGCGCAGGCCTCTCGCTCGCGCTGGCGTGCGACGTGCGGATCGCTGCAGACACGGCGAGCTTCGTGCCGGCGTTCATCAAGATCGGCCTCGTCCCCGATTCGGGCGGCACGTGGCTTGTCCGGCGGCTGCTCGGGACGGCCCGCGCGTTCGAGTGGCTGACGACCGGGCGGAAGCTCGACGCGGAAGAGGCTTGCGCCTGGGGCCTCGTGTCGGAGGTGGTCGCGGCCGGCGAGCTGTCGCAGCGCGCGCACGAGGTGGCCCGGCTCTTCGCCGCGATGCCGACCCGCGCGGTATGGCAGACGAAGCGCCTGCTCGACGCGGCCGAGACGTCGACGTTCGCCGACCAGCTCGAACGGGAGGCGACCGCGCAGGCCGAGCTGACGCAGACGCACGACTTCGCAGAGGGCGTCGCCGCGTTTCTCGCCAAGCGCGAGGCGGAGTTCACTGGCGCAGACCTCACGCGTACCCACGTGGTGACGGTGCGCAACGACGACGACCGTCGCCGCTGGCGGCTGACGGCGTTCCTGCGCCTGCCGCTCGCGCTGCCGCACATCTACCTGACGGAGTACTGGGGCGCGGTCGCCGGGCTCGTCGCCATCGCCAACTGGTTCATCGTGCTCGCGCGCGGGCGTACGCCCGACCGCGTCCACGAGTGGCTCGAGCGCTATCTCCGCTACTCGACCCACGCCGGCGCGTACACGTTCCTGCTGGCCGACCCGTACCCCCGGTTCCGCGGTCTCGAGGGGACGTATCCCGTCGACCTGCACGTCGGCCCGCCGGCGGAGCAGTCGCGCTGGAAGGTCGCGCTTCGCCTGCCGCTTGCCGTTCCTGCGGTGCTCTGCGCGTACGTGTTCGGGATCGTGCTCGCGGTCGTCGCGATCCTCTCGTGGTTCGTCGCGCTGGCGGTCGGCCGCGTGCCGGACGGTTTCCAGAAGCTCGGTGTGTACTGCCTGCGCTACCACGCGCAGACCGCCGCGTACCTGCTGCTCCTGACCGACCGGTACCCGTCGCTCGCGAGCGGCTACCCCGAGCCCTGAACTCGGCCTACGATTCCTCGCGGGCGATCTCGGTTTTCTCGACGATCTTCTCGACGACCTTTTCTTCAACCGGATGATCGCGCCGGCGCTGGGCCTCGCGGGCCTGGACGACCTCGACCCGGGCTGCCTGCCACGACGACCAGTGCCCGGCGACGAGTGCCCAGAGCGAGAGTGCCGAGACATAGGTGACGCTGTTCAGCCAGTGCATCGAGTAGGAGATCGGGATCATCACCAGCCAGAAGACTGTGAGCCATCCGTTGACCCGGCGCATGAACACCGGATCTCCTTGAATGGATGCCCAGAAAGACTTCAGAACGGCCATGGACGGCTCCTTTCGAGGAAGCTCGGCGTTGCTCGCTCAGAACGGCTGAATCAGGGCCCGAGATACGCAAGCGACTGTTTTTGCGAGCTACGGTGTGATTTCACCTCCACGCCCTGGAAAATAGGCGTCTTCCAGAGGGGGTCGTCGCGCTAACTGGAGCGTGGCAGAAAATGCAGCATTCTAAACTGGACGTGTGCCGATATTGGGCTCAACCATGCCGTTTCTGCGCAGCTGGGCCGTTTCTACCATCTGCTCGGTCCGTACGGACTCCAGCCTCTGAGGTACGGTTTCAGGGCCTCGTGTGTGATCTCCGGGTCTGCAGGCATCCGCGGCAGTTGCTGCGCGCGGTCCGCGTGCTCGCGGGCAACCGCGAGCCAGTCGCTTGCATCCGGGTCGGCAGCGATCGCGTCGGCCCCATGGCGAGCCTCGACAGCCTCGCAGTAGGCGCGAATAGCCTCCGCCTCGTTCCACGTCCGCACGCGGCCGCGGAGGACATCGCGGCGGTGATCGGCAACGAGCCGAAGTTTCGCGTTAGCCACGGCCGATTCCCATTGGCGTTCTCGCTCGGCCTGCTCGCGCTCTCGAGCCAACCGGCGCTCCTCGGTGTCGGCGGCTTGGAGCTCCAACTCGCGGAGCAGGTTCGGCAGCCGGTCGTCGAGCTTCCAACGCGCGCGATCGCCCCAGCTCCTCTGCCGCCCGTAGGAGGCATTGATCGCCTCGATGTTGAGCGCACCGGTCGCGGAGGCGTCGTACGGTTTCGGTCGGTCGACGAACTGCATCAGGCGGATCGACCGTTCGCGATCCTCCTTCCATCGCCTCATCTCTCGCTCGTATAGGCCACGCGACCCGGCGCCCTTCTCCCAGATCCGGACCTTCAGCTGGTGGCCGTTCACCGTGAACACGAGCTGCCCGTCCCTCGCCGGCTTCCACTCGGTTCGTCCATAGCCGTCCTCGCGGATTCGCGACGCATGCGACTTCGTATCCACGCCGCTCAGCTTCGACAGCAAGCGCGTGGACGACTCTCAAGACGCGCGGCAACGCCTTCCGCGAGATCTCGTGCAGGCTCGTACGGTCACGAAACTCTCGTGCGACCCGGTGGTACTTGCTCAGCCGCGCCGGAACCGGGACGGGCGACAAGCCCGGCACGTCTTCCGGATCGTTCGCGGTACCGCTTCCGTCCGTTGCGAGCTCGATCACGAGCTCATCCGGTGTTTCGCGCTTCACGACCAGGCGACTGCCGCGAGGAACCTTTCCGTAGCTCTCTGCCAGTCGCGCCCGACGCTCGTAGTCGACGCCGTTGTCGTCCCAGCGCTTCCGCGGAACCCGTAGCGAGCCGCCGGCCGCGATCACCTGTTCTACGAGTTCTTGAGTGACCGAGACGTTCGGTTGCCGAGCCAGCGGCGGGTTCGGGCCGCGACTCTGCCGCAAATACTCCTTGCCAGCAGGAGTGATCGCTGCCTTCCAGGTTGCGCCACGACCCGAAGTCCGCACCAGCCCTCGGTTCCGCAAGGCTCCAGCGGAGATTCGCGTGGGGATCCCGTCGACCCCGTTGTTCGGGCAACCCTCACTGATCCAGCCCAACACCTGCACCTGTACGTCGTTCAACGTCTTCCGCTGCGCCACATCGCCCTCCTCCAAATCGAGAACCGGCATCCGCCAGAAGGGTGCTTCTGAGCCGCGGGCGCCCACTCGATCCGAACATCTGGCGGAGCGAACGTGTGTTCGGTAGAGTCATGTCGTCCGATGCCGCTGCCACGGTCTTCGGTTCAACGCAGAGACAGAGACGTGCGGGGAAGGGAGCGCCCGATGATCAAGACAGGGGCAGATCTGGTGGAAGTGGTGGAGGCCGTCGACAGGGCGCGGCGAAAGAAGGGGGCGCAGTCATGACAGCGACAGCCCAACTGCTCGAGCTCAAGTCCGCGACCAGCGCGATTGCGCTCGTTGCAGACGACCACGTTGCCCCGTGCGACGTTCCAGCACGTACGTACGCCGGCCTTGTCGCACTTGCAGGTGCGCCAGTTGATCCCGCCCGCGTCTCACCGGCCGCGCTCATCCTGAAGGCGGAAGGGCTTGTCAATCTTCCCGCGATCTCTTTCGGCTCGAACTACGACTTAGACGTGCGCAGCATCGAGCTCGACCGCGGCCTCGTCAACGCCCTTGATTGCGGCTGGCTTCACATCCGTGACGGGAGAGTCTCGGCGACTGAACTGGTAACGCCGCCCCTGACAAGAGAGGCCGCTCGAGCACGGGCACAGGAGCTGTTCGCCCTTGGCGCAGAAGAACTAATGCGCGCCGCAAGGCATCATCTCCTGCGTGAACGCATCGCTTGACCCGAGTAAAGCCCCAAAGGGCTACGTCGATCAGGACGTTGAACGGCGCTATCTCGCTCAAGACGCCGACGATTACGGACGCGACCGGTTCCAGCGCGATCACGACCGGCTAACCCACTCGCCGGCGTTCCGGCGGCTTCAGGGAAAGACGCAGGTCTTAACTCCCGGCGAGGCGGACTTCTTCCGCACCCGCCTTACACATTCCCTCGAGGTCGCCCAGGTCGCGCGGCGACTCGCTCAGAACCTGGGTGCAAACCGTGATCTCTGCGAGGCGTCAGCGCTCCTCCACGACCTGGGCCATCCGCCGTTCGCGCACATCGGCGAAAAAACACTCGGCGCCGAACTCGACCGCGTCGCGGCGGAGTGGAAGCTTGACCCTGTCGCTGACGTCGGAGGCTTCAACGGGAACGCGCAGAGCTTTCGGCTCGCCGTCAAGTCGCTGTCGCATAAGAGTGCGTTCCGCGGTCTCGATCTCACACGGGGCGTTCTCGATGGCGCGATCAAGTATCCATGGGAGCGGGAAACGAAAGACGCGCCAAAGAGCAACAAGCGCTGGTGCTTCTTCCCCACGGAGCGAGACGATGCGGCGTGGGTGCGGGAGGGTGTCCCGCCCCAGCGCGCGCTTGCCAAGAGCATCGAGGCGCAGATCGTCGAGTGGGCCGACGATGTCGCGTATTCGATCCACGATGTGGAAGACTGGTATCGGGCACGATTCATGCCCCTCGAGTTGCTCGTCGAAAGCACCGAAGCCCGCGAAGCGCTCGCCGCTCGTATCGCACCCGACGTAGCTGACGAAAACTTCGATCGTGGCGCTGCAGAGGCCGAGGTAAGGGCGTTCTTCAAAGGCCCCGCGTTCGCCGGCATCAAGATCGGCTATGACAGCTCAACGGCGGCGAAGAAGGGCCTCCGGACGATGCGCAGCTTCCTGTTCGACGAATTCATCGGCAAGGTCACGCTCGCGAAGCCGGATGCACCGGCGACGCGCCACAACAACGATCTCGTCATCGACCCGTACGCGAAGTTGCACAGCGCGATTCTCAAGGAGCTTCTCAACGTGTACGTGCTTGAACATCCTCGGATGGCGACCTACGAGGTTGGACAAGCTCACGTCATCAGCGAGCTCGTTCGAGAGTTCGTGACGGTGCTCGACTTCAACCCAACGACAAAGAGATTCGGGAAGAGGAAGAAGCTCGGGATCTTTGCGTCTGACACTCAGGACGCACTTCACGAAGCGCGGACGAACCCGCCCGAACTGCTCCGACTCGTCGCCGATCACGTCGCCGGCATGACCGACGGATACGCGATCCGGCTGCAGGAACGACTCAGCGGCGTCGGCATCGGCAGCTTCAACGAGTTCGTCTAGCGCTCGGTCCCGCATTGCTTTGACTGCCGCCTCATCGGAGTCTTTCGCGTCGCCTGCCCATCCACGATCCGTGCCGCTGCCCGCCACTCGGGGCACCGCATCAAGCTCTTCGACCGAGGCGAGGGGTAACTCCGTCATCCCGACCAACTACGGTCACGACGATGTCATTCGAGGTCGACCTTCGCACCCATGAGATCGTCAGGAACGCCGCTCGCTGTCGCCAGTGCAACTCCGTGATCGAGTCGGATTCCGTCCATGACTATCGACGGTGCGAGTGTGGTGCGACGGCGGTTGACGGCGGCCGTCGCTATCTCGCTCGCTCCGGCGCGGACTTCGAGGAACTCGCGGTCATTCGCCCGCGTTCGTAGACGCGCGAGTTTGCGTCCGCTGCTCCTCGACAGAGCGGACGCCTCGCACCTGCGTCGAATTCTAGGCGGACATCTTGTGTATCGAGCGAGCGACGCTCAACCGACCGGTTCGGAGCATGATCGCTGTCGCCATGGCCGAGCAATCTCGGACATGTTCGGCGTCGTTTTCGGTCAGCCGGCCGCTCCAGGGTCAGAGCGTGGGCAGGTCGAGCGCGCGCAGAAAGCGGGCGAACAGAGGATCGCTGATCCGCACCCGATCGCGACCCTTGCCTTCGACGATGCCGGCGTCGCGAAGTGCTTTCAGTGTGCGGTTGGCCTGCCACTGAGTGCCGGCGACCGGCAACGCAGGCTCGCCACGGGCGACCGCAACCGCGACCGGCAGCGCCGTCTTCCTGACGCCTTTCGGCCCGAGCGCCTGTAGATGTTCGACTTCGCCTTCGTGCCGGGGCCGCTCGGAGCGCATCGCCTCGTGTAGGGCGAGCTCCACCTCGGCGTGCTCGATCACGGTCGTGCGACGGAGCAGCGCGACGAGCACCGCTTGTTGTGCGAGCAGCATCGTCGAGCGTGGGTGGTCTTCGCCGTCCCGGATCAGCAGCTCGAGCGCGTCGCTGGTGATCGTGTAGCCGCCGCGCTGAAAACGGCGCGACAGTCCGGCCCGCCACTCCTCGGCGGTGATCGGGGAGAGCTGTTGGATCGAGCCGAAGTTGAAGAAAGCCTGATCGCGGCGGCCGAATAGGTCGCGCATCATGTGCTCGATCGAACCGGCAAAGAGGAAGACGACTTCGGGTGAGTCCTGGAAGACCGCGCGCAGCTTGCGGGCAAGGGCAACGCTGCCGCCCTGGTAGTCCGTATCGCCGATCCGGACGATGTCCTGGAACTCGTCGATGTAGAGGATCAGACGCTTCCCGTCGGCGGCGGCGACCGCCTGGGGCAGCCGCAGCGCGTAGTCGAGGTAGCGGTCCGGGTCGCGGCGCAGCTGCGGCAACAGATTGATCTCGATTCCCTCGAGCTCTGCGCCCGGAACCTTCGCCGAGATGGTCGCGGCGACCGCCTCGGCAAACGAGCGACCGCCTGCGCGGGCACGGTGCAGTGTCTTCGAGAGCGCGGGACGGTTAGCGATGGTCGCCTCGACCAGGGCATCGGCGATTTGGCTGACCCGGCTCAGGTGGAAGAGGTCAATCGAGGCGGTGTAAATGCCTTGGTCTGCGAGCCGCTTGACGGCGGCGCGACAGACGGTCGTTTTGCCGGTGCGCCGTGGCCCGATCAGCACGCAGTTGATCGCCGCTTGGCCGAGCCGGACGGCGAGCTCGTCGACGTCATCGCCGCGGCCGATCATCTCGCGGGCGGCGATCGGGTCGTCGGTCGGAAACAGCTCCGCCGGCGTCTGAGGGCGATGCTTCGGCATAGACCAGATCATAGCAATTTCAGCTATGGTGCATAGCGGAATCTGCTATGTCGCTGGGTTAGCCCCGCCGGGATCGGCCCGCTCCTGGCGATTCCACCCCGCTCGGTAGAAGCCCAGGTGAGCGCGGCTGGATGGAAAACGCAGATCAGTGCCTCGAGGAGTCCGTGCGCCGGCCGGACACCACGCTCGAGCAATACCAAGGTGCGCAGCGCCAGTAGCGCGAACGACGATAACCAAGCATCACGACCAGGATGACACTTTGCGTCCACTGCTCCTCGAGGACGCTGCAGCCGAGCTGGAATCTCGATTTCCGTTCCGCCCAGCGAGCGTCATTCGCGGTACAGACAGGTCAATCCACCTGGAGAGAGTCAGCGCTACCCCCGTGGCCAATTGTCTGTGACCGAGGCTGTGACCGCCTGCACCACTACCCTGAGAGTGATGCGCAGGCCTTACCTGATCTGGCTGATTCTCGGGCTGATAGCCGCAGGTGGGGTCGTCGCTGCCGTCGTCATCAGCATCTCCGAGGGCGATGGCGCCGCCCTTGCTCTGACACTTGGATTCACGATCCTGGCGGCGCTGGCGGCCGCCGCGGGCACCTTCATCACCTGGAAGGGCAACCGAGAGAACGCCGTCCAGCAGAAACAAATGGCCGATGACATCCGCCGCTTGACCGAGCTGACCGAGGGTTCGATCGAGGAGGCGCGCGCCCAGCGGCCGGCGCCGGAACTCAGATTCGCCGTCAAGAACCAGGGAGTCGAGGCCGCGTCCCTGGCGCGGACACGAATCGAGCGTCCGCTCGACGTAGACGCAATCCTCGAACTCGAGCGACGCCGGGCAATGGCGACTCTCCCCAAACCGCCGAAGCCAGGCCCGGAGCCGGACGCGGCTCAGAGCGCCGTTCTCGGCCCTGCATTCGCCGGCCTCCAGAAGATGCTTGCCGACCAAGCGAAGGTCTACGACCAACTCGGCGGTGCGTTCGGCTTCGCCAAGAGGACGCCGGCGACCGAAGAGGAGAAGGCCGAGTTCGAGGAGAAAGTCGAGGCGTACCTCGGACGGGTGCGCAAGTGGCTGACGGCGTATGAGCGGTGGGAGCAGGAGCGACACGAACTAGTCCGGGTCACCCTGCGCTTTGAGAACGACGGCCGCGTGCCCTGCGTTGGAGGCATCTACGAGGTTCACTTCCCGGATCCGTTCGAGCAGGGCCCGGACGAATACCCGGAGCTCGAAGGCGCGCCATCACGTCCGAAGTTCACGCGGCCCGGCCCGTGGTCGTTCCCTAACCTGATGGTTCCCGCCACGTTCGACATCCCTCGCGTCAGTCCGATCGACACCTTCAGCAACGTCTCAAATACGCGCTTCAGAAAAGGCTCGGTAATCGTCGAAGTTGGCGTCAAGAAGCTCCTCCATGGCGTGACCGAGGACAGCGACCCGTTCCTGCTTCGCGCTCCCAACGACGGCGCGTTCACGGTGCCCTGGCAGATCCACGCCGAGAACCTCCCTGAAGCCGTATCTGGCGAACTCCGACTGGAACTCATTACGAAGATCGAGCGAGGGGAGCCGATCAAGGATCTCGAAGAGCTGCTCGCCCTGATCTGGCCGGACGAGGGTCAGGACTCAGGCACCGAGACCTAGGCCGTGGGTTTGACGATCAACGGCCGACGCGTTCGGCAAAGGCCAACCGGGACCGCCCATATGCGCGGACGGCCCTCCCAAATCTGACGCTCACGATGAAACGTCGGGCGCGGAACTCGAACCGTCGTTTGCGTCCGATCCTCCTCGGGCGCAAGGACGGTCGCCCACTTGAGACACCCCCGGCAACATCGGGTGACGCCGTCTGCGCGTTGGACCTGTCGAGCGACCGTCTGGAACATTTGGTTTGCGAGGTGTGGTGGGCGGAGGCGGCGCTCAGCCGTCGTGGTTGACGAGCTCGACGTTGTGCCCGTCGGGGTCGAGGACGAACGCGCCGTAGTAGGCAGGGTGGTAGACGGCGCGCTCGCCGGGACCGCCGTGGTCTTCGAAGCCCGCAGCGAGCGCGGCGTCGTGGAACGCCCGCACGGTCGCCCTGTCCTCCGCCGGGAACGCGAGGTGGACGTGCTTGGTGAGCGCCCGCCCGTCGCGGATGAGCGAGAATCGGTAGTCCGGGCCGGAGAGCCGCACGCGGTCGGGCTCGTCGTAGGTCATGCGGAGCCCGGCGTGCGGGGCGATCGTCGTGTAGAAGCGCCGGGAGAGCTGCGGGTCGCGGACGCGGATCCAGAGGTGGTCGACGTGGCCGACGGGCGCAGCCTCCTCGAAATCGCCGCAGACCGCCTCGACGCTGTTGCCGTCGGGGTCGAGCAGGAACCCGCTGTAGTACGTCGAGGCGTACTGCGTGCGCGGCCCCGGAGCGCCGTCGTCGCGGTACCCCGCATCGACGCCCGCCCGCCAGAACGCGTCGACCTGCGCGCGGTCGCGGGCGCGGAAGCCCACGTGGAGGCCGCGAGTCACCGGGTGCTCGCTGTCCGTCGGCCCGATGACCCACTCTCCCCACTCGACCAGCCCGGCGTCCGCGTCATTGGGCTCGACGCCCAGCGCGGAGAGCACGGTGCGGTAGAAGCGCTCGGACGCGGCGAGATCCGCGACGGCGATTCCGACGTGATCGAACATCCCGGCGAGGCTACCGCGCAATCGATGGGACGTGCGGGCAGCCTGTTCGCACCTTGCGACTGCTGTGGGGGCCGACTATGGGCGGGGCGTCCCATGTGTCTTTGCGCCCACTTTTCCTCGACAGATGTGACACCAACGTCGCGCCACGGTCGTCGCCAATGTCCCCTGACGCCAGCCCCGCCCGGAGATGTTCCGTGTCGTTTTGCAAAGGCGAAAGCGGCGCCTCCCGCAGCGCGCGACCTATTTGAGCAGCGGGCCAATCGCGTAAAGCGGCACGTTCGTCAGGGTGTCTTCCTCGCGATAGTTCGCGAGAGAGAAACGCAGCGCCTCCGCTGGCTTGTATTTGTCGTTGTAGGTGCTGAGGCTCTTTGACTTGAGGTTCTCCTCCGCCTTGACCTCGATCGGCACCAGTCCATGGGACCGTCCGATCGCGAAGTCCAGTTCGGCTTTGGAGTCGTTCGGCGCCCAGTACATCGGAACTTCGTCACGGGACGCGGCGATCTGCTGCAACACGTACTGCTCAGTCAGCGAGCCTTTGAACTCCTCGAAGATTCCTTGGCCTTCCAGCAGCACGGTCTGATGAAGACCCGACATGGCGCCGAGCAGTCCGACGTCAACGAGGAACAGCTTAAAAATGTCCTTGTCCTCGTAGGCGCGTACCGGCTGCGCCGGCTTGGTGTACCGCGTCACCTTGTGAACGAGCCCGGCGTCCACCAGCCACTGGATCGCGTTTCCGTAGTCGCGTCCGCGCCCACCTTGGCGAACGTGCCCGAAGATAAATCGCTTGTGCTCTTTCGCCAGCTGC
>Ga0157369_10004493_pt1 | contig 16439 bp, 4 predicted proteins | sample C25metaG_FD_113461 | JGI IMG/M metagenome (GOLD analysis project Ga0157369, IMG submission 113461) | Corn rhizosphere microbial communities from Kellogg Biological Station, Michigan, USA - C2-5 metaG | ecosystem: Host-associated > Plants > Roots > Rhizosphere > Soil | place: USA: Michigan... | reverse complement strand
TCGACCGGGGGAAACCATCACCAAAAACCGGCGCGCCCGAAGGCGCCCTGCGAACAGCCACCATCGAGTGCGGGGATAGGGAATACCCGACTTGATGACGCTTATGCACATTGGTGAAACCCCCGGACGACTAAACCCGACCACTGATTGGCAGCGGCACGGACCACGTTACGGAGCATCGGCAAAGCGCACAAGCCGGCGGATTCTGGCGGATCTGTAGGCAAAGACGCAAGGCGTTGTAGTTTGCTGCGCGTGTCGAAGTAGGGCATGGAGCGACTTAGCTGTTCTAGTAATCAAGCAATGTTTTTTTAGATGAATTGGATCTTTTGGACTGTCAGTTCTGACAGTGGTCGCGTGCAATGAGCACACGTATGTTGATCCCACAACGTGAGCGACCCATTGCCCGGAGCATTGCCGACATGAACGAAACCGTCGAGGACGACGAGAAAGGACGAGCCTGGCTTGATACCGAAAAGGTTCAGACCTCTGTCGCTCAGGTCACGAAACTGGCAGACGGATCACTCAAGGAACTGGGCGACGGAGCGCAGTTTTCCGAGGTGTTCTGGGCGGATGCGGTCGAAACATCGCTTTACCAGACACACCCCAGAGTGCCGCAGCTGCAAACTCAAATGGTGTGCCGGTACAAGTTCGAATCAGGCCGCATCTATGTGAAGACCTTGCGTTACAAGATGACCACGCGCTCCGGGAACTGGAATCGCGCCAATATAGATGTGGGTCTTCAAGCTCGTAACTGGGTTCGCAAGGACTCCCCTGACTCCATGCTTCAGGACAACCAATGGCACGCTTACGAAATTTTTCTCGACTCCCCGCTCGGTCCTCCTGATTTTGGCGTGTCGCTGGCAATCCGGGTTAACTACGACGGAACCAACAACGATGTTGAACCCCACGAAGGGTGGGGCCTTGATATCTATCCAGCACAGAAACCGATTATCGAGGTTCCCACTTCCGGAACCGAGATCGATGTCGAGAAGCCGTTCACTGTATCCGGTAGCAACGGGCTTGTCCCCGGCACAATTCATTTGAGGTGGCAGTTTAACAATGCTGAAATTTCATTGGGTACTGCTCCTGTCCAGAACAACGGGAGGTGGAATACCTCCATCGTGTTGCCGCCCGGCTTTTTGGATTTCTACGCCGTACAAATCATTGGCAACCAGAACTCCGGTAAGTCCAATACCGTTACCCTCAAGCCAAGGTACGTGGCACCACGTATCGACTCTCCGGCAAACAGTGCGGTACTCAAGTCGGCCAGCGGATTGCTGATCAAAGGCCGAGGTACGCCAGGCAAAGTCATCGATGTGATGACCCCGGGGGGCGGCGTGTTACACGCCACGACAACCGTCAAGCCTGACGATACGTGGGAAGCATCATTCAACCAGTCCAACTACCCTGACGGCGGTCGCGTCGATATCACGGCTGGCCACAGAGGCATGTATGATTGGACCGCTCAACAATTCTTCACCTTGCTTCTGCAGCCGACAATCACGACGCCATCCGAATCAACGGAGACCGATCCGAGAGGTCCGATAGAAGGTGGGAGGGCTGTTTCAGGTGCGACCGTCGAAGTCCTCAAGGATCTCGAACATTCATTCAAGGTCGGCCAGGGCATTGCTGATGCCAACGGAAGATGGAGGGTTACAACGTTCACCCGCGACATACCGCCGGGCCGCTTTACGGTTGTGGCGCAGCAAACGGTATCTGGCGTCCCTTCGGAAGTGAGTGTGGCCCGTTCGTTCAAAGTCCGCCCCCCAATACCGAGCACAATCAACTTCACCTACCCGTCCCTCACCACCATCGAGTTTTCCGGCGCAGGTTTTACCGGCGCCACGGTCGAGATCACGATTGTCCGAGGTCCGACAGGAGCTACGCCGCCATCTGCCGTTGTCGTGACCGCAGGCAGTTGGAGAACGACTTCACAGTACTGGCCCATCGGCGACTACGATCTGAAGGTCGTGCAGAAAGTTGACGACAATGCTGGTGGCTGGATTCCCTCGCATGAATACCATTTCAAGGCTTCATCGAAACTTCCACCACCCTCTGCAGTGAGATACACCAATGACCTCTACACGCCGACATTCATCGGCGAAGGTATTGCAGGGGCATCTGTCGAGGTCACCGATAAGGAGACCGGCACTGCGCTCGCTCCATCGACGCAGGTCACGAATCAGGGCTGGTTGACCCGTGCCTTCGAGGCGTGGGCACCGGGTTCGACCCGCACCGCGCGTGTGGTGCAGAAGCTCGGTGCGGCGGTGTCGGACGCTGTTGAGCTGGTCATCAATATCGACCGTTTCCCACCCCCGACCGAGCTGGCTTTTACCATTGTCGACTACAAGCCGCGTATCACTGGCAGAGGGATAGCCGGCGCCACCGTGCAAGTGACGGACAAGCAGACCGGCGCCGCCATTGCACCACCCGCGCCCGTGACGGGCCAGGGCTGGACGGCAGAGGCATCGACACCCTGGCAGCCGAATACCAGCAGAATCGTCCTGGTGGTGCAGTCCAAAGACGCTTTCGCCTCCGTTCCGGTGGAAATGACCATCACCGTGCCGCTGCTGGCACCCATCATCACTGCCGTCGAAGACGATGGACTCTCGCCGAAAATCTCCGGCACCTGTTGGCCCGGCGCGACACTGAGCCTGAAGTACAGCGACAGTGCGACCGAGCACAAACCTGATGGAAGCAGTGGCACATGGACCTTCAAACGCGACGCCGGGTTTGCTCCGGACGAGCAGCACACCGTGACGGTGATCCAGACCGTCGCCGGGCATCCGTCGCCGCCAGCCTCGCAAACGTTCTCGGTCAGTCCGGAGAAACCGGTGATCACCGCGCCGGAGGAAAACGCAGACACCCACTACGACATGAAAGTGCACGGCATCAACGCCTATAAGGGTGCCACATTGCAACTGCGGGACGCGCAATTCGGCTGGAATCTGGGTGAGCCGAAACGGCTGACCGCTCATGGCGACTGGTTCATCGAGCTGGAAAAACTCGAGTTCCGCAAATACCAGATCGATGCCGTGCAAACCATCGCCGGCAGACCCTCTCTGCCCAGCGCCGTGCGCAGTTTTTTTGTGGTGCTGGTGCCGCCGGTCATCACGGTGCCGGAGGAGCATCAATCGCTGGCGCGCACCTCGACGCTTTGTGGCACCGGCGAACCCCTTGGGCAGGTGACGATCTGGCGTGAAAGTCCGAGCGAGATCCTGTGCGAGAGAGTCTCGATAGACGCCAAGGGTGATTGGTTTGCCGACGTAACGTTGCCGGTCGGCAACTACAAGGTGAAGGCCCGGCAATTCTTCGACAATCATGAGTCGAAGGAAAGCCTTGTGCGCAGTTTCAAGGTGGTGCCCGCCGCGCCGGTTATCGAAAGCCCCGGGCGAGGTGTGCACGTCGGTCGTCGGGTTGTTGTGTCCGGCTTCGGCGTTTGGGGCGACAGGGTTCAGGTCACGCTGACGGGCAGCAAGGGTTCGGTGCGCGCAAGCACTCCGGTGCTTGAGGATCGTACCTGGTCGCTGACGCTTGAAACGGGGCAGTCCGGCGGCACTGCGCAGCTGGTGGCGGTGTCCTCGTGTGATGGCTTCGAGTCTGCCCCCTCGGCTGCACATCCAGTGGAGCTCGGCACTTACCTGCCCGAGATTGATGAGCCGGCGCCGGGACGCTGGGTCGAAAATCCGCTGCGCTTCGTCGGTAAGGGCCGCACGGGCGTGGGGCGCGTGGTGACCTGGCACGACCCTGATCAAGTCTTGAGCGAAGACATTGCCGTCACCGATCAAGGCTGGCGCGGCGAGGCATCGCACGCCTTGCGCCCAGGCGGCCAGTGGTACCGATTCCAACAGACCATCACCGACGCTGCGGATGGCTCGACCCTTTCCGACTGGATTGAAAGCGAGCGTTTCGAGGTGATTTCGACTCCACCGGGAGCAAGACCATGACCGAGCCTGTGATCCGTCCAGTGCAGCAGTTGCTGAGGCAAGTGTTCAGCGATGAACAGCGCGAAACCTATACCGATTTTTGCAATTACCTCGAAAACGGCGGTTCGATTTTTCCGCTGGTCGAGCAAGGCGTTCAGGGGCTGGTCAGCCATTACCGGATGAATCCCGACGACGCGCGGGCCTTTTTACGCAGGGCCAATAGCCTGGCGGTGTTTGTCCGGCGCCAGTTCATCGAACACTCGTTGCGCGGTTCGCAGGCCCGGGTCACGCGCCCCGACAGCGGTCTATTGTCGATGGTCGCGGGACCGAGCTACGAGAGTTTGTTCTCGACGAGTTTCGATGAGTTGTGCCCACCGCAAGCCCTGGAGTCAATCGCATCTCCGGTGGCTTACCTGATCGAGTTGTTGCGCTGGATCGAGGACAGAATCCACGCCATTGGCGGCGAGCAAAAGCTCGATTTGCATGAGCGCCGTCAGGATCTGAAAAAGCTGCTGGTCGACTTCAATGCCGTGCATCAGGCAGTGTCGGCGCTGGACATCATCGTCCCGGTGCTCGAAACGTTTATCGAAGAAAACGATAGCGCTCCGGACCTCGAAGAGGCACTGATCCAGACCCGTTACCCCAATGGCCTGCCGTACTACCAGCATTGGGTCACGCTTGATTTTGTCGCCCGTGAACATGGCCTGTCGGTGGGTAATATCGCCCACATGGTGGATCTGGCCTATCCCTATTTCCTGCAGCCCGAGGCATGGGACAACGATGCCGGGCGCGCCTTTACCCATGCGTCGCGGCTGGGGCCTTATCAGCGTAAATTGCTGACGGAGGCTCCGATAAAACCTGGTGATACCGACGCAAGGGACGACTATTACCAATGCAACTTTGGAGCGCCTGGGACCGACTGGCTAAATCTCAATCAGGTGAAGTTCTTTGGCGAGCGGACGGGGCTGGACACCCGGGATATCGAGGCGTTGCTGTCGATTCGCGAATTCGCCCCGACGCGTTCGGCCAACGTCAGCGTGTATGACAGCGAGCAACCGGGCGCTGACGAGAGCCAGCGATCCGGCTCCGTCTATCTAAACGCCGCGACCATCCCGGCCCTGAGCATTGAATACAGGGAGGTCGGCAAAGAGTTCCTGCACCGTTTTACGCAAGCCCCGGAAATTATTGACCGCTACGAACGAATGAATCGCAAGTTGCGCCTGGATCGATGGCTGGAGTTACCGAGCGAGCAGGTGGATGCGTTGTTGACGGCGGCGATCAGGGCAGAGGCCCGTCATGCGATACCAGCAAATCCGTGGTGGATTTCCACCCATCAGGTGCATGCGCTGGGCCTGTTTCAGTCGCTGCGTGAACGCTATGGCTGTTCGGCAGAGGATTTCGCGGCATTTATCGATGAAATCTCGATTTACGGTCGTGCCAATGTGTTGTCACTGTTCGATCGCACTTTCAACAGCCAGGGCAATTATCGCCAGCCCCTGCTGCTGGACGGCGCAACGTTTGCGACGCTGCCGGTGCAGGGTGTCGCGGAGCTGACGATCAGCCAGTTGTGCAGCGGATTGGGCATCGATCTGCAGACTTATGCTTACCTTGCGGTCGCAATCGAACGGGCGCACGGGTTCAGCGGCACGCTGGAGCGCACCACGGCAGTCATATCGAGTTTCTACCGGTTGGTGAAGTTGCCACGGCTGCTGGGGATTACCCCGGTCGAAGGCGTGCTGATGCTGACGCTGTTGGGCGGTGAGAGCTGGGTTGACGGCCTGGCAGGCTTGCCGCAGGTACACGCACGGCTCAATAGCGAAACCACACCGGACGTGCTCAATCTGATTTACGCCCTGCACTCCTGCGTGTCCTGGTGCAAGGATCGCGAGATTCCTGTGCTGTGGATGCTACAGCAAGTGGCACCGCTGCAGGCCCTGGCGGTTGCCACGCAGGCTGAGCAGCAGTTGTTCGAGCAGATCCGCAACCTGCTGCCTGCGGCGCTGTTCAACAATGCCGGGCTATCGATGGCTGGCGTTCCCTCACTGGAGGGGCTGGACTGGCTGCGATTGTTGACCGAACTGGTCGACCCGGCGGGTCTGGTCATCGACCTGCAATTACCCGAGACCGACTACCTGAACCGTGCCCGGGTAAGGTTCGACCAGGCAATCAGGGAAGGGCTGGGCGAGAACGACGCCAGTGTTCGGGGCATTCTCGTCGAGCGCATGCTCGGCGTGCTGTTGCAGGCGCGGGAGGCGCAGGTCTCGGTCGCTCGGGAGTGTCTGGCGGTGTACACCGGCCTTGATACCGAACGCGGATTGCTCGTGCTGACCTGGGCGCAGGCCACGGTGTATCAGTTGTTGTCGCAGGTCAGCGCGCGTGCCGATCGTGATGCAACTGAGACACCCAGTCCCGCTGGACGCGCCGCAGAGCAACCCGACCCGCTGCTGAGCTTGCTGGCTGATGTGCGACGGCGCAGTGCGGTGGCGAGCAAGCTGGAACTGTCTGCGGTATTGCTCGAAGACTTTCTGCGATATGGCCACAAGGCCTGGATGGCTCAGGACGATCGGCACCTGCTGTCGATCCGCACCCTGTATTACCTGAGCGCGCTGGGACGGGCCTTCGAGTTGAGCGAGCAACCGGCCGGCAAACTGCTCGACTACCTGCGTCAGGTCAACGCATTGCCCACGCCCCTGTCATCCCATGCGCTGCGGCTGGCACAGGACGCGGCAGCGTTGCGGCTGGCGGCGTTTTTCGACTGGAGCGTGCAAGAAGTGCGTGAGTGTGTCAGCCGCATCGACCCTGCGCTGAAGATCCTCAAGACTCTGCCCCAGCTCGATTTGCTGATGCGCATCCGCGTGTTGGCCCGGCACAGCGGCATGGACGCCCTGACTATTTTTCTCGTGGGAAATCTGCCGGAGGAAGTAGACAAGGACAAGTATCGATTCGCCGCCGAGCGCGCGCTGCTCAGCCTTTCAGATACCCGCGAGGCGGTTTTTACCTTCGCCGATGAGGTGGCGCAACCACTGGTCAAAATGGAATGTGAAGTGGACAAGACCGAGGTGGTGGCCGGTAAACCCGGCGAGAAAGTCCTGTTGACCGTGACCCTCAAGGACGCCGACAACCAGCCATTAAGTGGCGTCAATGTGTACTGGCAAGTGAGCCTCGGTACGATTGTGGCCAGGGCCACTGAATTCGATGGAACGGTGACGGTCGAGTATCTGCCGGGCAAGGTCATGGGGCAGGAAACGCCACTGTTCTGGCTTGACCTGATCGACGCACAACAGGCCCCGACGATCAATATCTCCGATGACCCCAAGACGCTGTTCTTCCCCGCACCATTAACTGCCCAGGTGCCGCTGGAACCGGTTCCGGCGGGGCAGGAAGTCGAGCTGTACGCCACGCTGCGCGACGAATATCAAAACCCCGGGCGCAACCGTCTGGTGCGCTGGTCCGTCGAACCTGCGAGCGGCAGTAGCGGCTCGGCGGTGATCCGCCCCGGGCAGAATTACGCCGACTTCGAGGGTGTTACACGGGTTTACGTGTCGAGTTCCTCCGGCGGCAAGTTCATTTTCAGCGCGCATTGCGATGCCAGTGAAAGAGAAACAGTTTTTGAACACATCACCTTCAACGAAGCACTGACTCACCAATGACCGTGTTGGTTGACGCAGCGTTCACCTCAGGATGCAGGACAAGACCATGACTCAACGCAATCTGGCTCCATTGTTGGAAAAACGCCGCGCAGCACTGGTCGATTACTGCATCGGTCAGGCTGCCAGGACCCCCTACTCCTTTGTAAAAACGCCGCAGGATCTGTTCGAGCTGTTGCGCATGGACCCGCTGGACAACTACCCGGTGCAAAGTTCGTGGGTCGCCGAGGCGACCAGTTGCGCGCAGCAATTCATTCATGCGGCGTATCGCAAGCTTGAGCCGGGCTATAAAAACACGGCTTTTCCGGCGCAGGACCTGAAACTGTGGGAGTTGTACAGCAATTACCCCGACTGGGCGGCGCTGGCGTTGATCGCGGTCTATCCGGAAAACTTCATCAACCCCTTCGTGCGGCAGCGCAAGACCCGCCTGTTCAAGGCACTGGAAAATGACTTGAATCAGGCGCGGCTGACCGGCGATTCGGTGCAGCGTGCCTCGCAGCAATACCTCAAGGCATTCGAGCAGACCTGCAACCTGGATGTCATCAGCGCCTGTCTGGACGGCGATTCGGCAAGCGATGCCACTTACTATTTTGTCGGCCGGCAGCGGGTGCAGCCGTTTCAGTATTTCTGGCGCAAGGCCGACATCGAGCTCACCGCTTCCGGCAATCCGGTCAACCCGGCGGCATGGAGTGAATGGCAACCTGTCGACATTCCGGTGGGGAATAGAGTCCTGGATATGCGGCCGCTGTTCTGGGGCGGGCGTTTGTGTCTGGTGTGGGCTGAGTGGCGCGACCCGGTGGGTATCAAGGGGAGCGAGGGCTATTTGGCCCCCAGACTGGATATCAACCTGGCGTTCATGAGCCAGAACGCAGAATGGTCGGCACCGCTGAGCTTGTATAGCGCTGATCAGGACACCAACAACAGCGACCGGAGTCTTGATTCCCGGCTGATTGCAACAACGTTTTCCGATGCAATTCACCCCAAGGGTCGCCTGGGCGTATTGCTTATCAGCCCGGCGGGTCTGAGGGTGAGCACCACCCGTGATGTGTTCTTTCGTCCGTTGCCTGAAGACGACGGCAACTGGCTTGAATATCTGGCCAGTCATCGCTTCACCGATGTCCTGACCTTGCAGCATGCACTGACGCCGAAAAATCAGCCGGTGGTCGAGATCAAGAGTCAGACCTCGGGGGATCTGACGGCTTATTACGGGCTGCAGGCGGTGTTTTCGGAGATAGGAATAAACGACTTTCTATGGGTTAGAGGCCTGTGCCGGGCGCGGTCTCCGGTTGGAGATGAGAAGGTCGATTTTACCTTGAAGCTGAACAATCCGGCCGGGGATGACCCGACAGAAACCAAAGGCCAGCAGCCCGTCGCGGGTGGTTGGGCTACTGAGTGGATGAAACTGCAACGCCCGAAAGGCGGATTTACCGGGCTGGCCGAATTTACCTTGAGCGGCACGGGCCAAGGCAGCAAGACCTTTACCGTCTCACTCACCAAGATCACCCGTTTCGAACCGCCGACTCTGGAAAAGAACGCGCTGGATGCAGCGCAGTTCATCGGTTTCAGGCAGCCCGGAATGTTGCAGCGCGCGCGCTTGAGCTCGCTGTTCGGCCCGGAGCTGGTGCAACTGAGCAATATTTCCATGGATGCCGTACTCGACTGGGAGACCCAGTTCCTGACGGAACCGCCTCCAGACGGGGGGCCGATCGCCGAGCCGAACGGGGCGTTCGACGGGGCCAACGGTCTGTATTTCTGGGAGCTGTTTTTTCATCTGCCGCATCTGGTGGCGGCCCGTCTGCGGGCCGAGGATCGCTACCTGGAAGCGCAAAGCTGGTCCCATTACGTGTTCGATCCGCAAGATTCGCGAGACCCGGAAAAACCAGGGAATGCGCCGCCGAGGCCTGAATACTGGCGTTGCCGGCCTTTGGCCGGTGTGGGGAATGTGGGCGTCGAAGCCTTGCTGCCGACCGATCCGGATGCGATCGCCTATGCCGCACCCCATCACTACCAGATTCTGGTGTTCACCGAGTATGTGAAGAACCTGGTGGCGTGGGGCGACTGGTACTATCGCCAGCTCACCCGCGATGCGCTGGTGGCGGCAAAACTGTGTTACGTGCAGGCGCAGTTTCTGATGGGCAAGCCGCCTTCCGCCCGGGCAGTAACCCGTTGGCAAACGCAGACGGTAGAAGCCTTGCTGGACCAGAGCACGAGCCGCCCGGCGCTTGAGCAGTTCGAGCAGGAGCTGCAGTTTTCCCTGGCTGACATTCCTCCAGCCGCCGAAGCGTCACCGTTGATGGGCCTGCTGGCGAACGAGTCGTTCAAACTGCCGATCAATGAGCAGTTGCTTGAGCTGTTCGACTTGCCGGGGCAGCGCCTGAGCAACTTGCGCAACAACCTGACCCTTGACGGTAAACCACTGGACGTTCCTTTGTTCAGCCCGCCCACCGATCCCAATCAATTGTTGCGCGATCTGGCCGCTGGCGGGGTGGGCATGCCGCGGCCGATGGGCGGACGTCTGGTGGTGGGGGCCTTTCGCTGGCGCGTCAGCTACGAGGCGGCGTTGCGCGCCGTGCAGACACTGCAGGAGTACGGCAGCCAGGTATTGCGTCTGCTGGAACAGCGCGACCGGGCGGAACAGGAAGAACTGCAGCAAGAGCACCTCAAGGAGCTGGGCGACTACGCCCGCGCGGTTCAAGAGCAATCCATTGCCCAGCTTGAAGCCAGCCTCACGGCCCTCGGCCAGAGTCAGGCCATGGCCCAGCAACGGGCCGATCGATACAAAGCCTGGCACTACGAACACATCAGCGATGCCGAATATCAGATCATGGACAAACTGGCGATGGTCAAAGGGATCAACACCGGGCTGCAAGCGATCAAGTCTGTAGGCGCGGCATTGGCGGCTCCACCGAACATTGGCGGCGCGGCTGTCGGTGGGCATCGTTTGGAAAAAGCTTCGGATGCTGTGGTCTTTGGTCTGGAAATCAGCGCGATGCTGTTGCAGATCGACGCGGATAAACAAGCCATCACCGAAAGCTACCGCCTGCGCCGCAGAGAGTGGGAGTTGCAACGAGATCAGGCACTGGCCGAGGTCGGGGCAATCGCCGAGCAGATCACTGCGCAGACATTCGCCCTCGATGCCGCCAGAACGAGTCTGGAGCAAACCCTGCGGGCCAACGGTCAGGCACTGGCGCTCTACAACTACCTGAAGAAACGCGCGACCAACGCAGAATTGTTCGGCTGGCTGCTGGGCCAGCTCAAGGCCTTGCACTACCAGGCTTACGATGCGGTGGTCAGTCTGTGCCTGAGTGCCCGGTCGTCATTGAGTGCTGAAACCGGCGATTACGAAACCGCTGAGGCGTTGCCGCAGGTCTGGCTGGACAACCGTCATGGACTGACTGCCGGTGAACACTTGCGCGAGTACCTGCTGCGCATGGATCGCCTGTACCTGCAAAGCCATGAGCGCCGTCTGGAGCGGGTCAAGACCATTTCGCTGCGACGGCTGTTCGATGACAAGGTTGATCCGCAGACGGGATTCTCCGACTGGACCCACGCGCTGGCCGAGTTGATCAAAAAGGGCGTGCTGGAGTTCCAGCTGACGCAGTTGTCATTCGATCGCGATCACCCGGGCGAGTATTGCCGGCTGCTCAATCTGGTCGAGGTCGACCTGCCCGTACTGCTCGGACCTTATCAGGATGTACAGGCGACGCTGCTGCAGGTCGGTAGCATGACCGCTACCCAGGCCTCGGCGCGCTCGGTCGAGTACCTGCATCAGCCGGCGGGCAAGGTGGCGCCGGTCGAGGTGCTGTTCAATCTGCGCAGTGGCCAGCAGATCGGTTTATCCGTGGGGATCGCCGACACCGGCATGAACGCCGGCAAACCGGATGAAGGCTTGCTCAACCCGTTCGAGAACACCGGTGCGGTCTCGCGCTGGCAGTTGCACTTTCCCTGGCCCGAGTGCGAGCCGCAAGCGCCGATGCTCAAATCACTCACCGACATCATTCTGCGCGTCCGATACACGGCCAAGGCCGGTGAGCCGACGTTTACCCTTGCCGTCAAAGACCTGGTTACCCGGGCGCTGACGTCCCGCCAGTCAGGCAATATCAAAGGAGCAGGCCATCATGGTTGAACCCGTCATTCAGGCTAATGAAAGTCTGGTGCGCAATGGTGATTTCCGTGAGGCCTTGAGCCATTGGGAAAGGGGGCCGGTTAACGGCCGCTGGGTTTCGGTCGTGGGCGAGCCGTACGAAGGCACACAGATCAGGATGCTTTCAGTAGCAAACCTTGCCTCTGCCTTTCAGGAAATGTCCGTACCTGTAACGCCGAGCGCCGGAACCAGGTATGTGCTGAGTTTCCTGTATGAAACGCGGCATACCGAAGCGGGCCGCATGATGTTCACTGATGAAGGTGGAACCACCCTTAGAGAAATCCCGTTGCCGCCCGGCAGCCCTCGTAACCTTGAAGAGGACCAGGCACGGATCACTCAAGGGTTGCCGCTGGAATTCAGACCGCTCAAGTACAACGCCGAGCTCGATTTGCCGTTGCAGCGCCAGGACAAGATTTACGTCACAGTGGTCGCTCCGGGTAATGATCCCGAGGACTATAACTCTCAGGTTTTGATCACTCGGATTCGCCTGGACTTGCAACTTGAGCCCGCGCGAATGCAGACGGTGAAGGTAGACGCGGAGCAATCGTCATCCGGCAAGCTGGTTCACCTCTGCCTGGGCGCGGACGGGAGCTTCCAGCACCAGCTTGCGTTCGTACCCGACCCCGACAGCCCCTGGCTGCACACCAAAGCTGCATTGGTGAGCGATGACAATCCACAAGGCGCGGTTATCGCAACGCCTGACTGGGGCGTCGATCAACCGCTGGATTTGCCGTGGAACCTGCAGTGCCCGCTGATCGGTGATCAGGATCCTTACCTGTTCACGATGCAACTGGTGAACCAGTACACCGCCGAGCCGTATTCGATGCAGGTCTCGCTGGGGCATCACCGGCTGGTGTTCCGTGAGGTGCTGGAGGCCGCGTATTTCCCGGTGCTGGAGTTGACGCAATCGGTGCGTCTGGGGGTGCGAGTGGCCTCCTGGTACACCGGTCAGTTTCTGGCCGGGCGCACGGTGACCTGGACCACCGAAGGGCTGGGGGGGCTGAGCACGACACCGACCGACGCCGAGGGCTGGGCGTATTTCGAGTATCTGCCAACGGCTGCTGGAAAACTTGCTATCCAGGCTTCGGTGGCAAGCCCCTACTATGCCAGTGGGGTGGAAACCACGACACTGGATGTTCGTGTGCTGGCGACCGATCCATGGAAGGACGTTCTGGCGGTGGTAGACAGCAACGCCTTGCCCTGGGCGCAGAAGACCGGCTATCCCAACCGTGGCTCGACCTATCAACTGAGCGTTCGGGTGCCTGAAGTGTTACGTGGTTCCACGATGGCACTGCGTTGGGATGGCGACAGCGCCGTACAGCTGGGCGTGCAACTGCACCCGGAGCTGGAAGCCTCGATACCTGTAGGCACAACAGACCTGAACTGGGATTTGATCTGCCAGGACAAACTCGACGGTCGCTTCCACTTGCAGTTGCTGTGTTCGAAGCTGCTGTTGCCCTCCAGCAGAAAACCGATGTCACTGGCACGCAATCTGGTGCGCATTGGCGACGTTCAGGAGGCCAACAAATTTCCCGTGGTGGACGAAGGCGAAAGTGTTCTGTTGCGGGTGCAGGTGATGCATGTGGTCACCGGCGGCAACGGCGATCCGGTCAACAATGCACGGGTGGACTGGCAGACTCCCGAAGGCACGATTGCCACCCGATCGGGGATCGGTGGCTGGGCCAGCGTGTTGTATCAACCGAGCCGTGACGGTGAGCTGGTGGTGACCGCCCGCGTGCGGGCGCATGACGAAGCGGTGCCGGTGGAGCGACCGTTTGCGGTCAAGGCACTGCAGAGCAGTCCCTGGAAAAGCAAAATCAACATCCTGTTTGACGGCAATGAGGTTGACCTGACCGAATTGGGCCTGCTGTGCTGGCGCGGTGAGCCGCACACCTTGCGGATAGAAATCACGCCCGGCAGTACGCTGGATGGAGAGATGGTCACGCTGCAATGGCGTGGCGAGCCGCCGGGGAACGGCTTGATCGTCTCGGATATCGACAAGCCGTTGAGGCTTGGGCCATTGGGGCTGGAATGGCGCTTCAGTTCACAGATCGCGTCGAGTACCAGCAGCCTGTTCAGTCTGGCCTTGAAGACCCCGGGGCTTACCGCGCCCCGGGAGTTGTTCGGTCGGCTGATCTCCACAGAGCTTATGGATGAACTGACGTTGATGCTGGATCAGGTGACTGCGACAAGCGCCAGTCAGAGAATGTTTCCCTGCATCGGGGCCACGCACACCTTGCGCTATCTGCCCAATGCCTTGAGCCCGCTGGTGGGTTTGCAGGCAACGCTGGTGTGGCAAGGCACCCCGGCTGATGACCTGGAAGCGAGCATTGAACCGCCACTCGATCAAGCTCAAAAAATCAGTGACGGTGGTGTTGGCTGGAGTCTGGATTTCACCTCGAGCAAGGTCTCCGGCGCCTTTAGTGTGGGGCTTTTCTTGTCTGCCCTGGATCGCTCTATGAGCACCAATCCGATGCAGCTCGCTCACAACAAGCTGCGAATCGAAGACTGGCGTGAGTCAGCGGTTGACGCCGTCATCGGCAAGGATAAAGCCTGGAGCTGGGTCAGGGTGGTTTCGGCATTCACCGGGCAAGCGGTGGCGCAGGTGGCGGTGCAGTGGAAATCCGCTGACAGTTCAGACAGCGTCGTCAGCGACGAACTGGGCTGGTCCGGGTTTGGCCTGGTGCCGAGCAGTCACGGTCAGCAGAACGTCGTGGCCAATGTGCACAGCCCGTTTGATGGCTACGAAGAGCAGCGTGCCCTGTCCTTCACGGCGCTTGCCCGTGATCCTTGGGAAGCGGTGCGGGTGCGTTTCGATGGGCATGACGAACATCCATGGGGCAGTCACACGTACTTTCCGCGACGCAATGGCTCACATGCCATCGAAGTACTGCTTCCGGATGGCAGCCCGTTGTTCGACCAGGAGCTGACCTTGGGCTTGACCGGCACCGGCCCTGCGGAACTGGGTCTGAGTTTCGAACCTGCGCTCGGCGCATCGCGCCGGCCCTCGGCAATCGGTTTGCGCTATTCCCTGCGTTGCGCCGACCTGAAGGACGGTGGCTTCGCGCTGCGCTTGGGGGCGGAGCGCCTCGCCAGCCTGTCACCGGCCAATTCGATGTCGCTGGGGGCGGGGGCACAGGTGTGGAAACTCCTCACCATTAGTAGCGTTCAGCAAGTGGTGGAATGGGAGCAGGAACTGGTCGAGCAGGTAAAAGTGGTGTCGTCCGTTTCCGGTCAAGGTATCGCCGGGGTATTGGTGACCTGGCGCAACGAGGATCTGGGGACGGTCACCAGTCTGACCGACTTTTATGGTGTCGCCATTGTGCGCTTCAAACCGCAGACGCCGGGCGCGGCGGTATTGACGGCTACGGTGGGGGATGCGGTTTATTCGGAGTCCATCTCGATCTCGTATTCGCTGAGTGTCCCCCGCGAAATTGTCGACGTTGTGGTGGTGCCTGCGCAGGGATACCCCACTGAGGAAGTCGAGGCGATGGCTACAGTGATTTCGGCATTGACCGGCCTGCCTCTCGCAGGCATTGAAGTCATGTGGAATCTGCCGGGAGCAACGATTGCCAGTGCTCAGAGCGACGCCCAAGGCAGAGCACGGACAACGTTTAAATTGCCATCGCGTAGTGGTGTTCTGGAGGCCATGGTGCGTGGTGGTTTGGGCGGCTGGGATTCTGCTCAGTCGTGGGTCGAAGTCATGGAAGATGAGCCGGTACTGGTGGAGTTACACTCGGATGCATTGAGCGTCTATCAGGGAGAAACATTACCAATATGGGCCCTTGTCAAAGGTCGACATTCCGGGGGGCCGTTTGAGCAAGCGTCCGTTTCCTGGAGCCTTGGTTCACAGATCATTGCACCTTCCGTGACGCAGGTGGATGGCAAAGCGTATCTGATGGCCGTACCCATGGTAATCGGTGACATAACGCTTACGGCCAGCATCCTGGCGGAAGTCGAAAGCAGCCTGAATCTGAACATCAAAGTGTTGGATCCTGCTTCGCATCCTGACCATGCCACGATCAGGGATTTGCGCGAATTGAAAAGTCCGATTGACGCGGGCTCGGTTGCGCAGTTCAGAGGCACCGTGGTTTCAAGTGTTTCCGGCCAGCCATTGCCCGGGCGAGAGTTCTATTTCAGCATGAACGGCGAAGCCTTCAAGCTAAGCTACACAAGAGCCAACGGAGAGATCATCGCGGAGTACTGGGCTCATGAGCCGGGTGTGGTCAGCTTTAAAGTGGAAGTTCGAAACCCCGTTGGTCAACCTGAAAAGGCCTCTGCATCTGTACTGGTAATCCGGCAACCCTAAATAACCCCTGCGCGCTTCCAGTCCAGGTAACGATTGACCAGCCTTATGCTCAATTCGTCAGGGCACACATCCAGCACCTGAACTGCATGAGCATTCAACTGCTCATGCAGCTCGGCCCGGGCGTTGAGATAATCCACCGTGCCGCAATAGGCCAATGCTTCGGGCAGTGTTTGTACCGGGGCATTGCGCACGCGGTCGAGGGCTTCCTCGCGCAGGCTGACCACCAGCACTTGATGCTGCTGGCTCAGACGTTTGACGCTGGCGAGCAGGTCCTCGGCGTCCTCGTCACGCAGGTTGGTCAACAGCACGATCAGCGCCCGGCGCTTCTGCCGGGCCAACAGCTGGCTGGTCGCGGTCGAATAGTCGGCAGGACGCTGACTGCTGTCCAGATCATAAACGGCGTTGAGCAGGAC
>Ga0157369_10004492_pt1 | contig 16443 bp, 13 predicted proteins | sample C25metaG_FD_113461 | JGI IMG/M metagenome (GOLD analysis project Ga0157369, IMG submission 113461) | Corn rhizosphere microbial communities from Kellogg Biological Station, Michigan, USA - C2-5 metaG | ecosystem: Host-associated > Plants > Roots > Rhizosphere > Soil | place: USA: Michigan... | reverse complement strand
CGCTGCGCGAGCGGAACGCCGCGGCGCTTAATGCCGACGAGGCCGATGTTGGCCGCGCCATTGTTGCGCTCGACGATCTCATGCGCGAGACGGACGAGGGTGCGCTCGATCTCCGAAGAGGACATGAGGCGGCCCTTCTCGCGGAGGCGGGTAGGGCGTGTGGCTTCGGAGTTCGTTGATGCTGGGGTAGAGGCTTCGCTCATGACTGCCCATGATGATAGCAGCGTAGTGTGGGGTGCGTGTGGGGGAGCGGGTGTCGTTATCTTGTGTCGGAACGTGAGCGCAGCAGCGCGGCGAAGGCTCCGCCTAACGCGGAGAGCCCAAGATAGATGATGAGGACGAAGGCGGACATCAGCAGAAGCAGTCCGAGGCGGTCCTCAGGGATGTTGAGCCAGGCGAGCACGGACGCCTGTGCGGGGCTGCCCTGCTGCTGAATCGTCGTGCGAAGCTGAGTGAACATTGTGGCGAGCTGACTGTCGATCTGCGCGGCGTCGTGGAAGACGAATCGCGCGAAGACGAGCCCACATGCGTTGATGGTGGAGATCGCAAAGAAGATGGCGAGCCCGCAGAGAAGGCCGAGGCGTGCGCCGAAGCCTGCTCGAAGTTGCGTGGGGTGGATCTTCGCGTTGTAAACGCCGAGGACGACCACGGGGGCTCCGATGGCCCAGAACCACGCGAGGAGGATCACCGGCGGAAGGGCGAAGGAGACGAGCGTAAGCCCTGCGGCAAGGGCTCCGGCGAGCGCAGCGTAGCGGATAGCCGCGGGCCAGACGACGGCATCCGGATGCGCTCCCAGGACGCTGCCGGGGAGACCGGATTCGAGAACTGCGCGTTGCTTCTGCGCCTCGGCGAGGAGCTCTTCGGAGACGGTTATCTGGGGAGCGCCACAGTTGTAGCAGAAGACAAGGCCGCCCTCATGCTCATCGGCGAGCGTTGCGTGACATCGAGGGCAATTGCGAGGGGGCACACTTTGAGGCTACCGGAGGTATGCGTCGGCCCGCAACGCAGGAGAATCGGACGCAGGCGATCTATTCGCTGTCGGACTGATCGTGATGGCTGGGAAGATCAAGGGCGACGAGGCCGATCTTCGTTCCGCCATCCTTCGCCTGAATGCCCGCAATGTGCATGTGGCCCGGTGAGCCGGCGCGAAGCTCGACTTGATTATCGCCGTCGCTGACGTGAATCTCGTGGCGGCCATGGTCGTCGTTGCAGGTAAGTCCCTCGGCCGTGCGAGTGGGCTGACCGACAGCTTTGTCGCCGCGGCATTCGAGGACGTCGCCGTAGTGCGCCATGTCCTTGCGATAGAACGCCTCGACTTTGTCGGGTGAGTCAGGGGTCTGGAAGGAGGCGGCTTTGACGCCGATATGGAAGTCGCCGAAGTTGAGCTTGATGTCGGCCGCGTCATTCTTTTTGCCGTCGTGTTCCTTGAGTGGGACGGCTCCAGGATATGTGCTGAGCCCGATGCCGGCGATGTTCGCGTCCTTATCGGTCTTGATATGCATCGAGCCGAAGGGAGTGCTCATCTGGACGTTGTCACCATCGCCATGTTTGTTGTGAGAGATTCGGCAGCCGGCGAGGAGCATGCAGGCCGCTGCGGCGAGCACGGATAGTCGAAGCGCGGTCATAGGGTTCGTCAGATTCAGCTGGTTCATGATCCAAAGGACCTCAGCAGAAAGCTCTGGGCCGGAGAACACACCGGCTCTTCGGGAAGGATACGCCGTTGGGAGGCAAGTGGTTCCATGGATTAGGTTTTCCGAGGCCTGAAGGCCGCGTCTTTCAGCCGCAGACGGGGTTACACTGAAGCGCCGGACTGAGCGCCGGGAGGATGGATATGAGCCGCAGGGGATGGATCACAGGGGCTTTCAGGTCGTCGGCGATGTTGATTGCGCTGGGGTTGGTGCTATCGGTGACCGCGCAGCAGCCGGATGCGAGCCAGGGATATCCGCCGCCCGGCCAGGACAACGTTGACCAGGGTCAGATGGCTCCGGGTGCAGATCCGCCGACGATGGTGGCGCGGCTGAGCGTGGCGCAGGGCAATGTGTCGGTTGAGCCGGCGAGCGTGAACGAGTTCAGCCCGGCGGAAGTGAACTACCCGCTGACGACAGGCGACCGTCTTTGGACCGACTACGACGCGCTGGCGGAGGTGCAGGGCGGGCGACTGGTGGTGCGGATGGCGCAGACCACCGATCTCACAGTGACGGCGATGACGGACACCCTGGCTCAGTTCGGATTGGGCCAGGGCAGTGTGCACCTGCGGACTTACGCATTGGAGGCCGGAACGACGACGGAACTGGATACGCCAAATGTTGCCGTGACCGTGCTGGCGGTCGGTGATGTGCGTGTGGATGTGGATCCAAGTGGCCAATGGACTGTCGTTACAGTGTTCTCCGGCGTGGCGGAGGTCGACGGAAACGGACTGCAGCAGACGGTGGGCGAGGGCCAGGCATTGCGGCTCTCGGGATTGAATCCGGTCGCTGGGCAGTGGGTGTCGCGGCCGCAGGTCCGCGATCCGCTGGATACGTTCTCGAGCCAACGAGACCAGGCGTATGGGGCGGGCGAAGCAGCGGAGCAGAACTACTTGAACGCGGACACAGTGGGTGGGGCCGACCTGCAGCAGTATGGGAGTTGGTTGCCGGAGCAGGACTACGGCGCGGTATGGTTCCCGGCAAGCGTTCCAGCGGGTTGGCAGCCGTACTGCTATGGACGCTGGACTTGGGTTGCGCCGTGGGGATGGACGTGGATCGACGCCGCGCCGTGGGGCTTTGCGCCATTTCACTACGGACGCTGGGCTGTCTTCGGTGGGCGTTGGGGATGGGTGCCGGGACCACCGGTCGTGCGTCCGGTGTACGCGCCGGCGCTGGTGGTGTTTGTCCACGCGGGCAATGGCGCAACGGCCTGGTTCCCGCTGGGGCCGAATGAGCCGTACGCACCGTGGTATCACTCGAGCACGCTGTACATGAATCGCGTTAACGCGAGCAATCTTTACAACCGCAACGTGAACCAGGTGCGGACGGTCTATGACACAACAAACCGCAATGTGTACGTAGATCCGCTGGGGTCGCGGCGGCAGTTTGAGAACCGCGCGGCGGGAACGGTTGCGGTATCCCAGGCCAGCTTTGCGAGCGGACAACCAGTGCGCTCATCCCAGGTGCATCTGCAGCCGGGGCAACTGGCGTCGGCGCCGATGATTGCGCACCCGATGGTCACTCCGGAGCGGACGATCGTGGCTTCGGGCCGGGCACACGCGTTTCCCGCGCGCCTCGCGAGACCAACATTGATTTCGCATCAGGAGAGGCCCGTCAACAACGAGCAGTTGCCGCAGGTGACAGGCGCCCAACAGCAGGGGCCGCCAGCGCCGGTCGAACGCCGCGGCAATAATGCCGGCACGCAGCGGTCGAACGCGGTGAATCAGATCGAGTACCGCAACAATCCGCAGGAGAAGGGTGAGAATCAGCAAGCGGAGAGTCAATCAAACGCTCACCAAAACAATCCTGCCCCGGAAACGCAGACACACCTGCCACCGCCGCCGCCAAAGCAGTCTACCTATCCGAACGTTCCAGTTCAGAGCGGGCAGCCGAATCAGCAGCAGACCAACCAGGCTTCAACGTCGAACCAGACTCCTGCCGCGGCCGCGACGCAGGCGCCACAGCGCAGGCCCGTTCCGCCGAGATATCCCGGCGCTATTACGCTCGGAGCGCAACCTCAGCAAAGCGGGCAGCCGATGACTCAGCAAGGCGGCCAGCCGATGGCAATCAAAGGTGGCGAGGCGCCGAACGCGGTGCATGGAACCGAGCAGCTTCCGCGACCGGGCTCGCCCGCGCCGCGAGTTGAGATGCAGAACGAAGGGCCGCACCAGCAGCTCTACAATCGCGCGGTGCCACCGCCGACGAGGCCGAGCTTCGATCAGCAGCGGCAGGCGATACAGAACAGCGATCCGGGCCGCCCGCTGAGTCCGCAGCAGCTGGACAACCTGCGGGAGAATCGGCCTGTGGGTCAGCCGCAGATGCACGAAGCTGCGCCGCATCCCGCGCCTGCGCCTGCTGCACCCCCGCGGAGCGAGGCAGCGCCGCAGCGTCAGCCACAGCAGCCACGGTCGGATAACAGGCACTGAGATTGGACGAGAATCGGCAACCGTCACGCCCTTTGAAGCGACGTTGATGCGGTGCGCAGCCTGAGACGAGTACACTGGAAAGAGTGTCGGATCGTTAGTTTCCCCAACCCCAGCGCAGCCGTGCCTGCGAATTTTATCCCCTTCCTGAGGACAGAATGACTGAACAAGCAACTTCTCTTGACGCTCGCAATCAGGCCGAGCTCGATCAGCTTTCGATTAACACGCTGCGACTTCTCGCGGTAGATCAGGTGGAAGCGGCCAAGAGCGGGCACCCGGGAGCGCCGCTGGGTTGCTCACCAATCATGTACCTGCTGTACCACAAGTTCATGAAGTACAACCCGACGGAGCCGCTGTGGTCGGACCGCGACCGCTTCGTGCTCTCGAACGGCCACGCCTCGGCGATGCTGTACGGCACGCTGCATCTCACCGGCTATGATCTGCCGCTCGAGCAGCTGAAGCAGTTTCGCCAGTGGGGATCGCACACGCCGGGACATCCGGAGGCGATTGAGACGAACGGTGTCGAGGTGACGACCGGTCCGCTCGGTCAGGGGCTCGCGATGGCCGTGGGCCTGGCGATGGCTGAGAAGCACATGGCCGGCGTCTACAACAACGACCAATACAAGATCGTCGACCACTACACCTACGCCCTCTGCGGCGATGGCGACCTGATGGAAGGCATCTCGCACGAGGCGTGCTCGCTGGCCGGCACGCTGCAGCTCGGCAAACTGATCGTGCTGTACGACGACAACCTGATCTCGCTCGACGGCCCGACGGACCTGAGCTACACCGAGGACGTCACAGAACGCTTCCACGCTTACGACTGGCACGTGCAGTTTGTTTCGGACGGAAACGATCTGGAAGAGCTGAACCGCGCGATCGAGGCGGCCAAGATGGAGCGCACAAAGCCATCGCTGATCCGCGTCCGCACCATCATTGGCTACGGCGCGCCGAAGGCCGGCACGAAGTCGGTGCACGGCGAAGCGCTCGGCCCGGATTCCACGAAGGCCGTAAAGAAGTTCTTTGGCTTCCCCGAGGATCAAAGCTTCGTGATCCCGGACGCCGCACTGAAGAACTGGCGCACGGCGGTTGACAAGGGCAAGAAGGCCGTCGCCGATTGGCACGAGCGTTTTGACGCCTACAAGAAGGCATTTCCTGATCTGGCCGCGCAATACGATCGCACGACTGCACAGAAGCTGCCCGATGGATGGCAAAAGGCACTCCAGACCTTCCCAACCGAGAAGAAGATTGCGACGCGTAATGCCGGCCAGGTGATTCTGAACAATCTCGGCGCGGTACTGCCGGAACTCTTTGGTGGCGCGGCTGACCTCACGAGCTCCACGAAGACGATCTTCAAGGACTCGAATAACTTCCACCTTGATCCTAAGGGGCGGAACATTTTCTTCGGCGTGCGTGAGTTCGGCATGATGGCCGCAGTGAATGGAATGGCGGAGCACGGCGGCGTGATGCCGTTTGGTTCGACGTTCTTCACGTTCTCCGATTACTGCCGCTCGGCACTACGCATGGGCGCGCTGCAGCAGTCGCACTCGCTGTACATCTTCACGCATGACTCGGTGGGCCTGGGCGAGGACGGACCGACGCATCAGCCGATCGAACACCTGATGTCGCTGCGCGCGATTCCCGGGCTGACGGACTTCCGTCCGGCGGATGCGAATGAAACCTCGGCGTGCTGGGGCTTGATGGTGGAGCGCAAGCTTCCGGCCTTCATGGCGCTGACGCGGCAGGATATCGCCGTGCTGGATGCGGAGAAGTACAAGGTCTTCGATGGCTGCCGCAAGGGAGCGTACGTGCTCGAGCAGTTCGGCAAGGACCTCATCATCGTGGCGACCGGCTCCGAGGTTGAGGTTGCGATGAAGGCGGCGACCGACCTGAAGGGTGCTGGCATCAACGCGACGGTCATCTCGATGCCGAGCTGGAAGATCTTCGAGGAGCAGAGCGAGGAGTACAAGATGTCGCTGTTCCCGCACGGCGTGCCGAAGATCGCGATCGAAGCTGGTGCGACGCTGGGCTGGTACAAGTACATCGGCCGCGATGGCATTGCAATCGGCATCGACCGCTTCGGGGCATCAGCTCCCGGTGCAATTGCACTGGAGAAGCTTGGCATTTCACCGGCGCATGTCGTTGAGGCCGCGAAGAAGCTGGTCAAGAAGTAAAGCAGAATCGGTCAGAAAACAGAGAGGACTGGGTTAAACCCAGTCCTCTTGCTTTGCGCCGCGTTACGTTCAGCGGCTTGTGATGAGCACGGCGGTCGCGTCATCGATATGCGTTGAGCCCACCGAGAAGCGCTGGACCTCTTCGAAGAGGGCATCGACGCAGGTTGTGGGACGCCGGAAGTGTCTGATGAGGCGAGCCGCGCCGTATTCCTCGTCCTTCTGATTCGTTGCTTCGGTGATGCCGTCGGAGTACAGCAGCACCTGCATGCCAGGCTTCAGACGGACGGTGTACTCGGGATAGCTTGACGCAGCCAGGCCAAGGGGGAGGCCTGTGTCGAGAGGCAGAAACTCGCACTTGCCGTTGATGAGCAAAGGTAAGAGATGACCAGCGCTGGCGAACGTGATTTCGCGCGATTCGGGATCGAGCACACCATAGACCATCGTGACGAACTTGTTCGGTGGCATATCGGACAGCAGCATGTGGTTCAGTTGCTTTAGCGTTTCGCCGGGCGAGAGGTCGAGGCGCGCGAGCGTACGAAGAGTGGCGCGGGTGGCGGACATCAGCAGTGCGGCAGGCATGCCCTTTCCGCTGACATCGGCAAGAACGATGCCGAGACGGCCGGAGCTGAGTTCAATCCAATCGAACCAGTCGCCGGCGACGGCACCGGCAGGCTGCCAGGCGCTGTCAAAGCGAAAGCCGGGGATAAGCGGCGATGACTTGGGGATGAGTGCCTGCTGAATTGTGCGGGCCTCCTGGGCTTCGCGGTGCAGATGCTCTTGAAGAAGACGCTGCTCGCTGAACAGGCGCGCATTCTCGATGGCCACGGTGATGTGCCCGGCGAGTGCCTGCAGAATGTGAAGCTGGTCCTCGGTGAAACCGTTCAGCTCGGAGTGGTCGACGGCGAAGACTCCGATGACCTCTCCGCAGGAGACCAGAGGGATATAGACAGCCGACTGGGTTTCCGGCTCGCAGGCGATGTAGTAGGGGTCGACGCTCACATCCGGCGCATAGTGCATGGCGCCTGTGGAGGCTACGTAACCAGCCATGCCACGCGTAAACTTCATGCGCGAGCCTTTGCAATTGGCGCTGCACCCATGGACGCCGGCGAGCACGAGTTCCTCTGTGCCCGGCTCGCGCAGCCAGACGCTCACCTCGGCGCTGCCGAGAGTAGAGGCAAGGTCGTTCACGACGCGGTCGAGTACGCGGTCAAGGTCGAGAGTCGATGTGATGAGCTGCGCGGTACGCTGAACGTTCATCAGGGCCTGCACGAACTCAGAGGAGTTTTCGATGAATGGAGGAATCGCGGGGATCGAAGACTGCAAACTGCTTTCCATCAGCCCTCCTTTTGCCGGCTGAGGCCCATGCACTTTGACTTGGAGATTCGATGAGGGTGGATCGCTCGTCGATGCAGTGGTCGGGGGACGACCGGAGCAGTAAGACAGCACATCGATGCGGACCGGCAGATCATGGCAAGATGGTGGAATGACTCAGGATGAGGCGAAGGCACTTGTAGGCAAGCGCGCGGCGGAGATGGTCCAAAACGGCATGCGCGTTGGACTGGGCACCGGTTCCACGTCCGTGATGTTTATCAAAGCGCTGGGCGAGCGCGTGCAGGCCGGCTTGAAGATCCGCTGCGTCGCGTCAAGCGACTCCAGCATGGAGCTGGGACGTTCACTCGGCATGGAGGTCGTCACGCTCGAGGATTTGCCGGAGCTCGACCTGTACGTCGATGGCGCGGACGAGGTCTGCGTCGAACCAGGTGCAGGACTCTATCTCATCAAGGGCGGAGGCGCAGCGCTGTTGCGCGAGAAGATCGTCGCGAGTGCGGCGGACAGATTTGTCTGCGTCGTGGATGAGTCGAAGATCGTGAAGAAGCTCGGCAGGTTTCCGCTGCCCGTGGAGATCATCAAGATGGCGCGGCCGCTGGTGGAGCCGCGTCTTGCAGAGTTGGGCCTGAATCCAAAGCTGCGCATGAAGAAGGATGGCTCAGGCCCTGTGCTCACGGATGAGAACAACTGGATCCTCGACTGCGCTGCGGGTGTGATCGAAGACCCGGAGGAGACCGCCGCAGAAATACGGTCCATCGTGGGCGTAGTGGAGCACGGGTTGTTTTTGGGCATGGCGGAGATGGCGCTGGTCGCAGGAGAAGGTGGCGTGCGCGAGCTCATCGCGTAAGAGCGAACGCGATCAGCGTTGGGCCGGCATTTGAAGGGTCTGACGACTCTGCCTGCCCGATAAGCTTGTCCTCCAGTGGCCGCCAACTCTGGTCCATCTCGCAGCGTGCAACCTCTTCAGTCGACGCATTCGTGAAGCACAGCTCGCAGACGGTGAGATGTCCGTCTTCATCGCGCATGGGCGGGCCAAAGGTGCGGCACTGCACAGGTCGTGATTCGTAGAGATCGCACGTACCGGTCGCCGGATCGAGCACAGGGCACGGCTCATCATTGGCGAACTCTTCGAACGCCTCCTCGTGATGTGGTTCGGTGAAGAGGATGCCGGTGTTTGGATCTCCTGGGAAGCCTGCGGCCAGCAGGCGTTGGCGGGATGCGAGCGCCCGGGCGCGGATGCGCTCGGCGACGTCGCTTGGTGCGTTTGCGAGCCCCTCGCGAAGCGCGGCGGCATCCAGTGCCGTAATTGCGAAGACGCCGATGCAGCACTGGTGGCAGCCGGCACGGCACGCGAGGTGTGCTCCGGAACGCTCGGCAGCCGAGACAAGAGCACCATCGATGATGGGGAATAGTTCATTCACGTCCGTAGCGTTAGTCTATCGAGCCTCGAAACTGACCTGCACGCGGCCGGAGATAGCGACTTTGCGGCGACGTCGAACTCATTTTCGTGATTCTGCATCGTGACGGGATTGCCGCGCGTCCGATGAGTTATGAGTACTTCAGTGAAAATTGCGCAGAAGGATCAGCACTGGTTTATTACAGGTGCTTCCAGCGGCTTCGGCCGTCTGTTGACGGAGTATCTGTTGTCGATCGGTGCGAAGGTCGTGGCGACCGCTCGCAGGATTGAAGCGATTGAAGAGCTCGCGACTCGATATCCGGGCAACGTCACGACGCTGTCTCTGGACGTGACAAGCCAGCACAGCATCGACAAGGCCGTCGCGGATGCGATTGCGCGCGTGGGGCACATTGACGTGTTGGTGAACAACGCGGGATATGGTGTGACCGGCGCAATCGAGGAGGTCACAGAGGCCGAGTACATGCCAATGTTCGAGACGAACGTCTTCGGACTGATCAACGTAACGAAGGCATTGTTGCCGCAGTTTCGCGAGCGACGCTCAGGCACCATTGTGAATTTTTCGTCAATCGGCGGACTGATCGGAGCACCGGGCTGGGGTTACTACAATGCGACGAAGTTCGCAGTAGAGGGATTGTCTGAGGCATTGAACGCGGAACTCGCACCGCTCGGTGTGCACGTGATGGTTGTAGAGCCGGGGCCATTCCGCACAGAGTTTCTGGGGCGTTCGGGAGTGGAGGCGAAGCAGCGCATCTCGGACTACGAGCAGAGCGCGGGAAAGACGCGTGAATACTTCGCGACGCAATCCGGCAAACAACCCGGTGACCCGCAGCGTGCTGTAGAAGCAATAGTTGCGGCTGTCAGCGACCCTGATCCTCCGAAACATCTATTACTAGGCAAGATTGCGCTGACTCGTTTCCGCAAGCGACTGCAAGAGTGGAACGAGGAGCTTGATCGCTGGCAGGCGGCAACCGTGGGCGCGGATTTTCCGGAGGCATAGCCTGGGAGCGTCGGCCGGTGTTTTTCCCCTTGACCGTGTTTCGGATTACTCTCTAAGAGGCGTATTAACGCGAAGGCGACCTGGCAAAGTCCCGGTGAGGAGAAAGGATTTTATGCAACTTGGATTGATCGGACTCGGCAAGATGGGCGGCAACATGGCGGAGCGTCTCCGCAAGGCAGGCCATGCGATTGTCGGGTTCGATTTTTCCGCAGATGCCGTCAAGAGACTGAACGATGCCGGCTCTGTGGGAGTGAACTCGCTCGAGGACCTGGTGAAGAACCTGACGGATTCGCCGCGAGCGATCTGGATTATGGTTCCTGCGGGCGATCCGGTTGACCAAACCATCGCGAAGCTTAAGCCGCTGCTGAAGAAGGGCGACATCTTCATCGACGGCGGCAACTCGAACTACAAGGATTCGCAGCGACGCCATGATGAGTTGAAGAAGGACGGCTTCGAGTTTGTGGATGTCGGGACATCAGGTGGCGTCTGGGGCATCACCGAGGGCTATTCGATGATGATCGGTGGCGACGATGCACCGGTGAACTACCTGACACCGATCTTCGAGGCGCTGGCGCCCGCAGAGAACTCCGGTTGGGGACATGTGGGGCCATCAGGCGCCGGGCACTTCGTGAAGATGGTGCACAACGGCATCGAGTACGGCATTATGCAGGCGTACGCTGAGGGCTTCTCGATCATGAAGGCCAAGACGCCGTTGCACTTGGACCTCGTGCAGATCTCGGAGATCTGGCGGTATGGTTCGGTCGTGCGCTCGTGGCTGCTGGACCTGACCGCCGATGCTCTCAAGAAGAATCCGACCCTCGAGGGCCTCGAGGCCTATGTGCCGGACTCCGGCGAGGGCCGGTGGACCGTGTTCGAGGCGATCGATCTGAACGTTTCGGCGCCGGTGATTACGGACGCGCTGCTTCGCCGCTTGCGCTCGCGCGAAGAAAATAACTTCACCGACCGCATGCTGGCGGTGATGCGCAATGAGTTTGGCGGGCACGCGGTAAAGAAGGTCCCGGTCGGCGACAAGTAAACAAGAGTCGTTGATACCGCATTGCAGATGATTCTGCACAGAGAAGGAGATTCAGTATGGCCACCATGGTTGAGGAAGTCGGACAGTCGCTCGCGGAGCGAGAAGAGCTCGGCACCGGGCTGAAGGAAGAGCGAATTCCAGATCCGTGCATCGTGGTGATCTTCGGTGCATCGGGCGATCTGACCAAGCGCAAGCTGCTGCCGGCGCTGTTTCACCTGCAGCAGCAGCACTTGCTGCCGAAGGAGTTTGTGGTTGTCGGTGTCGCTCGTCGCGATCTTTCGGCGACCTTCTCTGCCGACATGCAGGAAGGCATCCTGAAGGGCGGGGGCGTTGACCGCGGTGACTCTGCGCTGAAGCCGTTCATCGACAGGGTGAAATATTTCGCGACCGAGTTCGACAACGATGAGGGTTTTGACAAGCTGAAGGCATTTCTCGCCGATCTCGATCAGCAGTACGGAACCAAGGGCAACCGGTTGTTCTATCTCGCGGTCGCGCCGGAGTACTTTGCTGACATCGCAGAGCGGCTTGCGAAGCACGAGATGACGCAGGCCAAGGCGAAGGGTCAGTGGATCAACGTCATCATTGAGAAGCCGTTTGGCACAGATCTGGAGAGCGCGCGCAAGCTGAATGACGAGTTGAACCACGTGCTGGCTGAGAACCAGATCTTCCGCATCGATCACTATCTCGGCAAGGAGACCGTGCAGAACATCCTGGTCTTCCGCTTCGGCAACGGCATCTTCGAGCCCATTTGGAACCGCAACTACATCGATTACGTCGAGATTACGGCGGCCGAGTCGATCGGCATCGAGGGGCGTGGCCCGTTCTATGAGAAGGCCGGAGCGCTGCGCGACGTGCTCCAAAACCACGTGATGGAAGTGCTGAGCTTTGTCGCCATGGAGCCGCCTGACAGCTTCGAGTCACAGGCAGTGCGCACCGAAAAGCTGAAGGTGTGGCGTGCCATCGATCCGATTCCTGTCACTGATACAGTGCGCGGCCAGTATGGCCCCGGCATCATCGACGGTCAGCCGGTCATTGGGTACCGGGAGGAGGATCGCGTCAATCCGCAGTCGACGACCGAGACCTTTGCGGGGATGAAGCTGAACATCGAGAATTGGCGCTGGGCAGGCGTTCCGTTCTACATCCGCGCGGGCAAGCGTCTGAAGACGCGCGTAACGGAAGTGACCGTCACCTTTAAGCAGGCTCCGCTGCATCTGTTCAAGGGCAACAACATGAGCAGCCAAGTCTGCCCCAACGTACTGAAGATTCGCATTCAGCCTGATGAAGGTATCGCGCTGGTGTTCGGTGCGAAGGTACCCGGACCGACGACGAATGTGAAAAATGTCGAGATGCAGTTCAGCTATGCGACGGCATTTGGCAAGAGCTCAGCGAACGGTTACGAGCGGTTGCTGCTGGATGCGATGCTCGGCGACGGCACGCTCTTCGCACACCGCGACGGCGTGGAGGCAACGTGGGCGCTAATGACCCCGATTCTCGATGCGTGGAAGGCGAATCCACCCAAGGACTTCCCGAACTACGCGGCAGGAAGCTGGGGGCCGAAGTGCGCCGATGAACTGATGACCCGCGACGGACACCGGTGGCACACCTCGTAGCGGAAATCACCGAACCACGATTCGAGAGTTGAGAGATCTATGGCTCGTCCCGTAACTGTCACGTACCAAGTGTGGCCTTCTGCGGCAGCGATGGCGCTGGCCTCTGCGCATTTGTTCGCAAACAAGGTGGAGCAGGCGGTTGCGTCGCGCGGAATCGCCCGCATCGCAATCTCTGGTGGATCCACGCCCAACGCAACATTCAAACTCCTCTCCGATCCGGCGCAACCGTTCCTCGCAACCGTGCCGTGGGATAAGTTGCAGCTCTTCTGGGTGGACGAGCGCTGCGTTCCGCCGAACCATCCGGAGTCGAACTACGGTGTGTGCCGCGACTTGTTGCTGACGAAGGTGCCAATCCCAGAGGCAAACGTCTTCCGGATGGAGGGAGAACTCGATCCTGAGGAAGCGGCGTCACGCTATGAGAGCACGCTGCGCAACGTGATGAAGCTCGAGGGAGCGGAGTCGCCCGCATTCGATCTGATCGCGCTCGGCATGGGCCCCGACGGACATACTGCTTCACTCTTTCCCAACACCGAGGCGCTCAACGAAATGGGACGTCTCGTTGTAGCGAACCACGTCCCGCAGAAGGACACCTGGCGCATTACGCTCACGTGGCCTGTAATCAATCAGGCGGCCGAGGTCGCGTTCGAAATCGAAGGACCGGGGAAGACTGACATCGTTGCCGAGGTGTTGACGGGCCAACGCGACCCGGAACGGTTGCCCTCCCAACTGATTCGCCCCGCGAATGGTAAGCTTCTCTTTCTGCTGGATCAGGACGCTGCAGCGAAGCTGCCGCCGGCCAGCGCGGTCGCCGAGACACAGGCATACCGCGTCGGCATGCTGGAGATTTAGCAGTGCAGGAGATAAAGGCGAATGATTCTGGCGGGGGATATCGGAGGGACCAAGGTCCATCTCGCGCTGTACTGTTTTGTGGGCGGCAAGTTGTCGCCCGTCCGCGATGAAAAATTTCCCGCGCCTGAATACGCTTGTCTCGACGACATTGTGAAGGAGTTCCTCTCGCCGGAGAAGAGCGGCCAGCCGGACGTTCGCGATCAGATCATTGCAAGCTGCTTTGGATGTCCTGGACCTGTTCGTGATGGCCGTCTGAAGCTGACGAACCTGCCGTGGACGCTGGATGCGCGTGACCTTTCGCGCTCGTTGGGAATCGATCATATCTTTCTGATCAACGATCTTGAGGCGAACGGCTATGGCATCGCTGAGCTTTCTAACGACAAGATCTTCACGCTGCATACGGGCGACGCGAGTTCCGTGGGGCATCGCGGATTGATTGCTGCAGGTACAGGTCTCGGAGAATGTTTGCTGATCTGGGATCCGGTTTTAAGGCGTCACCTGCCGATTCCTTCCGAAGGCGGCCACGGAGACTTTGCCGCCCGCAATGACACGGAGATTGCGCTATTGAACTACCTTCGGCGCAAATTGAACGGCCGTGTCAGTACAGAGCGCGTCGTGTCAGGAATCGGTCTTCAGAACATCTATGAGTTTCTGCGTGACGATCAAAAGATGGAAGAGCCGGCGTGGTTGCGCGACCGAATGCGGACTGAAGATCGGAACGCGGCAATTGGCGCCTGCGCGGACGATGGCTCGAGTGAGATCTGCATGAAGACTTTCGAACTCGCTGTCTCGGCCTACGGTGCAGAGGCAGGAAACCTTGCGTTGAAGCTGCTCGCGCTCGGTGGTGTGTATCTCGGCGGTGGAATCGCACCAAAGATTCTGAAGTTTCTCGCGGGTGGCGGATTCATGGAGGCCTTCCTTGATAAAGGACGTCTTTCGCAACTGTTGGAGACGATTCCGGTACGCGTGATCCTGGACGACACCTGCGCACTGCTGGGCGCCGCGGCCTACGCGGAGGCTCGGGCGTCCGAGCTATCGGGACACTCTGAGCGCCAGGCTTCTGTTCATGCCACGTAAGTTACTGAGTTCAGGCGTGCCGCCGAGGCGTCAATAATGTTTTTTTCACGCTGTCCGAACCCTTAAAATTGAAATATGCCCACAGCACATCTGACAGCGGCCGAGAGGCAGTGTGTGCGCGAAAAGAGAGCGACAGACGGTCTGCGGACGGTTTCTGGCATCATCACTGCTGTCTCGCTGGGCATCCTTGGTCTCTTTGCAATCACGTCGACCTGCACCGCTCTGTGGGACCTGTGGATGAACGATCCGCTGAAATCGATCGGCGGACTCATTCCGATCGTTAGCCTCGTATTGATTTTGCGAGCCTGGCGCTCACTCCGCTGGGAGACGGTCGGTTCGTGGTGGGGTCTTGCGATTCTCGCTGCGACGATCGCTGTTGTGCATGTGCGGGATCAGGCCGTCATCGAGATGGTGTTCTCGCCTTCGTGGTCCATCGTCCTTCCGCCCTACTCGCTGATTGCTGTGGCCTATGTGGTGGGGATTGTCCTGCTCTTCGGCGGTGTGAGGTTGTTGCGTGCAGCATGGTTCCCGGTCGTTCTGATGTGGTTTGTAAATCCAGTGCCGCACTTCTTCAACCGATTCATCGATCTGCCACTGCAGCATGCGTCTGCGGTGATTGCGCGGAGCTTCGCGCATGCGCTTGGGCAACCTCTCACACCGGACCAGCTGAGCCTGATGTTTACGCCAAAGTTCGGCATGTTCATCGCACCCGGATGCAATGGCATTCGCGGGGCGCTGGCGATGGGGCTCATCGGGTTGATCGCTGGATATCTCTACCAGCTGCGCTTGCGTCGCTGGTTGCTGCTCATCGCCGGCGCAGTGTTTCTTGGCTACCTCTTCAACTTCGTGCGACTCTGCGGACTGGTCGTGTACTACGTCTTCGCTCTGCGGTATCCATGGTTGCAGAATCATGCCGCAATGGGCGACTACATCCTGGGTGCCTGTCTGTTTTTCGTCGCAGCCGTGCTGCTGTTCACCGTGTTGCTGCGTTGGAGTCCGCGACGGGATTTCAGGCTGCCATCTCCATACGTTCCTGTTCCGGTTTCTAACAAACCCTCAGGATCTCCTTCGCTGGCAACGCGCTCCGTCGCATTCATCGTGCTTATCGCACTAGGCAGTGTCAGCTACGCACGAGCAGCGATGTGGACCAGGAATAGTTCATCAGTGCAGAACCGACTGACCGGCGTCTTCCCTGCGCGCGTGGGAGACTACAGCCTGGAGCGCGAATGGAACGAAACACTCGCGACCGGCGCAGTGATCTTCCACTGGGCAGAGTATAGGCAGGTAAGCGCGGGTCCCACGCTATCGATCGGTGTCTCGCCTACTCTGGGCGCCCACGACACGTTGCTCTGTCATGCTGCGCGCGGTGAGGATTGGATATGGCATGGTCCGCTCACGGTGCCAACCGCCTCTGGAGATACAAGCCTCAGTGCTTCATTATTCAACAACGGTGCAACGCAGTATCTTGAGGCGGCGGCGGTCTGTACGGGTTCAACTTGCAACCAGTCTTCAACAGAGCGAACGCGCTTCGGGCTGATCTACAGCCATCCCTCAACCCGCGATCTGCTGGTGCTGGATCCTGAACGTCCCATCCCAATTCTGCTGCGTGCAGAAACCCCCGACGCAGCCTTAAGCCCCACTCAAGCTCGCACAGTGTTAACCAGAAACCTCACAAATTTCCTCGCCGGAGCCGATCTTGCCGAATTCACGAAACCCTATCGTCAGCACTGAGAGGAGTTTCAGTGAGCGGAATTCGTCGATCCTCCGCAGCGTAGTCTTAGCAGCTACGGCTGCCCTCGTGTCTGTCCTCGTGGGCTGCGGAAGCTCGTCCACGACTTCAGGTAAT
>Ga0157369_10004491_pt1 | contig 16443 bp, 15 predicted proteins | sample C25metaG_FD_113461 | JGI IMG/M metagenome (GOLD analysis project Ga0157369, IMG submission 113461) | Corn rhizosphere microbial communities from Kellogg Biological Station, Michigan, USA - C2-5 metaG | ecosystem: Host-associated > Plants > Roots > Rhizosphere > Soil | place: USA: Michigan... | reverse complement strand
CCTTTGTCAGAACCGCCGTGTGAAAGGGCGATTTCATTATTTCCAAGATCATAAATTTCAAAGCCGAGTCCGAAATATTTGTTCTTTTTCGTATTCACCTGATTGGTCTTCATTGCTTTAAAAACTTCTGGAGACAGTAAATCATTATTCATTACAGCTATTAAAAATTTACTGTAATCTTCCACAGAAGTAACTAAATCGTCTGCTGCATTTACTGTTTTATTTTTTACAACATCATAAGCTTTCCCATTTTTGTCATAGCCGATGACGATTCTGTACGCATCTTTTTTCTCATTCCAAATATAACTGGTGTCACTCATACCGGCTGGCTGAAAAACATATTCTTTAGCTAATTCTTCCAGACTTTTATGGAATTTTTTTTCGATTGCTTTCCGAAGATATTCAAAGCCTTCACCGGAATATTGGTATTTGGTTCCGGGATCAAATTCAAAATTGAGTTTGTTGTCCGTATTCATCCAACGCCAATTTGGTAAACCAGTTTGATGGCTCAAAACCAATCTTGTAGTCAGTTTTTTATTTCGGGGATCATTTGCAATATCAGGATCTGTGAAGTATTTGTAAAGAGGCTCGTCGAGATTCCATTTCCCCAGACTAACTAAACGCAAAACCGTCATCGCTGTAACTGGTTTTGTCAAAGATGCAACATTGAAAAGGCTGTTATAAGGGGCATTTTTTTTTCCATCTAATGTTCCATAAACTTTTATCTGTGTCAATTTCCCATCTTCGATAACTCCCAATCCTAAAGTTGGGATGTTATTATCTTTTAATAATTTTTCTAAATTGTCTGTTATTTTGGTTTTGCTTGGATCGCCGTGATCGTAGCTGAGAACGTCGCTCATCATCCAATTTCCGTCTTTTTTTGTCCAAACTGAGGTGAATTTTGCCTGACCTCCCAAAACATCCGGTTTATTCTTTTCACGGGTGAAAAATTGATGTTCTCCAGTTTGAATTGCGCCATACAATTCGCCATTATTATACAAAGGGAAAACTTCCAGACTGCTTTCAATCACTTTTCGAATCGGTTTTTGATTTGGATTTCCGCAGATATTTTGTTTCGTTCTTTCCATGAACAATTTCTTGTCCTGAAAACCGCCGTTGTCGTGATAGAATTTCAGATTATCATCCATCGTTTTTTCCAGATAGGCGAAGTCGCAATTATTAAAACCACGCTCGAAAAAGAGACTGTCTTGTTTCTTTAATTCTAAAAATAAAGGGGAACTTTTATCGATCTGAGCTTGTAGACTTCCTACGAAAAGGAAGAAAATAAAAATGCTGAAGCAGAGTTTTTTTGTCATTGATTAATTTTTGACAAAGATTCTGAATTTATTAAAATTAATTAAAAAAAACTTCCCGACAAAAACCCGACAATCGCCTGACAGATTTATATAATACTGAAATTCAATCTATAACGAAGCATTTGTTTCTTATCAATTTCATAAGCATTTCTCAAAATAATGTAAACATTTGTGAGTGTTAAGCAAATCATTGTGATCATTACAGACACTGAGCCTAACTTTAAGAAAGCAACAATTAGAAAAATAATCGGCGAAATAATAGATAAAAATATTTGAAGAGAAATAATTTGTTTGGTGGTTTCTGATTTCTCTTTCGTGAAAATCATAATCAATAAAGGCGGTAAAAAATTAGCAATCGGAAACCACGCAAAAGGGAGTGAGGAAAGATTGATGATTTTGATTAAACTTGAATTGAAAATTTCTTCTTTTTCCGTTGTCAAAATTGGTTCTTCAATTTCGATTTTATCAGCTAAAATTTTAGGAATTAGTATATCTCTTTCAGGGATTTCAAGCGTTGAAGCTAAGGTTTTCAGTGTGTAACCTTTCGGTTCTGTTCCGGCTTCGATGCGTTGAATGGTTCTAACAGAAAGACCTGACTTTTCAGCCAATTCTTCCTGAGTTAGATTTTTTTCTTCCCTTATCTTTTTTAATTCTGACATTTATAAAAATAACAAAAGCAAATTTACAGATTCAAATGGTTATATATTATAGTTGACAAAAAAACCTTTCAGAATTGAAAGGTTTTAATTATTTATTTCATATTGAGAACTTTATCGACAACATAAACAGTGTTTCCGCGCCAAGGCAAAGTTCCGTGATATTCTTTGTAATGCAAATCGAAATATTTTCCGCTGTTCATTTCCAATTGTTTGAAGACGGCTTCATTTTCGATAGAAAATTCGAACTGGTTGCTGCCAATCGGTGCTCCAGGTTTTGCTGCTCCAAATCCTTCCTGAATCAATTTTCCTTCGTAAGTTTTGAAGACATTTCCTTTGTTCACAGCATAATTAAGATATCCGGATTTCACGCCTTCACCAAATACAAAATAATATTTCCACCAGACAAAGACGCCTAAAAATAAGAATATTACTGCCAAAGTCATCCATAGATATTTCATACTGCGTTTTTTTATATGACCAAAGTTAGTTATTTTTTTGATATAGCTCTGGAAATCACAATCTTTTGAATCTCGGAAGTTCCTTCGTAAATCTGGGTAATCTTAGCATCACGCATCATTCTTTCAACGTGGTATTCTTTCACATAACCATAACCGCCGTGGATCTGAACAGCTTCTATTGTTGTGTCCATAGCTACCTGAGATGCATATAATTTTGCCATTGCACCACTTTCTGAGATATCTTTACCTTCATCCTTTTCAGCAGCTGCTTTATAGATCAACATTCTTGCGGCCATTATACTCACATGCATATCTGCCAATTTAAACGCAATTGCCTGATGATTGATGATTTCTGTTCCGAAAGACTTTCTTTCTTTAGCATATTTCAAAGACAGTTCGTAAGCGCCGGAAGCGATTCCCAAAGCCTGAGAAGCAATTCCGATTCTACCGCCGTTAAGGACAGCCATCGCAAAAGCAAATCCAAAACCATCCTCTCCTATTCTGTTTTCCTTTGGAACTTTCACGTCTGTGAACATCAAAGAATGTGTGTCACTTCCTCGGATTCCTAACTTATCTTCTTTTTTACCGACCTGAAAACCTTCCCAACTTCTTTCAACAATAAAAGCGTTAATCCCTTTATGTTTTTTCTCCGGATGAGTCTGAGCGATTACAACATAATAAGTCGCATTTCCTCCGTTTGTGATCCAGTTTTTGGTTCCGTTTAATAAATAATAATCGCCCTTGTCTTCCGCAGTTGTTGACTGAGACGTTGCATCGGAACCAGCTTCCGGTTCAGACAATGCAAATGCACCAATCACTTCTCCACTTGCAAGTGGTTTCAGATATTTCATTTTTTGTTCCTCACTGGCGAATTTTTCTATTCCTGCGCAAACCAAGGAATTATTTACTGACATTACCACAGCTGCCGATGCGTCTATTTTAGCAATTTCTTCCATTGCCAAGACGTAGGAAATACTATCTAAACCAGCACCACCGTATTTTGGATCTACCATCATCCCCAAAAATCCCATCTCGCCCATCTTTTTTACGGCATCATAAGGAAACTTTTGTTCATTATCTCTTTCGATTACGCCTTGCAAAAGTTCTGCGTGAGCAAAATCTCTTGCGGCCTGTTGAATCATTTGTTGCTCTTCTGTAAGATTGAAATCCATAAGTCTTTTTATTATATTTTTCGTTCGTAAATATAAACTTTTTGACAAAAAATCAAAGGAAAATGCTGCATTTTGTTGTTTGAGAAAAAAAAATTATATTTACGATAATGTAAACTCAATTTTAATAATATATTAACAAACATATTTTATGAACGTTAAAAGAATATTTGATTTTTCTGCGCTGGCCCTGGAAAAATTCCCCAAAGAAGATTGTCTCGTTACCAAAAAAAATGGAAAATGGGTCAAAACTTCTACGATGGAATTCGTAAATCAAGGGAACAAAATATCTCGCGGACTTTTGAAATTGGGTATAAAACCTGGCGACAAAATTGGACTTGTAACGTCCAACAACAGAACGGAATGGGCCATTATGGATTTGGGAATTTCACAAATCGGTGTTGTAACTGTTCCAGTTTATCCTACTATTTCCGAGGAAGATTATATTTATATCTTTAATAATTCTGAAATTAAATACTGTTTTGTTTCTGATAAAGATCTCTACAAAAAACTCACAAATGCAAAATCACAGATTCCTTCTTTGGTTGGAGTGTTTACATTTGATGATATTGATGGCGCTCCGAACTGGAATGAGATATTAGATCTTGGCGAAAATGATTTGACTCAGGATGAAGTGGACGATCTTACAAAGGCTATTAATCCTGAAGACATTGCAACAATCATTTATACTTCAGGAACAACAGGAAAGCCAAAAGGTGTCCCTCTGACTCATAATAATCTTGTGGCAAACGTTCTTGCAAGCACACCGAGAATCCCAAAAGATAAGGGTTTGGATTATAAAGAACTGAAAGGACTAAGCTTTCTTCCGATCTGTCATGTTTTCGAAAGGATGATTTTTTATCTTTATTTAAGTAATGGAATTTCTTTATATTTTGCCGAAAGCATAGAGAAAATTGGGGAAAATGTAAAAGAAGTTAAGCCCCAGTATATGACCGTTGTGCCAAGATTGGTAGAAAAAGTCTATGATTCTATCTATAACAAAGGTACTTCTGCAGGTGGATTGAAGGCGAAAATTTTCCTTTGGTCATTAGGAATTGCTGAGAAATATGAAATTGGACAGCCGAAATCCTTCATGCACACGATTGCCGACAAACTGGTCTTCAAAAAATGGAGAGAAGGCCTGGGAGGAAATTTAATCACTTTGGTTTCAGGATCTGCAGCTTTGTCAAAACGACTGAACGTGATGTTTCACGCAGCCGGAATTCCTATTTTGGAAGGTTATGGCCTGACGGAAACTTCGCCCGTGATTTCAGTAAACAGCTTCGGAAAAGTGAAAGCCGGATCTGTTGGAATCCCATTAGAAAATTTGAAAGTAAGAATAGAATCTGACGGAGAAATCGTGGTAAAAGGACCATCTGTTTTCGAAGGTTATTACAAAGACGAAGAAAAAACCAAAGAAGCTTTTACGGATGATGGTTATTTCAAAACCGGCGATATTGGTATTTTAGATGAGGATAATTTCTTATTCATTACCGACAGAAAGAAAGAAATGTTCAAAACTTCGGGTGGTAAATTCATTGCGCCTCAAGTTATTGAGAATCTTGCTAAAGCGTCAAAATTCATAGAACAGATTATGGTTGTAGGTGATGGCGAAAAAATGCCTTGCGCGTTGGTTCAGCCGGACTTTGCTTTTGCCAAAAACTGGGCAGAGCTTCATAATGTAAAAATCTCTGATTCTCATAAAGAAATAGCGGCAAATCCAGCGGTAAAATCAAGAATTGAAAAGGAAATTGAAAATATGAACCAGCATCTCGGCAAATGGGAACAGATCAAAAAAATTGAATTGACACCTAAAGTCTGGACAATAGATGACGGTCTGCTAACGCCAACGCTTAAACTGAAAAGAAAAGCGATCAAGGCAGAATTCCAAGATCTGTATGACAGAATGTACAAATAACTGAAAGCTATCCTCTGGATAGCTTTTTTTATGCAATTATTAACAGTCGGTAGCTTCTTATTTATTTATATTTGCTTTAAACGATAGTCCAAAATAAATTATTAATGGAAGTAAAAAGAATTTTCGATATTCCTTATTATTCGAAAGAAAATTTTGAGAAAGATGATTTTGTCTGTGACAAGAGAAATGGAAAGTGGGAAAAAGTCTCAACAGATCAATACATCGATATTACCAATCAGCTTTCCCGGGCACTTCTGAAATATGGTCTTAAAAAAGGCGATAAAATCGCACTTATTACTTCTACCAACCGCGTGGAATGGTGTTTTTTTGACCAGGCCGCTTTACAGATCGGACTCATCACAGTTCCGATTTATCCATCGATTTCGAGTGAAGATTGTTTATATAATCTTGAAAATTCTGATTCCAAAGTTTGTATCGTTTCTGATGAAAAACTGTTTGAAAAAATCAATTCTATAAAAGATCAATTGCCGGACCTGAAAGAGATTTACACATTCGACGAAGTTTCTAAAGCCAAAAACTGGAAAGAACTCTTTGATCTTGGTAAAGAAAATGATAATCAAAATGAAGTTGATGATCTTAAAAACTCGATTTCTGAGGATGAATTAGCATCTATAATTTATACTTCCGGAACAACCGGCAGACCAAAAGGTGTGATGCTAACACATAAAAATATAGTTTCCGACGTTCTTGGCTGTGAAGACAGAGTTCCGCACAAAGACTCCAAAAACCGGGCTTTGAGTTTCCTTCCGCTTTGTCACGTTTACGAAAGAATGATTCTTTATCTCTTCACAACCAACGGAATTTCCATTTATTTTGCGGAAAGCAATGATAAGCTGAGTGAAAATCTAAAGGAAGTAAAACCTCAATACATGACCGTTGTTCCGAGAATGGTGGAAAAAGTCTTCGATGCAATCAATAAAAGAGGAACTGAATCCGGCGGAATCAAATCTAAAATATTTCTTTGGTCACTTAAAGTAGCTGAAAAATATAAATTAGGAACTTCAAAATCGCTTTCACATATCATTGCAGACAAACTGGTTTTCAGCAAATGGAGAGAAGGTTTGGGAGGAAATCTGATCACTTTGGTTTCGGGTTCTGCTGCTTTATCGAAGCGATTGAACACAATGTTTCACGCTGCCGGAATTCCAATCTTGGAAGGTTATGGTTTGACGGAAACTTCGCCCGTGATTGCGGTTAACAGTTTTGGTCACACCAAAATTGGTTCGGTTGGAAGACCCATTGAAAACATTGAAGTTAAGATCCAGGAAGATGGCGAAATTACCGTTAAAGGTCCGACTGTGACGCAAGGTTATTATAAAGACGAAGAAAAAACCAAAGAAGCTTTTACCGACGATGGTTATTTCAAAACGGGTGATATTGGGATGTTGGATGAAGATAATTTCCTTTTCATCACAGACAGAAAGAAGGAAATGTTCAAAACTTCGGGCGGAAAATATGTTGCGCCTCAGGTGATTGAAAATCTGGCCAAAGCTTCTCAATTTATTGAGCAAATAATGGTAGTTGGCGACGGCGAAAAAATGCCGACTGCACTCGTTCAACCTGATTTCGAATACGCAAAGAGCTGGGCTTCAAAAAATAAAATTAACATCGGAACATCACCTGAAGAAATTACCAATTCCAAAGAACTGAAAGATGAAATCCAAAAAGAAATTGAAAAAATAAATGCTCATTTAGGAAAATGGGAACAAGTCAAAAAAATCGAGTTGACGCCAGAAGTCTGGACAGAAAACAACGGCTTGCTAACTCCAACTTTGAAATTGAAAAGGAAAGTTGTGAAAGAGCGTTTTAATGAGTTGTATGAAAAGCTTTATGACAGGTAAGAAAATCCTTCAATTATTTGTATTAATTATTATTAGCCAACTTATTATTAGTTGTGATTTTGGATATAAGAAAGACAAAAATAAAGTTTATTATAAGTATTGGAACTCGGGAATGGGAATCGAAACAAGAACCTTTCAAATTCCTAAGGCAGATTATAAGACATTTGAAAAGTTAAAATTTGATTGCGATTGCAGTTTCGACTTTGCCAAGGATAAAAATCATTTATATATTGATGGTTATACTTACAATAATGTTGACCCAAAAAGTTTTAAATTTGTTGGAAACTACCTTTTTAAAGATAAAGATTCAGCTTATTTTTTTGGTTTCTATAATGATTTTAATGATTGTTCTATAAAAGGAATTGATATTAATAAAATTCAACTATTAGAATATCCTTGGGCGAAATCTGGAAATGTTTTAATTCACGGAAAAGACACTTTAATTCTAAATGATATAAATGACTTTGTAGTTGTTGATAAAGATTGGGGAAAAACGAAAAAATCAGTTATTCATTGGAATAAAATTGTTCCAAATGCAAATCCTGAAACATTTAAGTTTGACTAATCAAATCATTGCAGCCGACTTGAGTGGAAATCCTTTTTTTGTGGCTGGAAAAGCTAAGGCAAAAAAGATTGACTTCGTCGAACCACTCCGTTAAGATTGGGAACGGAAGGCGGAAATAGCTGCCCAAATAATTAAATAAATGAACATAACCAGAAAAGAATTAATAAAAATCTGTGACAGATTTCTCTTAGATGAAGTGAGCAAAGAAGAATTGATTCATTTTGCTACATCCGTGATGTTTGATGACGAGGACAAATATGAGTGCGAAGACAATATCGTGGAAGAAATCCTTTCGCAATGGGACAATGTGCATACTCAACATAAGATTAATAAAAGAAGTATTGAGTTTTTGAGAGATCATCTTTTGAAAATTTGATATTGATTTAAATTACTTAAAAACGCTAATAACAAATGACCAAACTTCTACTCTTTTCTCTGCTTCATTTTATATTTTACGGAAGTAATGACCAACTGCAAAAAACCAGAGAAAAATATAATAAAGCCAATTCTATAACTTATAAAGAAACTGCATTCTATCCAAATCCTGACACAGATGAAGTTAGCAGTTGGACAACATTTTACTTGATCTATTACCCAGAAAAAAGTGATTTCGAATTCTCAAGTAAAAGTGGAAATACTGAACAATTTTATAAGAATGAAATTTTCACAGAAGTTCGTAATGATGAAAAATCATATTACAGATATGAGGAAAAAGCCAACCAAAAAGAAGCACTTGAGTCTTCAAGATTAAAACAATATGGTCCTGTTTCTCTGTTATTTTATGATTGGAAATATGTAGATGACACTACAATTGAAGGACAAAAACTCTCACATTATTCTGTGATACAAGATGAACGTGAATATGATGGGAAAAAGATAAAAGTGGAATTCAATATTTATATCTCTAAGGATAATATTATTTCCCAGTTCGAAAGAAAAAGTTATGTTGATAATAAGCTTGGACAGACGATTACATACAAATTTGATGATTATGTTTTTGATGATTCGAAAATGGAATTTGATGTTGTGATTCCTGAAAAATATGCTTTGAAATATTTTGAAAGAATTGAAACTTTAAAACCATTAACAATAAATACAAAAGCACCAATTTTTGAAGGAATTGATTTGTACAATAACAAAATATCGTTTAAGACTTTTCCCAAGAACAAGACACTTTTACTCTTTTCTTCTACCAATTGTGGTGCTTCGAAAAGTGTTACAGAATTTATGAATCAATCTAATTTGACATTTGATAAGAATATTAAGCTCATTACTTTTCTGGAATCCAATTCTATAGAAACTGCAAAAAAATACAATCAAAAGTACAAAACGAATTATCCTGTAATCGCAAACCGCAAAGATATCGAAATAGAATATGGAATAGCTGGCTATCCTGTAATGTACCTAATTGACGAAAAAGGCATAATTGAACAAACTTTTGATGGTTCTGAGGAGATTTTATCATACTTGAAAAAACCCAAAAACTAATCAGTATTTTTTACGATAAAAAAAATGCTTCAGGTTTCTGAAGCGTTTTTTTATTTTTTCTCTGCCAGTTTGCTCCACAAATGGAGAATGTAAACGACAATGATTCCCAAGATTCCGGATGCAATGGAAAATATGAATTTCGTGTTCTCATCGTCCATAAATCCCGCCTGCCAATCCAGCGCATAAAAACTAACTGCAATTGAAAAGATAAAAACGGCCAGGAATACTTTATAAAATGTTTTCATTCTGATGAAATTTAAAAATGAATATAGTTCTGAAATAGCTGTGCAAAGTTAGCAGTAAATAATTTAATAGAGATAGCTAAAAGGATAATTCCGAAAACTTTTTGCAAAACCTGCAGTGATCCTTCACCCAATTTTCTCTCTATCCAAGGTGCTAATCTCAAAACAACATAAACTAAAATCGTATTTAATACAATTCCGCAAATAATATTAATGTCGTGATATTCCGCTCTTAATGAAAGCGTTGTAGTTAAAGTTCCGGCTCCGGCAATCAGTGGAAATGCAATCGGAACAATGGAAGCTGCTTGCGGTTGATTGGTTTTATGAATTTCGATTCCTAAAATCATTTCTATTGCAATAATGAAAATTACAAAAGCTCCTGCAATAGCAAAGGAATTGACATCCACTCCAATGAATTTCAGAATGTTGTTTCCGATGAAAAGGAAAGAGATCATCAATAATCCTGCAACAATCGCCGCTTTTTCAGATTCGATTTTTCCGAATTTCTGACGAAGAGAAACGATGATTGGAACTGATCCCAAAATATCAATTACAGCAAACAAAACCATAAAAGCGGTCATTGTTTCTTTGATCGAAAATTCTTCTATAAATTCCATAAATTTGATTTTAAAGATTTCGCAAAAATATAAAATATTTTTGACAATTCTCTAAAGTTTATTATAGAGTTCTTCTATTTCGTTCAATATTTCCGTCAGTTTTTCTTTAGAAGAAAACGGAGAATACTTTTCGATGTTCACTTTGGTAATCAATTGATTATATTTTTCGTATTCAGACAGTCCAAAATTATTTTTCAGATAATCTGGGAAACTTAGAGAATTTTTAGTTTTAGAATACTGATCTGCATCTGTTTTCAGTTCTTCAAAACCTTCAAAAAATCTAGAAAAATAATCATCATCAATTGATTTCTTTAAATAATTGAAATAAGAATTAACATCAAATGAATTGTTATTTCTCAACATCGCTTCTGTTTCAGCAATCGTTACAATTGGCTGTGAATCAATCTTTTTCTTTTCCAGATTTTTTCTTTTCTTATCCTTGATTTTCTTATTAAAATAAATGAACAATAACGCACCAAGTCCAACAATGAAAAGATTTCCAAAGATTACAAGCCAGCTGATATTTTTATGTTCTTTTACTTTCAGTTTTTGAGTGCTCATTACCGGAGAATCCACTTTTTCCAAAACAGTATTTGTGTATTCATTCACTTTTTGCAAAGTCGTTTTGGCATTAGCAATGTCCTGTGCATTCACTGCATTTAATGCTAAAAATTTGGAACCTAATTCCACATATTTTTCTTCTTTAGGATCAAAGTATGAAAAGTCTTCCGTAGCAATTTTCAGGTCACCTCTTTTCTTTGGTATGATTACATATTGCGCTTCTACTTCTCCTTCAATTCCTTTGAGAGTTGCTACAGAATTATTGATAATCTTCGGTTCAAAGATTTCGTAGTCTGCAGAAGGTATTATTTTTGGCACGATTGAAGGCGAAAGATTTCCGTTTCCACTCACCTTAACAGAAATATTAAAAGCTTTGTTTATCTCAAAATTCTCTTTGCCTTTATCGATCATTTCGATTTTTACGTCATATTTCCCGACTGCATTTTTAAAATTTTCAGGTGCACCTTCCGGCAATCTCTTTACATTTAGCCTTGCTTTGTTTGAAACCAAAACACTTTTATGATTGCTAAAAGGGACTTCCATAGCAGGAATATCCATCATACCAGCCACTTTCGGGACGATGACAAACATTCCAATAATCTGTGAAGAATAATTGTTCTCAGAATCTTCTATCGACTCATCAAAGTTGGCTATAGAACGGATTGCAAGATTCCTGGCTGGTTCAAATTTCGCTGGCTCTAGATGTCGGAAATTAGAAATATTTCTGGAAAAAGCTTTTAAAACTACTACAGCAGGCTCATCTTTGTACACTTCCCTTTCTTCCACCTGCATATTCAGATACATATTTTTCGCAGGATTGGTTACCGCAAGAGGTTTTTTCTCGGCCTCTTTTACGAAAATATCAATAGGTTCTGTTTTGTACATTTTCCCATTGATTTTTACAAGAGCGGATCCAATTTTTATATTTCCGGTTTGTTTGGGATTCAGCAAAAACTGATAAACCATTTGATTGATCCTTATTTTTTTGACAGGATCAATCAATGTATTTTGTTCAGAAGAAATAGCGTATTCGAATTTTGTAAGATCCGGAAGTTTCACAGGTGTTTCCTGCACAAGATCTTCACCAAAAATCTCCAAAACCACAGTGAATGTAATTGGCGTATTGACACGGGAATCCTGCGTATTAACCTCCGAATAAAGATTAACCTGAGCAAGGGAAAAACCCGATGCTAAAAGAAATAATATGTATAAATTTTTTCTAATCATTTACCAATCTTTCTCCTTGCTTTGAGGCATAGAGTTAGATTTTTTATTTAAAATTCTTCTTGCAGTTTCTTTCTCCCGATTTTCTATATCCTTCAGGATCTGTCTTTCTGCTTCTTCCGGTATTTTATTTTCTTCTTTCTTAGGTTGATTTGGCTTTCCTTGGTCATTACCTTTTTGATCATTGCCTTTTCCGTCCTGCTGATTTTTTTTCTGATTACCTTTATTAGAATCATCTTTATTTTTTTGATCCTGGTCGCCGCCTTTACCTTTGTTCTGCTTTTGTTTTTGCTTGTCTTTTTTTTCTTTGTCTTTCAGCATTGCGATCTCATAATTCTTGCGGATAGCTTCATTGTAAGGATCTTGTTTCAGAGCTTGTTTGTAGTAATCAGCCGCTTTTTCAGGATTGTTGGATTGTATTGAGACGTTGCCCAAATTATAAAGTGCGGCCGCTTTTTCGTACTTACTTTTGGTATATTTTGCAGCTTTCTCGTATTCTGCAGTTGCCTCTTCGTATTTTTTACCTTTATACAGCGCATTTCCAAGATTGTAATGAGCAGTATAATTACTGTTCTTTTCGGCAATTGCTTCGAGATATTTGCTTGATGAAGCATCGTATTCTTTTGCATCGAATTTCTTATTACCTTCGTAAACCAATGCATTATAACTCTTTTGCGCAACAAGTAATTGCGAAGAAATTATCATACACATCAGTACTAAAGTAAACTTAAAATTCATCGATACAAAATTATCCGTTTTAATGTTAAAATCAACACTTTAAAAGTTAAAGTTCGGTTAAAAATAAGACTCAGAAAAGCCTTTAAATAAGGGATTTTTTAACAATTGAACTGCCTATTTAACATAATAAAACCACTGAAAATTGCTCCAGTGGTTCTAATTTTTAAATTTATTTATTTTATTTACAATTAAATTTAACTTTAAATAAAAACCTCAATTAATTAATATACAATTATTTAAAAACTTTAATTAAAGTTATTTTACCAATCTTTTTTCTTAAGAATGCAATAACTTCCGGCAATAAAAATTGAAGCCCAAATCAAGCAGGTTATAACACTTCCCAAAGGATATTCAAACTTGAACTGCATGCCTAACAATTTTGCCATATTGGTTCTTACTAATGGATTTGGGATAAGATTTGACATACTTTCGAGAGGCAAATAATCAGTATAAAAAACCTTCGTATTCAAAATTTTCGCCCGTTGTAATTCATCGATATTACTCATTACTCCGAATGATTCAACACCAATCAGAATTTTTTCAGCAAACCAAAACATGAAAAATCCAAGAAATACAAATATTGATTTTCTGAAAAGAATCGACAGAAACATCAGAAATGAAAAAAACGTAAACAATTTCAGGAAATAATTGAAAATGAAATAGATCTCTTTAAATATCAGATCGCTGTCTTGTGTCGTAGAATAACTTTTACCTAAAATAAATGCGACAATAAAAACAAATAAAGTTGAAAATCCCGTCAAAAGCAAAATCGTCAAAAGTTTTGAAAAGATAAACTCTTCCCTGCTCAACCCATCAATTAAATTCTGCTTGAACATCCTATTGCTGAACTCCTGACAAATCGAAAAAACAATAATGCAACCCAGAAAAATTTTCAGCAATCCAACAATATAAGTTGTAAAGTTCCAAACACCCGGAAAATCATACATTCCCTGCTCTTTCAGGTTTATCTTATTTCCAAAAATATCAAAATCGACTAATCCAATGAATAACAACGCAATCAAAACGATGAAGTATAACCCTGCAAAAACCTTGAATGGTTTATAATTCAGGTTCTTGAGATATTCTAATTTTAATAATCTTATCATGAGTTAGATTGTTTTACAAGTTCTAGGAATTGAGTTTCAAGGCTTTCTTTTTTCTTCATTAGATGAGATAGGAAAATTCCTTTTTCGAAAAGTTTTTTATTAAGTTCTGAAGCCGAAATATCTTCTGAAATCTGAGCAATTATAAAGTTCTCTTTTTCTTTTACACTTGAGAAAATATTCAATGTGTTTAAAGCAGAAACTAAAGCATTTGCATCATCTGATTTCAATTCAAAAAAGCCTTTTGTATTGCTCATTGCATCTACAGAACCGGAATAGATTGCTGTTCCGTGTTTCAAAACAATCACGTGGCTGCAGATTTTCTCGATCTCGTCCAAAAGGTGACTTGCAACTATAATAGTCGTTCCAGACTTTGCAATAGCATTGATAATATCTCTGATCTGGATGATTCCTTCAGGATCCAGACCGTTTGTAGGCTCATCCAGGATCAAAACTTCCGGATTGGCTAACAATGCTGAAGCAATTGCCAGACGCTGTTTCATTCCTAAAGAATAAGTGGAGAAAGCATCTTTTTTCCTTGTCAAAAGATTGACAGTTTCCAAGACCTGATCGATTCTTTGATACGGAACACCTTTGATCGTTGCGACAATCTCCAGATTTTTTTCGGCACTTAGATAAGGATAAAAATTCGGTTGTTCGATGATTGCTCCGATCTTTTTGAGCGTATCTGTATCTGTTCCTTCTTTTCCAAACCATTTCCAGTTTCCGGAAGTTGGATTGATTGTAGAAAGCAACATCCCGAATGTAGTGGATTTTCCGCTTCCGTTTGGTCCCAAAAGTCCATAAACATTCCCTTTTTCTACGTCGAAGGAAATATTATTGACGGCGATTTGCTTAAATTTCTTGGTCAGGTTTTTGACTTCCAGAATTTTCCCCATAAAATATTTATATAAAAGTCTTATTTTTGATAGAAACGTTACACCGTTTGTATAGTTTTTGTTAATTTCCTGAAAAGATTTAAAAAATGATTCAAAATATAACAGAATTTTCCAAAAAACTGGATGTTTCTGAAGAAAGCATCAAACAGTTCATTCAGGATTTTGATCTTGAAATCTCGGACTGTCTTTCTCCAACTCTCAATATTACCGATAATTTCGAAAAATTTGCGACAGAAAATCAAAAATTTCTAAAAAACTATGAAAAGGACCTGAATGAGGAAAAAACCGCCGACGAAATCGCAAAAAAAATCCATCAGCCAAAAGAAAAAGTTGAACAGGTTATACAAAATAAATTACCGAATGTTTATGATAACGGCCTTTTCAAATCATCCATTTCAACTTTCGGAATAGATCATCAGCTTGGTGGGAATTATAAGTTTATTTATAATTATTTCGGGGATAAAACAGAACTCAAGCAAAGAGATTTTATTGGTTACAGAGACTTATTTTTCTATATTTCTGATATGCTGGAACCATTTATGAATCCTGAACAGTCCGAGAATTGGGGCATCCAGAAAGCAGCAGGAATTATTGTCTATGGTCCGCCGGGAAGTGGCAAATTTTTCTGGGCAAAGAAAATTGCTGAGATGATTAATTTTGATTTTTTTGAAGTACGACAATCTCAATTAAAATCGATTTTAATTAATGATAAAAAAACAGATTTTGATGAATATCTTTCTCAAATGCTTAAAAGAGATAAAGTCATTTTATTCCTTGAAAACTTTGATGAAATAATGATGCAGAGGACGGAGAATCAAGTCTCAAATACTGATTATGAGGAAGTAAAAGAAAGCACACTCCATTACATCGAGAAATTCGAAAAAGAAAACATTCTGATGATCGGTTCTGCGAAAGAATTACGAGGAATAGAATCTGAAATTCTTGCTCCGGGAAGATTCGATGTTCTGATTCCGATTTTTCCGCCCAATAAACAGGAACGAGCGGAAATGCTTCTTTTTAATATGACAAAAAACCTGAATGAAAATGCAACTCTGCTTAAAATATTAAAACACAACAATGCAGACCAACTCCCTTTCTGGCAGGAAACTGCAGGAAAAATGAAAGTTTTCTCCAATACCATGATTACGGATTTCACTCAGAGTCTTAAAAAACGAATCAGAAGCCTGTACTTGAAAAACAAAACAGAAAATATAAAGATTGCGGACGGCATTATAGAAGCATCTTTGAAGGAATCTGCATCCAAGTTAACCGGCGAATACCTTAACAATGTTCTGGAATTTTTATCCGAAGCAGAAAACAATTCTTATGATCGTTTTATCGTAAGAATAAATGATCTGAAACACGAACTAGAAACCTACAAAGCGAAAGAAGATCCTGTCAGAACAATTGGATTTCATACCAACGATGAATAAAAAAGCCTGAAAAATTCAGGCTTTTGATTTATAAAAGTTTATTTATTTTAAATTTTAATTTGTATCCTCAATTTTTTTGGACACTGCCATAGATGTCACCAAATCATTCAGTAGTGAACTCGCCGCTGTTGGCGAATTAGGCAACAAAACTAAGTTGGATCTATTATTCGCTCCGATGGAGTGTAAAGTAT
>Ga0157369_10004490_pt1 | contig 16446 bp, 10 predicted proteins | sample C25metaG_FD_113461 | JGI IMG/M metagenome (GOLD analysis project Ga0157369, IMG submission 113461) | Corn rhizosphere microbial communities from Kellogg Biological Station, Michigan, USA - C2-5 metaG | ecosystem: Host-associated > Plants > Roots > Rhizosphere > Soil | place: USA: Michigan... | reverse complement strand
CGCGGCTGCCGCAGTCGCCAACGTTCGCGACATCGTCGAGCACGATCCGCAGCTCGCTGACTACGTCGAATACGTCACGCAGCCCATGCGGCCCGACTTGCGGATACCGGTGCCCGGCGAGGCCATCCAACCCGCCGGACGCATTCGACCGCTCCGAGCCGCTCCGGTCTACGGCGGCGACAACGACTACGTGCTGCGCCAGCTGCTCCAGCTGTCCGACGCCGAAGTCATCGACCTTCACGAGTCCGGCGTGATCAGTTGAGCGACGCCGGCGCGATTCGCTCGCTGCTCGTCGCCAACCGCGGCGAGATCGCGATCCGAGTTGCCCGCACGGCGACTGAGCTCGGCATTCGAACCGTGGGTGTTCACGCTGCGGACGAATCACAGGCGCTACACGTCCGCCGAGTCGACGAGGCGCGCTCGCTCGGCTCCGAGGGCGTCGCCGCCTATCTCGACATCGAGCGCATCACTGCCATCGCTCTCGACGCAGGCTGCGATGCGGTGCATCCGGGCTACGGGTTTCTCAGCGAGAGCGCGGCCTTCGCTCGCGCCTGCGCCGAACGGGGACTCACCTTCGTCGGCCCGGGTGCGGAAACGCTCGAGTTGTTCGGGGACAAGGCTCGAGCCCGTGCGCTGGCGGTCGAGTGCGCTGTGCCCGTGCTGTCCGGGACCGATACATCGACGTCGCTCGCCGAGGCGGAGGAGTTCTTCAAGCAACTCGGTCCTGGTGCATCGATGCTCGTCAAAGCGCTCGCCGGTGGGGGCGGACGCGGGATCCGCGTCGTGCGGGAGCTCGCCGAGCTGCCGGAGGCATTCGAACGGTGCACGTCGATCGCCAGCCGCGCGTTCGGTGTGGTCGACGTCTACGTCGAGCAATATCTCGCCGACGCACGGCACATCGAGGTGCAGATAGTCGGCGACGGCACTGGCGATGTGGCGCACCTCGGAGAGCGCGACTGCAGCATCCAGCGGCAGCACCAGAAGGTGATCGAGGTCGCACCCGGACCGGGCATCGACGCAGACCTGCGAGCGGCCGTCATTTCGGCTGCCTTACGCATCGCCGGAAGAGTGCGTTACGACGGGGTAGGCACGATCGAGTTTCTCGTCGCGAACGAGGCGGGGAGCGCCGCCGCGTCGTACGCGTTCATCGAGGCCAACCCGAGGCTGCAGGTCGAGCACACCGTCACCGAGGAGATCTACGGCGTCGACCTCGTGCAGGCCCAACTCCTTCTCGCGGCGGGAGCCAAGCTCGACGAGCTCACCCTGCCTGACGGCGACAGCCCCGCCGCGGGCTACGCGATCCAGCTGCGCGTCAATGCGGAGACGATGACGCCGGACGGCGTTGCGACACCATCGACCGGGATTGTTACGGAGTTCGAGCCGCCGACCGGCCCGGGAGTCCGAGTCGACAGTCTCAGTCATGTCGGTCACGACGTCAGCGCGCGCTACGACTCGCTGCTTGCGAAGGTGATCGTGCGCAGTCACGTGCCGGCTTTCGAGGCGGCCGTGCGCAAAGCGGAGTCGGCGCTCGGTGACTTCGCGCTTGCGGGGGTCGACACCAATCTGCAGCTCCTGCGCGCGATTGTCGGCACCGAATGGTTTCGCGCGGGGGAGTGGGACACAGAGTCGCTCGAGCGACGAATCGGCGAACTCGTCGAGGCATCGGTGGCGACCACGCAAGCGCGCGGCGACGGCGCCAACGTGGTCGCTGCGATGAACGGAACGATCGTCAGCATCGACGTGGCGCCGGGCGAGGCGGTCGCCGCGGGCCAGCAGCTCGCGGTCATCGAGGCCATGAAGATGGAGCACGTCGTCACGGCTGACGTGGGCGGTGTCGTTCTCCAGGTCGCCTGCGCTGTCGGCGACACGGTGACCAAGGGCGCGTCCTTGGTCTTGATCGACGCCGCGGCGGAAGGCGCGACCCTCGAAGAGGTCGACGAGGAGTGGGACCCGGAGCACGTTCGCGATGACCTCGCCGCCGTCATAGCACGGCACGATCTCGGGCTCGACGCTGCGCGCAGTGCTGACATCGAGAGGCATCACCGCATCGGCCATCGCAGTGCGCGCGAGAACATTGCCGACCTCTGCGACCCGGGCAGCTTCATCGAATACGGGCCGCTTGTCGTCGCCGCGCAACGGCAACGGCGGTCGATGCAGGATCTGATCGAGAACACACCCGCTGACGGCATGGTCACCGGGCTCGGTCGCGTCAACGGCGACGTGTTCAGCGCGGATCGGGCGCAGTGCGTCGTGATGTCCTACGACTACACCGTCCTTGCCGGCACCCAGGGGCATCGCAACCACGAGAAGAAAGACCGGATGTTCGAACTGGCCGAGCAATGGCGTTTGCCGGTGGTGCTGTTCGCGGAGGGCGGCGGCGGCCGACCGGGCGACACGGACAGCGCAACCGTCGCCGGCCTCGACGTCATGGCATTCCACCTCTTTGGCAGGTTGTCCGGATTGGTGCCGCTGGTGGGAATCGTCGCCGGCCGTTGCTTTGCCGGCAACGCGGCACTCGCCGGATGCTGCGACGTGCTGATCGCGACCGAGGACACCACGATCGGCATGGGCGGGCCGGCGATGATCGAGGGTGGCGGCCTCGGCGTCTACCGGCCGGAAGAAGTCGGACCCATGCAGGTGCAAGTGCCCAACGGTGTCGTCGACGTGTCTGTCGCCGACGAAGCCGAGGCAGTCCGCGTCGCCAAGCAGTACCTCTCCTACTTCCAGGGCGCAACGGCATCCGGCGAGTCCGCGGACCAGCGCATGTTGCGGGCGCTCATCCCCGAGAACCGGTTGCGCGCCTACGACGTGCGCGCCGTCGTCGAGACCCTCGCGGACACGGGATCGGTCCTCGAACTACGCCGCAGCTTCGGCGTAGGTATGGTGACGGCGTTGGCGCGCATTGACGGCAAGCCACTCGGAATCGTCGCGAACAACCCGATGCATCTCGCCGGTGCAGTCGATGCCGATGGTGCGGACAAGGCGGCGCGCTTCATGCAGCTGTGTGATGCGTTCGATCTGCCCATTCTGTTTCTGTGCGACACGCCGGGGATCATGGTCGGCCCCGACGCCGAGAAGACCGCGCTTGTCCGTCACGCGGCGCGCATGTTCGTGGTGGGCGCCAACCTCGCCGTGCCGTTCGGCACCATCATCCTGCGCAAGGCCTACGGGCTCGGCGCGCAGACGATGGCCGGCGGCAGCTTCCGCGCCCCGCGGTTCACCGTGGCGTGGCCGACTGGCGAGTTCGGGGGGATGGGGCTCGAGGGCGCCGTGCGCCTGGGCTTCCGACGCGAGCTCGAAGCGATCGAAGATCCGGCCGAGCGACAGCAAGCCTTCGAGCGGATGGTGGCCGCGTCCTACGAGCGCGGCAAGGCACTCAACGCAGCGCCATACTTCGAGTTCGACGACGTCATCGACCCGGCGGACTCGCGACAGTGGGTCACCTCGGCATTGCTGAGCGACCCGCCGGCGCCTCGCCGTACGACGAAGAAGCGACCATGCGTGGACACGTGGTGACGACCAGGAGGATTTGATGGCGGGCTTTCGGATCGGTCTGTCCGGTGGCGGTCGCGATGTCGACCGGATCGTCGAGCAGGCCAAAGAAGCAGAGGCCGACGGCTTCACCAGCTTGTGGTACGCCGGCGCCATCGGCGGCGACCCACTGGTGCCGATGGCGCTGGCTGGACGAGCCACAACTGGACTCGAGCTCGGCACCTCCGTGCTCCAGACTTACACGTCGCATCCGGTGCTCATGGCCAACAGGGTCATCGCGGTCGCCAACGCGATGAACCGGCCCGGTCTCACCCTGGGCATCGGACCGTCGCACGACATGGTCATCGAAAAGGCGTACGGACTGAGCTACGAGCACGTGGGTCGGCACACCGAGGAATACGTACGGATCCTGGCGCCGCTGCTCCGGGGCGAGGCGGTCGAGTTCCGCGGCGAGGAGTTCCGCGTCAACCTGGGAGCGCCGGCTCCCCCCGCCGCGCCGATCACGTTGCTGATCGCCGCTCTCGCGCCGCGCCTGCTTCGCGTCGCCGGCGAACATGCTGACGGCACCGTGCTCTGGATGGCGAATGCGAAGGCGATCGACGCGCATGTCGCGCCCCTCCTGCAAGCAGCGGCGTCGGGAGCAGGGCGCCCGCAACCGAGGATCGTTGCGGGCCTTCCCGTCGCCGTGCACGACGACGAGGCGGAAGCACGCGAGCTCATCGCGAAGCAGTTCGCCGGCTACGGCACGCTGCCCAACTACCGGCGGATCCTCGACATCGGGGGCGCTGACGGTCCCGGAGACGCGGCGGTGGTCGGCAACGAGGAGTCGGTGCGCGCGCAGGTGCAGGCCCTCTTCGACGCGGGCGCGACGGACCTTTGGGCCGCGCCCGTCGTCGTCGGCGCGGATCGGGCCACGTCACGCGCACGCACGCGCGATCTGCTCAGGTCGCTTGCTGCCTCCTGACCCCAGTGGTCAGTGCCCTTTGTGCTTCTTGCCGGGCGGGGTCGCCGGCTGGGTCGGCTTGCGCGCCGGACGCGAGGGCCCCTTCGGAGCGATCATGACGTCGGCGGCGACATGCGAGCCTGCACCGGTGAAGTTGTCGACCGGCGCGTCCGCCAGCGCCACGCGCATCGTCGCCTTCCACACCGATGCCGGAAGGTCGGCGCCGAACACCTGCGCGTAGAAGCGCCCGTTGACAGTGACGTCCCGCAACGGGTGCGTGATTCCGCGCGGATCACCGACCCAGACCGAAGCGGCCAGCTGTGGCGTGTAGCCACTGAACCAAGCCGTGCCGAACGACTCGGTCGTGCCGGTCTTGCCGGCAGCCGGTCGTCCGATGCCTGCAGCGGCGCCCGTCCGCCGCGGGTCCGGGCCGTCGATGACACCGCGGAGGACGCTCGTGACCGTGTCCGCCGTGGTCCGCGACATCACCTGCTTGCAGTTGCGCTTGTGGTGGATGTCGATGCCGGTGACGGACTCGATTGCGTACGGCGGACAGTAGCTTCCGTGCGCGGCTACGGCGGCGTACGCGGAGGCCACCTGAAGGGGGGACGTGTCATCGGCGCCGAGGGTGAACGACGGCACCTGAGCTGCGGGCTTGCCGGTGCTGATCTCCGTGATGCCCATCCGGGTCGCCAGTCGCCACGCGGCACAGACGCCGACCTTCCGCTCCAGCTGAGCGAAATAGGTGTTGACCGACTCCCACGTCGCGCGCACGAGCCCGAACGTGCCGCCCTCGCCGTCCTCGGCGTTGCCGACGTTCCACGATCCGAGGCCTTGCCCACTGCAGTTGTGCAGGTCGCCGGCGCTGATCGAGAGATGCGGCGGTGCGTTGAACGTCGTTGACAGTGGCAGCCCCGCTTGGATCGCGGCCGCAAGGGTGAACAGCTTGAACGTGGATCCGGCCGGGAAGCCGCTCTGCCCGCCGGTGGCCAAGTTGACGCGCGTCTCCCCGCGGGCGCTCCCGTAGCGTCGGTCAACCGCCATCGCGAGGACAGCACCGGTGCCCGGCTGCACTGCCACGACGGCTGTCGCGACTCTGCCGCCCGGCGGCACGACGCGGTCGACCGCCATTTGCGCTGCCCGCTGCACGCGGGGGACCAGCGTCGTGTGGATCGTCAAGCCGCCGGTCATCAACGTGCGTTCGCGCGCCGCCGGGTCGGCACCGAAGCGCGGGTCGTGCAGAACCATGCTGTGCACCCAGTCGCAGAAGAAGGGCGCGTAGCTGGATTCGCAGCCGAAGCGTTGGGCGCGGACGTGAAGGCCGAGCGGTGAGGTTGTTGCCTTTCGGGTCTCTTGTGCGGTGATGAAATCGGCGGCCCTCATGCGTTGGAGCACCTCGGCGCGTCGAGTCACGGCAGCCCGCGGTGCCCGCACCGGGTCGTAGTCGCTGGGCGACTGCACGAGACCAGCCAGCAAAGCGCTCTGTGGAACCGTCAGCGCAGAAGCGTCGACACCGAAGTAACGGCGCGCAGCCGCCTCAACGCCGTACGCCCCTTCGCCGAAATACACGATGTTGAGGTAGCGCTCGAGGATCTGGGCCTTCGTCAGGTTGCGCTCCAGCTCAACCGCATATCGCGCCTCGCGCACCTTGCGGGCCAGCGTGTCGTTAGCGGCCGAACGGTCGCCGGAGTAGACGAGCACGTTCTTCACGTATTGCTGCGTCAGCGTGCTGCCGCCCTGAGCAGTCGTGCCCGATCCCAGATTGGTGAGGGCCGCCCGCACCGTGCCCTGGATGTCCACGGCGCCGTGCGAGAAGAACCGAACGTCCTCGATAGCCACGATCGCCTTCTGCATGACCGGGGCCACGCGCTCCAGTGGCACGTTGACGCGGTCCTGCGAGAAGAACTGCGCGAGCGTGCTGCCGTCCGCGGCCACCAACCGGCTGCCTTCGGGCGGCGCCGGCAGCCTCAACCCGGACGGGAGTGAGTCGAAAGATCCGGCCGCTCCGCGCGCGAAGAGCCCGACCCCGCCGACCAGCGGTAACAGCACTCCCGCCAGCACCAGCCCGGCGACGGCGCTGAAGGCCAGCAGGCGCACCATCGCCTGCCGGAAGTGCGGGGTCACCCTGAGCGCGTACCCCCAAGTCCGGACGGTTAGGCCCGTCGCCGCTCGTGCGCGCTTGGCTCGGATGGCATATTCGGGTCCATGGCTTCGCGGCATCCGGTTCAACATGCGGCCCGCGCCGCGGCGCTCGGCGCGCTGTGGGAGCGCTGGGCTGATATCGGCGCCGAGCTGACCGAGGCCCAGTGGCTGTTGCCGACCCGTTGCACAGGTTGGGACGTCCGCGCGGTCTATGCGCACCACTCGATGTTGCCGATGGTGCTCGCGACAGCGGCGCCGCCCGCAGCTGCCACCGGCACTGACGGATTGACCGCCGCGCGGGTGCTGCTCCGCTTCAACGAGCCCGATGGTGTGGCGCACACGATGAAGGAGGGGGTTGCGTCCCTGGCGGTTGCACAAGCCGCAGGTGGCACGGACGCACTCGTCGACCGGTTCCGGGACAAGGCGCCGGAGGCCCTTGCGAAACTGAGCCGACTCGACCCAGAACAAGTCGTCGTCTGGGCCACCCCCGACACGCCCATCGCCGTACACGAGCTGGTGCGCATCGTCGTCATGGAAGCCACCGTCCATTTGCTGGACGTGTACGACGCACTGCGACGACCCTGTGAGGTCGAAGAGAGCATCCTCGCGCACACCGTGCAGCTGCTTGCCGAGATGACACCCTCCGTGCAGTTCATCGAAGCGGCGACAGGACGCACGGCGCACTCGCCTCTGCCGGTCCTCCGCTGATGAACGAGCTTGATGTCAAGCGCGGGCTGAAGAGATACCTCCAGGCGGGTCGTGACGCTCTCCTATGGAAGCTCGACGGGCTCACCGACTACGACATGCGGCGCCCGTTGGTGCCTACCGGCACGAACCTGCTCGGCCTCGTGAAGCACATGACCGGGGTGGAAGCCGGTTATCTGGGCTCGGTCTTCGGCCACCCCTTCCCGGAGCGCCTACCCTTTCTCGACGCAGACGGAGAGTGGACCGACCCCAACGCCGACATGTGGGCGCGTTCCGAAGAGACGGGCCACGACCTTGTCGAGTTGTACCGAAAGGTGTGGCAACACTCCGACGCCACGATCGACGAGTTGCCGCTCGACGCCGTCGGCAGCGTGCCCCACTGGCCGGAAGACAGGCGCGACATCTCGCTGCAGTTCGCCGTCATCCACGTCGCGATCGACACGCACCGTCACGCCGGGCACGCGGACATCGTTCGGGAGCTCATCGACGGAGCGGTGGGTTATCGCCGCGGGACCGACTTCCCCCAAGAGTGGGACACCGACTGGTGGGCCGCTCATCGCGCGCGGATCGACCGTGCCGCGCACATCGTCATGGCCAGTCGAGAGATCGCAGCAGCGGCCGAGCGGATCTTCGAGCTGATCGCCGATCCCGCCGAGCAGCCACGATGGGATGGCAACGACAACTTGCGTCACGCTGATCCCGGTCAGCGAGTGCGCGCGGTCGGCGATGTCTTCACCATGAGGTTGCTCCGCGGGGGAGTTCGCGACAACGAGGTCGTCGAGTTCGAAGAGGGCCGTCTGATCGCCTGGCGCCCGTCGCCGGTCGGCAAGAAGCAGCCGGGTCACTTGTGGCGGTGGACGCTCGAACCGATCGACCCGAACCGCACCCTGGTCACGCACACCTACGACTGGAGCGCCCTGACCGACCGAAGCCGGTTCCCCCGAGCGAAGGCGACCACGCACGAGCGCCTCGCTGCCTCGCTCGATCGCCTCGCCACCGTCGCCGAGGCGATCGCCGGCCCGGATAGTCACAAGAGGCCATGACACGGCCCCCTTCTCCCGATTCAGTTACCGGCCGGGACGGTCGATTCTCTTAAGGGGAACCGTCGACCGAATTGAGTGACTTACCTGTGTGGCCTTGCTCCCGTCACGCCCTGATCGCGGTCGGTGCGGCCATGGCTGCCGCGATCGGCGCGCTTCCCGCGACAGCTGCAACGCCGCGGCCCGTCGCCACCAGCGGCATCACGGTGCAGCTCGCAACCGGCAGCCCCGACAAGATGGCTGCGCTGGCCCAGAAGCACGACCTCTCCCCGGGAGCGAGGCTGCGCGCCCTTCGCGCGCTGCTGCCGAGCGCCGCCACCCGCACGCAGACCAAGTCGATCCTCGCCCGGTGGGGTTTCCGGGTGACCCACGAGACGGCGTTCACGGTCTCCGCCGTCGCGACAGCCGCTCGCCTGCACGCGGCCTTTCCCAGCCGCTCGATGAAGGCCGGGAGCACCGGCACGCTCGCGCCGGGGATCCTCGCCGGCCTCGCGACCAGCGTGGTCGACGCAACCACCCTGGCCGGCAGTCTGCATCCCGCCTTCACCCCAACCATGATCACCGGCGCGGACGCGCGCCAGCTTTACGACACGACCGACGGCACACCGTTGACCGGCGGCTCGTCGCCGACGATCGCGACGTTGCAGTTCTCCGGTTGGGACGACTCGGACTTCGCGACGTTCGCCGGCGATGCCGGACTTCCGGACCCGGTCGGCTCCGGGCAGTACACCCCGGTGAGCATTGACGGCGCCAACCCTGCACAGCCGGACGGCAACGGCGGCGAGGGCGAGGTTGCGCTCGACCAGGAGAGCTTGCTCTCGGCAGCACCGCATGCGTCGCAACGTGCCTACTTCGCTCCCAACTCGGCGCGCGGCGAGGTCGATGCTCTCGAGCAGATCGCGTCCGACGCGATCAGCCGCGGCGACATCGGGGCGCTGTCGATCTCCTGGGGCGAGTGCGAGGCGGACTCGAGCTCCGCGATCAACGCACTGCACCAGGCATTCACGGATGTGCTCGCGGCAGGTGTCACCGTCTTTGCCGCCAGCGGCGACAGTGGCGCCTTCGACTGCAACTCGAGCTCGATGTCGGGCAGCACCCTCGCCGTCGACTACCCGGCTTCGGACCCGCTCGTCGTCGGCGTCGGCGGGACCACAGTGGACGACAGTCTGTCCGGCGCACCGCAGGAGCAGGTCTGGTGGGACCCCTCTACCGGGTCCGGCGCCGGCGGTGGCATCTCCACCGTCTTCCCCGAGCCGTCCTACCAGGCCTCAGTGGCGAGCTTGTCCGGTCGAGGTGTGCCCGATATCGCGCTCGACGCCGATCCTGCTTCCGGCATGGCTGTCTTCATCGACGGATCCTGGGTTCAGGTCGGCGGCACAAGCCTGGCCAGCCCCCTCGCGGCCGCAACCTTCACCGATCTGCTTGCCTCGAGTGGTCTGACCCGCGGTGTCGGCGACATTCACGCGGGTTTGTACGCCGCACGCACAACCGGCTTCCGGGACGTGACCTTGGGCGACAACGGCGCTTTCACGGCTGGTCCCGGTTACGACGAAGCGAGCGGTCTCGGCGCCCCGCAGTGGAACGCTCTGGCGCCCGCGTTGGTCGGCTACGTCCGGCTGGCGGCACCGTCATACACACGCAGCCGCACGATTCCGCTGACGATCACCCCCAGCGCCGGCACGGCCTACACGGGCTGGCGGGCCGGCATCGGCGCCGAGCCGTCGAGCTGCGATGCGACGGGTGCAACGCCGAGCCAGCCGACGCAGGTCAGCGTGCCCGCCGACGGGCGCTACAACGTTTGGGTCGTCGGATATGCCAATGGTCTGTGCTACCTCGACGATGCCACCACGATCGTCGACACGGTCAGGCCTGTCGCGGCAGCCAGTGCAAGCGTGGTCCACCGTAACGGGGTTGCCCTCACCTTCCGCTGGAGCGCCACCGACGCTGCACCGTCGAGTGGGATCGCTCGCTACGCCGTCACGGTCACGCATGTCGGCAGCACCACTCCCGACTACCGCACCAGCGCAACTCGCGCCACGTCGCTCGCACTGACCGGCCGTCCTGGACGCACGTACACCATCGCGGTCAGTGCCACCGACAGCGCCGGGAACACGTCAGCGGTGCGCCGAGCGACAGTCACGCTGCCGTACGACGACCGCTCCTTTGTCTACTCCACGCACTGGAGTCACGTGAGCGCAAGCAGCGCTTACCTCGGCACGTTGGACAGCACCGGCACACGCGGGGCCAACGCCCACTTCACTGCGGTCGGTCGCACCTACACGCTGCTCGTTTCGACGTGCGCGACCTGCGGTTCGCTCACCGAGTACGTCGACGGCCATCGGCTCCGGACGGTGAGCCTCAAGACCGCCAGCCGCCACTACCTCGTGGCACTCACCGTGGCTCGGTTCAGCGCCAGCGGCCGGCATTCGGTCGAGCTCGTCGACGCCGGCGGACACGTCTACCTGGATGGGTTGACCGTCACGGCGTGACGAGCGTCTTCAGTCCGTGCCCGGCGCGGAACTCATCCAGCGCATCGCCATAGCGCTCCAACGCGAAACGTCCGGTGATGAACTTCGTCGGGTCGATGACCGCGGCCGCAAAAAGTGCCGCGGCTCGTTCGAAGGAATGCAGCACCGCCATCGACCCGGAGATGGTGATCTCGCGGCGGTAGATGTCATACGGCGAGATCGTCACCCGCGCGTTGGGGGCAGCGACGCCGAACTGCAAGAACGTGCCGCCCGGCGCGACCCATCCGAGGCCCGCCTGGATCGCCGAAGCGTTGCCAGTGGCGTCGATGACGACATCCCAACCGGCGCGGTCCATCTCGTCCGCAGTCGCACCCACCGACGAGCAACCGAACGTCGCTGCGCGCGACCGGCGGTCCGGCATGGTCTCCACAACATCGACCGCAGCCGCGCCGTGATGCTTTGCCAGCTCCAGCATGAGCAAGCCCATCGTCCCCGCCCCGTAGATCAGGACCGTCGACGCGAGCCGTGTCTGAAGCACGTCGAACCCATGCACTGCGCACGACAGCGGCTCGATCAAAGCTGCCGACTCGATCTCCACGTTGCTCGGGACTCGCACGCAGTTCGCTGCGGGAGCGGCCACGAGCTCGGCGGCGGCGCCCGGCGCGGTGATGCCGAGCGCCCCCAGTTGCGGGCACAGGTTGGGCCGGCCGCGCCGGCACAATGCGCAGGCGCCGCATGGAAGGTTGGGATCGACGGAGACCCGATCGCCTAGATGGACGGCGCGGACCTCGCCACCCACGGCGACGACGGTGCCGGACAACTCGTGGCCCGGGATGACCGGTCGCGGGCCGAGCTCGCCGCGGAGCACATGCAGGTCGGTGCCGCAGATTCCGGTGGCGGCGACTTGCACGACGACCTCGTGAGGTGCCGGCGCCGGGTCGGCCACTTCCGCGATGTCGATGGTGGCGGACGCGGTCATGACGGCGGCCTTCACGGAATGGGTCGCAGCCCACTCGTGTAGGTGATGCACTGGCATTGCGAGGCATAGCCGAGCGTGCGGTATCTCGCCGCGCCGGTGTGCCGGCCGTTCGCGAAGTTGATCGCGAACGTGGTGACCGGGTCGAAGCTCGTGCCGACCTGCGAGTAGGCGTTGAAATAACTGACTGGAGTCAGGGCCCCGACGACCTTCGACGCGACGGCGACGAACTCCCATGTCGCCTCGCAGTAGGGCGTTGCGGTGAGGCTGGAGTGTCGGTTGGTGTTCGTCTCACCGGCGGCGCGAATGACGGCGAAGCACTGTTTTTCCCGTGCCGTCGTCGGATACTGAGACTCCGGGACGTTGGAGACGGGTAACGAGCCGGCGCCGGTGATGTGCTGCACCTGCGCGGTTGGAGCAGCCTCGCCGATGAACCACGGATCGGTCGAGTCTCCGAGGATGTAGTCCGGACGCCACTGCTGCTGCTCGGCGGCCTGCATGAAGAGGATCTCGATGATCCCGCTCGGCGCGATGAAAACGACCGTCTTCACGCCGTCCGCCCGGAACCTCAGCACGGCGTTGTTGACGTCGCCCTGGGTCGCGACCGAGAACGTCTCGTACGGAATGCCCCACGCTTTGAGGGTCGGCGCAACAGTCGCATTCAGCACGCGGTCGTACTGCGGGTCTCCCGGCGGCGTGTTGTCGATGACGACACCGACACGTCGCGACGTCGACACCCGGCCGGACCCCCGCCCCGTCGTCAGGACCAACTGCTCCTCTTTGTTGAGGCTCATCAACGACGCTGTGTAGAGATACAGCGGGAACTGGCGATACATGTAGTCGTCACCCGCACCGAACGATGCGTTGATGATCGGCACGTGGTGCTGCGCACCGCACGCGACGTACTCCGCGCTCATGTTGACGACGGTGATGATGAAGCTGACGTGGTCGTCCTCGGTGAGCTGCGTGCAGTCCGCCTGCCGACCGTTGTCGCCGCTTGCGGCGTTCCAGTTGCCGAAGTAGGGCTGGATGTGCCGGCCGTTTATGCCGCCGTGCTTGTTGATGTCGTTGACGATGCCGGTGACCTCGGCCTTGCCGTCGCCGAAGTTGACCGGTGTGCCGAGCCCTTGCGCCACGATCTGGTTGCCGCCCTGGATCAGCTCGAACCCGACCCGGATGGCAGATGTGTCGTGACCTCCGGCCGAAGTGGCGCCTTGCGAGGGGTTGGTGCCGCCGACAGTGCTGGTGCCGCTCGCGCCTGGGGCGGTGCCGTTGCCGGCGTACGACGGGCCTCCTGGCGCGCCCACCGCACCGGGAGCGAACCCAGCGCCGTTCCCAGTCGAAGAAGGCGCTCCGCCACTGTTGGTGCCGGCCGCCCCGCCGGTGTAGCTGAGTCCACCGCCGCCGGTCGCCTGCTGGCCGGCCTCGACGGTGCTGCCACATGCTGCGAGCACCGGCCCGAGGAGAGCAGCGGTGAGCAGCCGGCGCACGCGCGCGGCGTGATGCCGCCCCGTCACTCGCCCAACACCGCAGCTCGTACTTCCGGTGCGAACAGGACCGTGAGGTGATTGCCGGGCAGTCTCGTTACGGACAGCTGCGGCTGCCGCCGGAGCCACGGCGCGACCGCGTTGTCGGAGATGAAGGGCCGTTGTCCTTCCCACTTCTGGTTCTGCGCGAGAAAGACCGACGTCGGAACCCGAAGTGCGTCGAGGGCGGGCTCGAGTGCCGGCCCGAAGAAGACATCAACCGCGTCCTCCGCGGCACGGTCGACGTCGATGTGCGGCCGCAACGGTCCATCTCCAGCGCCGAGCTCTGCGTGAAGAATGCCCATGACGGGTCCCCGGAGGTCGGGATGGCTCGCGACCATCCGGTCGAACTTCCCGTGCCGCGCGAAGGACTCGACGTCTGGCCACGCCTTGTCGGCGCCGCGCAGCTGCTTGCGGAAGGTGAGCTTGGTCAGGCGACGTCCCATGAAGAACGGGAGCGCCGGCCGGATGCCGCCGTCGACCAGCACGAGCCTCGCGATTCGTGCCGGCAGCTGTTGCGCCACGACGGGGGCAAGGTAGGCGCCCATGGAGTGGCCGACGAGCACCACGTCGGTCAGGTCGAGCTCGGCGATCACGGCCGCGACATCGCGGGCGTGCGCCAGCAAGCCGGTCCCTCCAGGAACATGCTGGGATCCGCCGCGGCCACGCAGGTCGGGCGCGACGACATGCGCTGCGGGCATCGACTCGGCCAGCGGCCGCCACACCGCCGACGTGCTCGTAAGTCCGGCCAAGGCGATCACGTTGGGGCCGGTCCCGGCCCAGACGGTGACATCCAACCCGGCCACTGTGCGTCGGTCGGTCGAGCGCACGCTCATCTGATCGCCTGCGGCCGCGTCGGCGAGTCAAGAAGCAGCTGGGCGACGAGCATCTGCGTCGAGTCGCTCAGGTCGAGGCCGGACACGTCTCGGGCCCGGCGGAGCCGATAGCGCAACGTGTTCGGGTGCAGACACAGATGGCGGGCGGTCTTGATCGTGTCGCCTTGGTGTGCGAGCCATGCCCCCACGGTGCGGGCGAAGGCCGAGCCATGACGGCGGTCGTGGTCCAACAATCGGGTGAGCGGGTGGCCGCTGGTCAGGCAGTGGGGCAACACTTCCCGGAGGCGCCGCGCGACCAGTTCCGCCCAGATCTCGTCGACACAGAGCCATTGCCGACCGCGCTCGTCGGCGACTGCTGCGGCATCGCCGGCGTCGCGGGCCGCCGCAGCGATGTCGGCGTGCGTCTGTAGCGGAGCGCTGATGCCACAGTGGACATCCGGCTGCATTCGCCCGGCCAGGATCGCGAGCCGGGTGGCAGTGTTGCGCGCCTGGTCGTCATCGGCATCGCGCGGCAGGTTGCGCACGAGCGCGATCGCGCTGTCTGCGTGCTGGACCACGAGGAGGTGCCGCTCGCCCGCGAGGCCCGCGAGAAGGGACGGCAGCCGTCGTGCATCACGTGGTCGTAACGTGATGACGCGCGCTCCGGTCAGCGGAATGTCGATGAGAGCGACATCCGAGTCACTTTCACTTCCCGACAGCAGTCGCAACAACGCTGCCTCGCGCGACGAAGAAGACTCGTCGGCACGGTCGAGTGGCTCCGGGCTAGTCATCGCCGAGCACCTTCCCGGGATTGAAGATGTTGAGGGGGTCGAGCGCCTGCTTGACGGATCGCTGCAGAAGAAGGTTTTCGGCCTGCAGCTCGCGACGTAGTCCGCCCATCTTGAGCAGGCCGACGCCGTGCTCACCGGTGACGGTGCCGCCCATGCGGATCGCGGCATCGATCAGGTCATCGAACGCGAGCTGCACAGCGCGCCGCGCGCCGTCATCGCCTGGTGGGGCGAGCAGCAGGGGATGCAGGTTGCCGTCGCCGGCGTGCGCGATCGTGATGATGCGCACTCGATGGTTGGCGGCGATCTCGCCGATGGCCGCGAGCATGTCCGGCACCTGCGACCGCGGGACGCAAAGGTCTTCGGTGAGCACCGGGCCGAGGCGTTCGAGCGCGGGGTAAGCGAGCCGCCGCGCTTCGAACAATGCTTCAGCCTCGGCGTCGTCGGTCGAGCGGGCGGCCCATAGAGCGCCGCCTGCTTCGAACGCGTCGACGATCTGCTGCGCGAGGGCATCGCCGGCGTCTCCCGGAGTGTCCTCGCGGGCGAGGAGCAGCACCTCGGCAGCGGCTTCCAACCCGAGATGCTTCCACTCCTCGACCGCTTCCAGGCAGGCTCGATCGAGCAGCTCGAGTGCGCTCGGGATGAGACCGCGTCGGGTCACTTCGGCGACGGCATGGCCGGCGCTCACCAGCGTCGGGAACGCACCGACGATCGTGCGGGGGGTGCCGACGGGGGCGGGACGCAGCCGGACCGTCGCTTCGGTGACGACTCCGAGCGTCCCCTCCGACCCGACGAGAAGCCCCGCCATGTCATAGCCGGCCACGCCCTTCGTCGTACGACGGCCGAGCGCGACCGCTGCGCCGTAGCCGGCTGCACCGCCCATGACAGCGCGGACGCCGAGGACGTAGTCGCGCGTGACGCCGTATTTCAGACAGCAGAGGCCGCCCGCATTCGTGGCGACGTTGCCGCCGATCGTCGACCATGCCGAGCTCGCCGGATCGGGCGGATACCACAGGCCGTGCTCGGCGGCCGCAGCCTTCAGGTCGTTGTTGACCACCCCTGCCTGCACGACCGCAATGAGGTTCGCCGGATCGATCTCGATGATGCCGGCCATCCGCGACAGATCGAGCACCACACATCCGTCGACGGCGTTGGCGCCGCCGGACAACCCGGTGCCGGCGCCGCGCGCGACGATCGGCACCCGGAGGTCGGCGCACACCGCCACCACGTGCTGCACCTCCGCCTCGCTACGGGCGCGGCAGCCCACCGCGGCGCGGCCGACCGGCGCCCACTCCGCGTCGTCGTGCGACATGGCCGCCAGCACGTCGGCGTCGAGCACGAGGCGGTCGTCCGGCAGGCCCCGCGAGAGCGCCTCGACGAGGGTGCCCGCGGGCGTCGCAACGGCGGTCATGGGCGAAATGTAGGAGCGACACAGGCGACGGGCAATGGAGGATCCCCCCATCAGCGCGGCGAATGAGTGTGCAACCAATCCACCGGGAGGGCAGATGATCGTCGGTGCACGCCGGACCGCCTCGAGGGGCGCCTCGGGCG